>CETG01095548.1_pt1 | contig 30516 bp, 13 predicted proteins | sample 361471 | NCBI WGS metagenome assembly CETG01 (sample SAMEA2622696, study PRJEB7988) | marine metagenome | isolation source: saline water (ENVO:00002010), including | reverse complement strand
AATCCTGATAATAATTGTGTCCAAGACTGTTTAGGTGAATGGGGAGGGGATATTCTCCCAGATGATTGTGGTGAATGTAATGCTATTATTTATAATGGTTCTTGTACTGGATGTATTGATCCTATAGCAATAAATTATCATGAAGATTGTTATTATTATGATTTAGATGGCATCCAAATAAATGAATGTTTAATTTCAGATGAATCTTGTTTTTATGAATATGATAAGTGTTGTGATGATTCTAGTGCAATTAATTATGAAGAATCTTGTATTTATAATTATGAAGAATCTTGTATATATGGTTTTAATATTAGTTTTAATGATACTATTATTAATGAATTTAGGAAATTATATAATCAGAATATAATATTAGAAACAGTTAATTTTGTCAATCCATTTTTTATTCCAAATGATTCAAAAAATAATACTTGGGATTATTTAAAAGATAACAATAGGTTTAATTTTATTAATAATAATGATTACTTATTTGGTAAAAATTATTTTTTAAATCCCAAAATTCTATTGAGTAATAATGCCATTATTAAAGATATAAAATTAGGATTTGATAAAGATACATTTATTATAATTGAGAAATATCAATTTCCTAGCAGTATTACTACATTTGATGATATAAATATTACTTTACCTGTAGTTATTAATATAAGTGATTATATCCAGGTAATGTCATCACAATTAATGTCTATTATATTTAGAGAATCTATTATTGATAAATTTGCAAATAAATCAAAAAAGGATAAAGGCTCTAGTAATATAGTCTTATATCAGACAGATCAATTTTCCATTGAGCTATCTGGTCAAATCACAATTAATGGATCTCTTAATTTTACAGATCATGAAGAAAATTTTACAAATCAAGGAGGACAAGACTTTACTCTTAATATTAATCAGACTCAACAGTTTAATTTAGGAGCATATATTGGAGATAGGTTATCTATAACAGCAAATCAAAATTCTCAATCTGATTTTGATTGGGAAAATACCTTGAAAATAATATACAAAGGTTATGAAAATGAAATAGTTCAATCAGTTGAAGTTGGTAATATTAATTTATCTTTGGCTCATGGAACTTTAGCATCAGTATCTATGGGATCGAGTGGGTTATTTGGTGCTAAGTTAGTTACTAAGTTAGGTCCATTAGATATTTCAACAGTTATTGGTAGAGAAAAAGCAATAAAAAATTCTAAAAAATATTCAGGTGGAATGAGTCAAGAAGGTTTTCCTGTTAATGATTATAATTTTGTAAAAGATAAATACTTTTTTATTAATACTCGTTTTAAATCTCAATTTTATCCATTAACTGAAAACAATACATATGCTCATGAATATAATCCTAGATATATTATCAAAGATTTTGTTTTATGGAAAAAAAATAATCAAAATACTGTTTCTGGTCAGCCTGGAGTCGCATATTTAGATCCAAGTTTATATGGAGATGAATTAATCAGTGATTTTAATTCTGAATATGGTGATTGGGAACAGCTACAAGAAAATGTAGACTATATTATAAATAAAAATCTTGGTTATATAAGGCTAATAACTCCAACAACCTCTGATATGGTAGCTGCTCATTATACCATTATTGATGAAATCGAAAATATTATTTTATATTCAGATACTCAAATTGAATTTGATCAATGTCTTATTGATGATTGTAGCAGTCTTGTAAATGGAGATTCTAACCAAGAGGGAATTTTATACATTGAAAATAATTTAGTTCCAGGATATCAAGCTAAGGATGTTTGTTTAATAGAGCCAACAGAGGATAATCAGATTCCATGTGTTAACAATAATGATGATTTAATAGAGGGAGTAGATTATTATAATTATAATGGGCAAGAGGGATATCAAGATACAGATTTGAGATTAAAATTAATTAAAGATAATCAAATTCATTATTCTACTACAAAAACTTGGCCCTTAATGATGAAAAATGTTTATTCAATGGGAGCTTCAAATGTTGATCCTAATTCATTAACTGTAGATATTGTTTATGCTGGTGGGCAATCAGGTTCAGAAACAGTAAGTACTTCAGGTAATACTTTTTTAAATATTTTTGGTTTAGATATGAAAAGTGAAAGTGGAGAATTAGTTGAAGGGGGAGATGGTAAGATAGACCTAAATGGTAATTTAGTTAATTTGGAATATGGAGAAATTATATTTCCTTTTCATATGCCTTTTTCGTATGATAATCAGCCTTTTGTATCAGATTATGACTCTCCTCCTAGAGATGATAGATATTGGGGTAACCCACATCCAGATTTACAAGACATATTCCAGGCTAATTTAGGAGGATTGCAAGAGGATGAGTCTTTAAGTTATCAAAATTATACTCAAGGTCCAGCAATGTATTTTAATAATACTTCGAATTCTACTTCAATGACCTCAGAGTTTAAATTTAAGTTACAGATACAACATTCTTCTCAAACTTCTACTATTTCATTAGGATTTATGGTTATTGAGAATAGTGAAAATATTATATTAAATGGTACTACTACACTTATAAAAGGTACAGATTATCAAATAGATTATTTTACAGGTAATTTAACTCTTATTTCTGCTAGAGCATCAGACCCTTCTGCGGATTTAACAATTACATATGATCAGAATGAGTTAATATCTTTTGATCAAAAAATATTAGCAGGAACTTATATGGTTTATGAAGTAAATGATTTTACAAATATTTATGGAGGATTATATTATTATGCTCAAACCTTAGCAGAAGAAAAAGTTGATGTTGGTTATGAGCCCATGCAAAATTTTTTATGGCATGTTGGGGCTAATTATAAGAAAGATTTTAAAGATTTAACTAGAAAGATTAATAAGGAAACTAATTTTGATTTTACTAAAGATATTAGTTTTGAGATAGGCTCTGAATTTGCACAAGTTTTTCCAAATCCTAATCCATTAGGTAAAGCGTATATTGATGATTTTGAATCATCTAAAATAACAACATATATATCATTAGGTTTTCGTGATTGGATCCATTCATCTGCCCCACTTGCATTATTTAATACTTCACTAGGTGGTTATGAAAGTTATAATCAGAATAATAGAGTAGATATGTTTTTTTATAATCCCTATGTAGAAGTAAATACTAATGACATATGGCCAGAAGTTGATGTTACAACAACAGCAGATAATCAAACCACTAGAACATTATGGCTTGATTTCGATTTAAATCCTAATTATGTAGATGATAGTTCTAATTCTGATTATAGATATTGGGATGGTATTATTTATACATTAAATAATACAGACCAAGATCAATCAAATAATAAATATTTAGATATTTGGATGAATGTAAATGATATATCAGATGATTTAGAATTCAATATTGATTTAGGTACATTAAGTGAGGATATTAATGGATCAGGTACACCATTAGATACAGAAGATATTCCTATTCAGGGGCTAACTCAAGGGAATGGTCAATTAGATGAAGGAGAGGATGTTGGCCTTGATGGGTGTATAGATGATTATGAAGATGGTTGGGGAGGTTGTTTAACCGGTGATCAAACGTATTGCGAATTACTTCAATCTGGTTCTGAGTTAATTAATGATTATATCGTATTTGACGGGAATTGTTTTAATTTTAATGAAGACCCTAATAGAGATAATTATTCATATACATCAAATTCGGGAGATTATAGTCGTATTAATGGAACTGAGGATAATAAAATAATTAATAGAACTCCTGATACAGAAGACCTTAATAATGATAATCAGCTTAATTTAGGTAATGAATACTTTACTTTATCATTTAATCCATATGATGAAGTTTGTGATTATGATTTATTTTGTAATGAACCCAATGCATCAGGTTATATAGAGTCAGAGAGTGGTATAGACGATGATAATGATGGAAATCCAGATTGGAAACTTTTTAGAATCCCATTAACTGATTTTATAAATTCTTCTACAGTTGGAAATCCTGATTTTACTAAAATAGAAAAGATAAGATTATGGATGTCTACCACAGATATATCCAATATTAATTTAATTAAAATAGCAAAAATTGAATTAGTAGGTAATGAGTGGGAGCATCTAGGTGCAGTAGATAATTATAAAATAGGTTCAATCAGTTATAATGGTACTTATATTGGTACTAATGATTCTATCCCAGTCAGAGATGATATTACGATTGAAGTTATAAATAATGAAGAAAATCCTGAATATGAATCTCCTGAAGGTGTTTCTGGTGAATATAATGAGTATGAAGGTAGATTTACAAAAGAACAAGCACTATCTTTAAATTTTTCACAAATAGGTACTAATTATGGTGGTATAAGTTCAGATGAAGCTTATTTTATAACTAAAGCTACGGGTTATGGTACAATGGATAATGATAAGAGAAATAGTTTTTTTGCATATAAAAATTTAGAGATGTTCGTTAATGGCATTGATGAGTCCTCTTGGAATTCAGATGAGATAGAATATTGTATAAGACTAGGTAGAGAAGATAATTATTATGAAATAAGACAACCTTTTTTATATACTGATGATGCGGGTATTTGGGATTCTGTTAATGTTAATTTAGAAGAGTTATCAAGATATAAATATGATAATATAATAGGTGGTATTGATGATGAAGAAGATTTCCAAGATTTTGGGATAGATGGTTGCTTTGATCCTTATGAAATAGGTAATAATAATTGTCTACCTGAAGAGTATCAAACAAATACTAATATTATTAGTCAAATATGTGAAAATTATTATGATTGTAATAGTGTTAGTTTATCTGAATGTGAAGATGGAATAGTTGAAACTAATGATCCTAATTGGGATGGTGATATTAGTGGAATCTGTTATCTAAGTGATGAAGGCTATTGTTCTAATTTTAATTATAATAATTTATTTAATTCTAATATAGAATGTTGGGACATTTTTGATGAGGAATCATGTAACAATGGTTGTTATTGGAATGGTTCAGATTGCGAGGATATGATGGATCCAGCTATTGTATGCGATGATTTATATCCTAATCATCAAACAACTATTGATTTAAATAACGATAATTATAATTCTAATGGATTAGGTACAGAAGGTAACTTTATTTGGGATGCATCAGAGCCAGTTATTAATGATAATGATTATGGTGAATTATCTGAAAATGATTGTTCTTTAATAGAGGGATCTATTTGGTATGGTGATTCTAATATAGATGTTGTTGCATTATGTGGTAATGGTGAGTTTAATGATATTGCAGAGGGAGAATATGATTATGTAAATGATGTTTGGTATTGGGATGATCCTTCTAGTATTAATAACGTTTGTTATAATTGTACACAGTTAAGTGTTAAAGGAGAACCTTCAATTAGTAGAATTGATTATATTATGTTTGGTGTTATTAATAATTCAGATGAAACAATATATGGTAAAATATATTTAAATGAAATAAGATTGACAGGAGTAAAAAAAGAGTCTGGGACAGCATTTAAGGTAAATGCTAATTTTGATTTTGGAGATTTATTTACTCTTGGTGGATCATATACAGAAACAGATGCAAATTTTCATGCTTTAGAAGAGCGTATTACATCTTCAAAACATATTCAAAAATATCAATTATCTTTTTCAGTTAATACTCAAGAATTTTTGAAAAAACAATTTTTTGCAAATCCAATCAGTATTAACTACAGTAGAGAAATAAAAGCTGATAAGTATAAAACAGGTACTGATATATTTTTTGGTGATATTAATAACACTCCAGATTCACTTATTACTTATTATAATACCGCAACATTGAGTACCAGCTTTCAGACAAATTTAACAAATCTTCATAAAAACTTTTTCTTTGAAAATATATTAGATAAGTCACGATTGTCATATATTCTAAATTGGTACACTAAAAATAATCCTACTCAAGGATACAAAGAACAGACAAATTATAAGCATACTTGGAATTATAAGTATAGTAAAACATTTGAAGAGTCTGAAATTCATTTATTTAAGAAAATATTTGATAGTGATAAATGGAAGGATAAAAATAATAAATTTATTGATGGTATGAGAGAATTTTACATTAGTGCTTTACCTAGTAAAATAGATTATGAATCAACTTTAAAGAGAACAAATGGGATTAATATAAAAAGTATTTCATTTGGAGGAACTACAACATATGATACCACGTCAACTCTTACTAGAAAGTTTAATTTTTCAAATTATAAACTATTTAAAGATTTAACAATAGACTACAATCATAATATGAGTAGTAATTTAAGTTCAATGTTTTCAGATAATAGTATTAATATGAAAACGCAAGCTTTATTTGATTTTGTTAATGTCCCTGGGCAAATAAATTCTTTTCAGGAATCTTTTGTATTTGAATATTCTCCAGAATATTTGAATTTAGATAAATGGTTATCTCCAAGGTTTACTTATAAGCCTACTTATAAGTGGAATAGAAATACTATTTCCCAAGAACAAATATCTAGTGCTTCATTGAGTTCTAATGGTAATTTTAATGCTACTTTTTCTTTTTCATTATCAAGTTTAGTTGAAAGATTTTATACACCTGAAAATTCTAGCAGCAATAAGAGAAGTAGTCGTTATACAAGAGGTTCAAATAATACATCTACTAATAATGATAAGCCATTTGAAGTTAATAATATATATATGAAAAGCTTACTTAAGTTTGTTCATCAGTTAAGTAAAAAATTATCAGGTTTTAGTATAAGTTATAAAAATGAAGTATATAATGAATATAGTAATATTTTATCAGATTTTGCTCCTGATTATGAATTTAGGTTAGGATTTAATCCATACCCTATTGAATTGGATAGTATTAATTTAATAATACCTAATAATAATCAATTGTTTTATTATAAGCATCAGAAAGAAAATGAATTTAGAATTTCTACAAATTTACAAATAACACCTAAAATATCAATTACAAGTATTGAATATAAGCAGAGTAGAAATAAAACATATCCTAGTAATACAGATTCAATTATGACAACTAGCCAAACATATTTTCCATTAGGATTAGATGGGAAATGTGGGTTACCTGTATTTAATTGGTCAGTTAATGTAAGCAGTCTTCAAGAATATTGGAATTTAGATAATACATTTAAAAGTATTATAATGAGCCATCAATTCAATGGAGATAGAAAAGAAACATATAAAAATAATGAATTGCAAACTCTTATTTTTACTAGAAACTTTAATCCTTTTATTGGATTAACATTTAGTTTTAGAAAGCCTACAGGGATGTCTATGAGTCTTTATAATAATAAAACATTAACAATTAATAATCAAAAATTAACAACTAATGAGTTCCAAGTTGACCGTATAATAACAGAGCAATTAACATTATCTCTTGATTGGACTAAAAGAAAAAATCAAGATTTAAAATTTTTTAATAGAAATATTGAAATTGAAGAAGAACTCAGATTAAGTTTAGATATTATTAAGGATAATAATTATACTGAAGTTTCAACAAATGACCCTGAGAATCCATTTGTTTTATCTATACCGTGGTCTAAGTCATTTACAATTAAACCAATGGTTACATATAGTTTTAATGATTGGGTTACAGGAGATTTCTTTGTTAGTCATAAAGCTAGTGAAACTCATACAACTAATAAAAAAACTGATTATACTATAGGTTTTGATATAAGGATACGTTTTGAATCAAGTAATTAAAATTTTTATTTTTATTTTATTTTTTAATGGTTTATTGATATGTCAATCAATACCATATTTTGATTATGAGAGGGCATATGATTATATTGTTAAGCAGTGTGATATGGGGCCACGATATCCTGGCAGTAAAGGACATAATAAATTTGCAAAATATTTAGAAAATTTCTTAAATAAACAAGACGGAGATACTTTAATTGTATATAATCATGATATTAAGCATCCCTATATAGATAAAGAAATTACTTTAATTAATTTTTTATATCGTTTTAATCAAAATACAGAAAATAGAATGATGTTCATGGCTCATTGGGACACAAGAGAAATTGCAGATAAAGATAGTGATCCTGATAATCATAATAAACCTATTTTAGGTGCTAATGATGGAGCAAGTGGAGTTGCTGCATTAATGGTTTTAGCAGAAATTTTATCAAATAATCCATTAGATAATATCGGTATTGATTTACTTTTTATAGATGGAGAGGATATGGGTAGAAATGGAGAATTAGAAAACTATTGTATCGGTACTACAAAGTTTTGTGAAGTATTACCTGATCCTCCACCTTTATATGCAATATGTTTAGATATGATTGCAGATCATAATCCTTCATTCCCAATTGAATATTTTTCATATATTCAAGCTCCAATGTTAGTAAATGAAATTTGGACATTGGCGAATGATTTAGGATATGACCAATTCAAAAAAGAAATTGTTCCTCCTATTTATGATGATCATCGGGCATTATATTTAAACTCATATATCCCAGCTATTGATATCATTGATTTTGATTATCCTTATTGGCATACCTTAGATGACATCCCTAGTAATTGTTCTGCTGAAACTTTAAAAATTGTAGGTAATGTAGTTTGTGAGTTTATTTATAGAAAAGATTATGATAGTAAATAAACAAATTTGGTATAGTCTAGAAATTTTTGGTACAAAAAAAAATAGAGAAATTTTTATTGCTTATATAGAAGATTTGATTGTTGGTTTAAATGAAGGAGTTAATAGTTCTTTATTATTTTTTGATAAAATTTTTTATGAAAAAATAAATTTAAAACTTAAGGAATCTTCAATTATAGATGATTGGAAATTACTAGAAGTTGAAGAAAAAAATTGGACTAAATCTTGTAAGGATTTTTTTAAACCAATTATTATTAATAATACAGTTAAAATATTGCCTAGTTGGTCAGATAAGTATGATGATAAAATGTTGAATGTCCTCATTAATCCAGCTTTGGCTTTTGGAACAGGTCATCATGAAACAACTTATATGATGATACAAGCGATGTTATCATATGATTTTAAAAATAAAACTGTTTTTGATATTGGAACAGGATCAGGCATTTTATCAATTTTAGCAAAAAAAATGATGGCTAAATCTATTTATGCTATTGATAATGATATATTAACAAATAATAATTTTTTTGAAAATTTAGAATTAAATGATATAAATGATATCAATTTTGAAATAAAAGATTGTTTTGATATTGTAGATTTTAATTATGATTTTATTTTTGCAAATATAAATTTACATATACTTGAAAAATTGATTCCTAAAATTGTATCAAAAGGAACAATACTTATAATTTCTGGTATACTATATAGTGATGAAAAAATACTTGTTAAAGTATTAAATGATAATGATAAAACAATTAAAAATATTTATAAAAAGAATGAATGGTTATGTTTTATAGTAGAATTATAGTAGTTATCTTATTCTATAGTTGTATATTGGCTTATTTTCCATTAGAGCCTAATTTATCGAATAATCTAACTCAATCAAGAGAATTAGTTCCAGGTTGGCCAAGCTTAGGGATTATTGAACTCGCAGAAGGCCCAGAAGAATCTATAGTAGCAGCTACAGGTGGAGGTCCTGGTTTAATAGATAATATTAATATGCTTAATTCTATCGAAAATAATATTTATTATATTTCAGATTCTAATTTACCTATTGGCTCAAATCCTGCGATGCGAAGTTATAATGGAGGTGATTTAATAGTTGTGTCGGGTGTTACTGGTACAGTTCAAGAGCCTGAGGGAACAGGTATATCTTGGTCTTTGGATGGAGGTAACACATGGAACTATATTCCACAGCCTGTTGATGATGATCAAGGTAGTGCTTATATTACTAAATATTGGAATAATATTGAATTTGATCAATTATCTATAACAACAAATGTAAAAAATGTTTCTTATGATATTGATGTAGATTTAGAATATAATTATATATATGCAACTAGTTGGGCTGGTATGTTGCAGAGATTTAAATATACCGATTCTAATCCCTCATGGGAATTGGTTCCATTACCAATGGATGGACAAGATAATTTATCTTGTGATTTTTCATGTGATGATAGTGGGAATCAAAGTTGTTGTGATTATACGATTAATCAGAATCCTAATCAAAATTGTGATAATAACCCTAATGATTATTATGCAAATCCTGTAGATGGTTCAGGTTTTGATAACCATAAAGCTTTTTCAGTATATATTGATCAAGATAATAATTATATATGGGTTGGAACAGCTTATGGTGTTAATAAAGGAGAGATTGTATCTGAAAATTGTATTAATTGGACTCATTATACAAAAGAGAATACGAATACATCACTTGCTGCAAATTGGATTATTGGATTTCATAAACAGTCTTTATCATTAGGATTATCAAGATTATGGGCAATTACATGGGAGCCTAATAGTAGTACACCACATAAACTTAGTTATTCTGATGATAATGGTAATACATGGAAAAATGATAATGGGCTTGAACAGGGTATAGGAGCAGTTACATATAATTTAGATGCAGAAGATAATATATTATATGCTTCAACTTCAAAGGGTTTATTTGAAATAAATCCATTTAATTATGGATGTATGGATATAGCTGCTGATAATTATGATCCATTGGCAACAATAGATGGTAACTGTGAGTATACTAATAATATTATTGATGGATGTGATTTAAGTTTAGATTATTTTTATTTGATAAATTCAGGAGACAATGAATATCAAATATTGTATAATTCATCATTGGATATTCAGAGCTTTAATTTTGATATTATTGGTGCTGATCTAGAAAGTATAGAATTAGAAGGAGATGCTTCTGAATTTTTATATTTTAATTGGGAGGAAGATAATGAATCAAATCCTAATTTTTTAGGTGGGAATTTTGATGCCTCTACTTTTGTTGCTTTGCCAGCTGGCTGTGGACATCTATTAACTTTAGTTCTAAGTAATGAGCCTTTAGGTCTATCTAATATATCTATTAATGGAACCAATTGTTATAATTATTATACATTAGGACCAGAATGTATTGAAGATGCTCAATGGTCAAAGGTTGAAATCCCAAGTTGGATATTTGATAATCTTTTTATTGAAAATGAACAAAATAGTAGTTTTAAAGTATACAGTTCTTATGTTAGTGATTTTAATTCTTTATGGATTGGTACAACCAGAGGTTTAATCGTTGCAGATATGTCAATTATTCCATATGAATTTTATCATCCATCATTATCAGATGCTGAAAAATTAACAATTTATCCTAATCCTTATTTATCAGATACAGAATCGCCTGTAATATTTGAATTTGATTCTCCTTTAGATGGTGTATTAGAAATTTATGATTTTTCAATGTCAAAAGTTTTTAGTCAAAATTGTAGTTCTAATGGTGAGCTCTTATCTTGTGCTTGGTATGGATTAAGTGATAATGGATATAAAGTTTCAAATGGTGTGTACTTTTGTAAATTAAAAATTGGTAATCAAATTTATTGGGAAAAGCTTGGAGTTGTAAATATTAAATGAAGATTAAAATTTTAATATTACTACTTGTTGTTTTTACATATTCTTATGGTAATGGTGGTTTTGTTGGATCATCATATAGATATGGTTCTAATGCAAGGAGTATTGCTTTATCTAATTCTAGCTTAGCAAATTATAATAAAAGTTATAATGCTTTAACTAATCCTGCTCTTTTAGGTGATATAAGAGAAATTGAATATGGTTTTTCATATTTTGATATGTCGTTAGATAGATATATACAAACTTTTTCTATTACTATCCCAGCACCTCCAGTAGCTTCAATAGCTCTTTCTACATATATTTTGGGTACTAATAATATACTAGGAATAAATTCAGGTGGTGTTCCAACGGGTTCATACAGCGCTTGGGAAGGTTATGGTATGCTATCATTTGGAACTAATATGGGAAATTTTTCACCTGGTGTTAATATAAAATTATTTCAAAATAAAATTGCTAGTTATACTGCTGATGGAGTAGGGTTGGACATTGGATTCTTATATAAATTATCTTCTGATTTAAATATAGCTTTAATGCTTGAAAATATTTATGCAAAATATTCATGGGATATTAATACAGGCGAATCTGAATTATCTTATGATGAAGAGTTTCCATTAATTATATCTTTAGGATTATCATCAAAAATTAAATCTAAAATATTATTTTTATACCAAATGGATTATAACTCAGAAGTTAATAATTATATACATAAAATAGGCACTGAATGGGATTCAAATAAAATTTATAAATTAAGATTGGGTTTAAATAATAAAAATAATGTTTTAAATCATTCATTTGGATTTGGTATAGATATTTATAAAACAAAGAATAATTTGAATATTGGTTTAGATTATGCTATGGATACAGGTAAATTTGAAGAAGGCACAAGTCATTTATTTACATTTACATTTTTAAAATAATGAAAAGAATCATTTATATTATTTGTTTAGTTAATTTTATTTGGGGAATAGGATTAGATGCTTTAATTATTCCACAAAAAGCAAATATTGTAGCAATGTCAGGTGCAGGAATAGCTTCTAATTTAGATATTGCTATTAATCCATCAAGTAAAGTGAGGCCTTATTTAGGATTTTCAAATAATAATTGGTTAGCTGGGGTTTCTGGTCAAAAATCTACTTGGATATTTGAAGGAAATACAAATTATTTTTTATCTTTTGAATCACTGGGAGTTGATGATATTGAATATCATTCAGATAATAATCCAAATCCTGAAGGTTATATATCAGCTAATTGGTATGCTATAGATTTTGGTAGTAATTTTAATATAAATAAATATTTTGATAATAGAGATGTGCAGTTAGGTTATAATCTTAAGTTAAATTATTCAAAATTGTATGTAGAAAATTCTTGGGGATATACTTTAGATTTAGGTTTTAATAAAGAAGTAGTAGATGATTTTAATATTGGTTTTGTTATTAAAAATTTAGGAAAGCAGTATTATAGTTCACAAGAAGATATAAAAATAAATCATTATATTGGTGTGGGTATTTCACATAAATTAAATATCGTTCAAGCAAATAAGTTCTATTTTGATTTAGTATACAATGTTGATGTTATTAATAATGATGATAATAATATTTTAAAAATAGGACTTATGACAAAATTCCCATATTTGAATTTAATGCTTGGGACAAGCCAATCAGAAGGTTATAACGATTTATCCTATGGTTTAAGTATTGAAGTTGAAAATTGGGTATTAATTTTTGGTAATTTAAATCATGAAAACTCAGCATTGGGGACACCTCGTTCTATAGAACTTAGAAAATATTTTAATTAATAATTATTGATGTTAAAGAAAATATTGAAAATTTATTTATACCCATTTCGTTTAATTTTTAAGCCATTTCAAGTTTTATTTACTCTTTATTGGAACTATCTTAATTCTGATTTAAGAAAAAGAAATAAAGATGGAAGTCTTGACAAAAGATTCAAGGAAAACAGATAAAACAATCATTAAAAGGAGAGTTAATAATGAACACTGGTTGCAATTGTACTAGAGAGTCAAACTATAATGAGGAATATATTGTTGAAGGATTTATAGAAAACTTTAATTCTAATGAAGAATGGTGGGATGCAATGTCCGAATATCAATTTGATGGAGAAATTGTTATCTTAGAATTGATGAATAATGAATTTCTTGATAATCTAGAATCTCAATTTGATTTAGGTGTAGATGATTTAAGAGAAATTGGGAATGTTAAGATTGGTGATTGGGGGAATTTAACCAAAATTATTGGGGAAAAAGAAGTTGGTGAATTAAAAAAAGAATATGATGATCTAGAGGAAAGTAATTGGATTGTAATACTTTATTATAATAAACGTTTTTGTACTATTGTGACATCTCCAGAACCTTATTGTATTTAATAATTATTGATTAAACCTAATAATCATAGGTTCTTCATTTTTATCCCAAGTATTATATTTATTCATTATAGATATAAATAGTTTAGATGATGATATATTATTTAACCATTTATTTAAATTGAAATAATTATTTTCAAACCATTTATAATCTACATTAGCAAATTGTCTTATAAATGGAAAAATTGCAATATCTGCAATGCTTATCTTATTGCTCATTAGATATTGATTATTATTTAGGTTATTTTCATATTTTGCTAAAATAATATTACATTTATCTCTGTATGATTCTTTTGAATTTTCAGGATATCTATCATGATATTTATATTTATCTAACCATTTTTTAAATTCTGTATCATTGAAATTGATTAAATCTATTTCTTTATTATCTTTATTTAGCCAAGTTTGATTATTCTTTTTTTTTAATGCCCATATCATTATATCTAAACTTTCATCTATTACATTTTTATTTTTAGTTAGAATTACTGGCACGGTCCCTTTTTTTGATATATCATATAGTGATTGGGGTCTATCTCTTAATGAAATTTCCCTTAGTTCAACTTGGATATTGCAATATGATAGTGCCATCCTAGCACGTATAGCATATGGTCATCTTCTATAAGAATATAAAATATGATTTTTCATAATAATTAGCTTAATTGTTAGGTGAAAAATGAATTGCTTGACCTCCACCGGATGGAAGTATTATTTTATAATTTTGTTTACTTGAGATATTAGATATTTCTTCAATGATAATTTCTTCTGGTTTATTTTCCCATCCTCCATTTAAGGGGTCCTTATATATTGTTGCATTATATGTTTTATTAGGATTAAGAAATGAAAAATCTATTTCTAACTCCCTGCCATTTTCATTTGTAATGCTACCTAAATACCAATCTTCACTATTAATATCTTTACGAACTGTAGTAATGTATTCTCCGATTTCTCCATTTAATACATAGCTGTATTCCCAATCTGTGGGAACGTCTAAAATAAAATTAAATGCAGGGTGTCCTTCATAATTTGCAGGCAAATCAGCAGCCATTTGCATAGGGGCATAAATAACTACATAGAGTGCTAATTCTTTTGCTATTGTACTTGGAATATGATGTTCTTTATTAATAGTCCTATCATCATTACTATTATATCTATAATCTTTTAAATTAAATATTCCTGGTGTATAATCCATAGGACTAGATATTAACCTAGTAAAGGGTAAAATAGTTGTATGGTTTGGTTTATTGTTCCAATCTTTTGGCATAAAACCATTAAATTCTTGTCCTCTGGCTCCTTCTCTAGATAACATATTGGGATAAGTTCTCCTTAAGCCAGTATCTTTTATTGGTTCATGCACAACGATACTTACATTATATTTTGCAGCTGTCTCAAGAACCTTTCTGAAATGCTCAACCATAAATTGGCCATGATGCCACTCCTTATGAACCACTCCATTTTCATCAATTCTTTTTATGTTTTGGACTCCATCATTTACATAGCCAGTTTTAACAACTCTTATATTATTTTTATTGCAGTATGCAAAAGCACTATCTAGTTGTGATTCATAATTAGCAATTTGAGAGCCTGTTTCATGATGTCCAACAAGTCTAATATTTTTATTTTTTGCATATTCAGTAATTATTTTATTATCAAAATCAGGATGAGTATGATAAAAATCAAAATCTCCACCTTCGCCTGTACAACACCAATTATCATCCCAACCAGTATTCCAACCTTCAACTAATACTCCATCAAAATTATATTTTGAACCAAAATCTAAATATTTTAAAACTCTTTCAGTTTTCGCTCCATGATGAGGTCCAGAACCCCAAGAAGATTCATTGGTACCAATCATTTCCCACCATAAACCAATATATTTTCCAGGTTTAATCCAATCTGTATTTTCTAATACATTGGGTTCATTAAGATTTAAGGTTAATGTTGACATTGCTATTTCACTAGGAGAATTTCCGACAATAATTGTTCTCCATGGTGAAATTAGATTTTTATTAACACGCACTTTTACTCCATCAGACCATGGGATTAAATCACATTTCATATTTTTTGTTCCAGTTGATTCAAGTGTCATACTAGAATAATTAGTAAGATTAGCTTCATGGATTGCAATTGTTATTCCATCAGATCTTTGTGTTGTAAATGGAGTTTGAACTGCTTCGGGACCAATAAAGTCATCAGGGTTTAAATATTCTACTAAATCAGAAAATTTTTCTCTAGATATTTCACTGATTTTAGTATTAGCATATAGAAACTCATATCTTCTGTATGCATATGCAGGGATCCACCATGAAGGAGAATCTTCATTAAAATTAAATTCTGTTATTTCATCTAATATATTATAATTTTTTATATCATTTTGTTCTTCAATTTCATATCTAAATCCCAAGCCATCATTAAATAGTTTGAACCGGGTAGTCATTTCTAAATCATTATTATCAGTTACTATTGTAAGGGCAATTTCATTATTATTATCAATAATGGTTTTTTGTTCACCCCAAACCTGTTCCCAAGTTTGGTTTGTTGATTTTTGATCAACTTTTTTTATTTTAATTTTTGAAGTCAAATCAAATACATCGCTTTTTATTCCAAGCAAGGATGGATCTATAATTACTTGATTGTTTTTTTTTAATGAATAATTTAACAATCCATCATCTAATGTTATATTAAGTTCTAATGTTTTATCAGGAGAAAAAATTTTGTATTCATTTTTATTTTGATTACTTATGATATTTTGTGTTGAACAGCTCATTATTAATATCATTATTATACAAGATGTTATTTTTTGAATATTCATATACTAGAATCCCTATTTTTGGTTGATACAAATTTTAATATTTTTTTTACAAATTATTATTTTTTTAAGTTTAATTTATCAGTGTGATAATGAATATGAAATTTAAAAATATAATCAAATATATAGTATGTTTTTTATTTATCCATAATTTATTTGGAAATTATGTGTATTGGGAGCCTGAAATTCCAGTTCCTGGTGATCAAATTACGGTTTATTATAATACTATTGATGGAGCTTTGCCTGATAATACTTTCCCTGCATATATTCACTTAGGGTATAACGGTTGGGAAGATGTAGAGTCATATGCAATGTCTTATGCTCCAGCTATTGGTATGGGTTGGTGGCAATATACATATCAAATTCCAGAAGATGCAGAAACTGTAGATTTTGTTTTTACTGATCTAAATGATAATTGGGATAATAATGGTGGAATTGGTATTGATTGGCATATTAGTTTAAATTATTATTGGACTCCATTTAATCCAACACCAAATGATGGTATAGAAATTGTTCTAAATAATATTGATCAAAATGGTCATATTGTTTGGACTGTTGATGCAGGTGATGGACATATTGCTCCTATTGAAGATTATTGGCCAGATGGTACATATATTGAAAATGGAATTGTTTATTCTCCATTAGAATATATTGATTCAAATAGTATATCTGTTTCATTTAATCCCTTCCAATCAGGTGAACAAGTAGTTTCTTCTATGAAATTTAGAATTTTATGGGATGATGGGAATTATGATGTTGGTAGCAATGGTCAAATTATTTATTATGATATTTATTTTGATTATGAACCTATAGCAGGAGATCCATATGTCAATTTTACTTCTCCTTTATCAAATGAACAAATTGTTGGTGATGTACAAATATCTCTTGAAGGTGATGCGGATATTGTAGAATTATGGCTCGATGGTAATTTATTAACAACTTTAGATTCTTACCCTTTCGATTATTTATGGAATCCCCCATCAGGTTTATTTGGTAATTTAGAAATTGTTGCAAAAGCATTAGATGATAATGGAAGATTATCTTTTTCATTTTTAGATTTTTATTTACAATATGAAATTGAACAGATAGCTGCTCCACCAGGAATTAAAGATGGTATAAATATACAGGGTAATAATGTAATATTTTCTCTTTATGCTCCGGATAAAGATTATGTATCAATTAAGGGCTCTTGGAATGAAGAATTCCCAAATGGGGAGATAATGAAATTATCAGGTGATACATTATGGTGGTATGAAACAAATTTAAGTAATGGCATTTATACCTATCAATATAATCTCGAAGGTATTAAGAATATTGCAGATCCTTGGTCATATGATGTGGAATGGAAAGATCCTTTTACTGGTCTTGAAAGTGGAAATTTTCAACATGCTAAAACTATATTTGAAATTGGTCAGAGTGAATATGCTTGGGGTGATATGTTGTACGATAGGCCTGAAGTAAAAGATTTAATCATTTATGAATTACATGTAGGTGACTTTTTAGGTGTTGAAAATGAAGTTGGTACATATCAAACTGTTATTGATTCAATAAATGCAGGATATTTTAATGATTTAGGTATTAATGCAATTGAACTTATGCCTGTAAATGAATTTGAAGGTGATTATTCATGGGGCTATAATACTTCTTTTGCAATGGCTCCAGAAACTGCCTATGGAACACCTTCAGATTTAAAAGCTCTTATAGATATTGCGCATCAACATAATATTGCAATTTTAATTGATGTTGTTTATAATCACCTTTGGGGGTCATCTCCACTTTTTCAACTTTATCATCCAATAGATAATTATGATTGGGATGCGCATGATTTTGAAGTTTGCCCATATTTTGATAATTACCCATCACAATGGGGTTACAAATTACAACATTGGCATAATTTAAATGGTAGGGCTTATAGAGGATGGAAATATGTAGAAGATGCACTACTTCATTGGGTGAATGAATATCATGTTGATGGTTTTAGGTTTGATTATGTAGAAGGCATTGGTTGGGATGGTGATTATAATGGGTCATCATATTATGCAAATGTCTTAGATAATATAGACCCTTCCTTAATATTAATAGCAGAAACTGATAATGCATATCAAATTAATAATACGGATTTTGATTCAGGTTGGGATTATAGCTATCATCATAATTTGTTTGATAATATTTTAGATATTTATTTTGATATTAATAATATTACAAATCATATTAGTGCTTATTCTCAAGGGTACGGTTTTGTTACTGGACCGATTAATTATATAGAAAGTCATGATGAAAGTAGGCTTATTTATCAGTCGGTTGAATTTGAAGGGCATTCAATTGAAGATGCTTATAAACGATCAAAAGTAGGTGCAACTATTTTATTAACTAGTCATGGGGTACCAATGATTTATCAGGGGCAAGAATTTGCCCAAAGTGCTCCTACTAGAGATTTAGGAGGGTATCCAATACCTCAACCACTTCAATGGTCAAATTTAAATACAGATTTGGCTTTAGATTTAAATCAACATTATAAAAAAATATTTTTATTAAGAAATCAGTATGATATTTTAAAGGAGCCTCCACTAGAGGTTAAGTATGCAAATAATCAAAATAAGATATTAGTTTATTGGCGTGCAGATGACAACCAGAAAGTAGTGGTAGCTATTAATTTAGATACTAATCCTCATATGATTGATTTGGAATTTCCCAATAATGGATCTTGGGATGATTATATCAATGATTATCAGATTAACATTGATTCTAATTGGTATGGAGATTTCTATTTAGATCCATTAACTTCTTATGTTTTCGTTTTATCAGAGGATTCACAATGCAGTGTAGGGGATATTAATCAAGATGGTATTATAAATGTTATTGATATAGTTTCACTTGTAAATTATATTTTAACTGATTCGGGACTTGATGATAGTCAATTATGTGCAGCTGATTTAAATATTGATAACATTATAAATGTTATTGATATTGTTACTTTGGTTAATATGATTTTATCTAATTAATTATTATTATTAATAATTGAATATGTATAAAAATTTTTTAATTGTAATTTTAATAGCTCCTCTTATTTCAGGTACTACAGGTAAAATTAAAGGCAGGGTTATTGATTCTTCATCTAAAGAACCTATACCTGGATGCGTTGTTTATTTAGAATCTACTGATTATGGAACCCTTGTTGATAATGATGGCTATTATTTTATTTTAAATATTCCTCCTGGTTTATATAATCTACATACTCAAATTATTGGTTATAATGAATATGTTATGAAGAATATTGAGGTTAATATAGATTTAACAGTAACTATTAATATAGAACTTCAGGAATCCTCTCTAGAATTGAGAGATGTTATTGTACAAGCTCCACCTAAATTAATTAATAAAAATTTAACTTCTACAACTGCAATTATAACAGATGAATTAATTTCTAAGTTACCGGTTAATGAAATTTCAGAAATTTTAAATTTACAAGCAGGCTTTGTAGACGGTCATTTAAGAGGTGGAAGAGCTAGTGAAGTCGCCTACTGGGTTGATGGTATGCCAATAACAGATGGTTATGATGGTAGTAGTATTATTGATATTAATAAAGATGCCGTAAAGGAAATGCAATTAATATCAGGTTCTTTCAATGCAGAATATGGTCAAGCGATGAGTGGTATTGTAAATATAACTACAGATGAAGGTTCAAATGATTTTGGAGGTAGTGTAGGTTCTTATGTAGGTGATTATATAAGTTCCCATAAAAATATATTTAGAAATATAGAAGATATTGATTTAATTCATAGTACACGTAATAGAAGTTTTAGTGCTCATGGAAGTATAATAGAAAATAAATTATTTTATTATTTTAGTGCTAGATATGTGTACTATCAAGGAGTTCATGAGGGTGTAAGAATTTATAATCCTCAATCTTATGGTTATCAATTAGAGGATATATCAACAGGTGATGAATATTGGCATGTTTTAGGTAGTGATTATAGTAATGATGTTTATGTTAATGATATAGAATGTGGAGGACCTCTTAATTGTGGAAATGATGAACAGCAATATTTGAATTTATTATTATCGGCTCATAGTGATAATCCTATTGGTGATAATCAATTTGTTCCAATGGAATGGAATTTAAAAAAATATCAACAGTTGAATTTGATATATAAACCATTTAATAATATCAAAATTAAATATTCATATTTTATTGATGATGTTTCTTTTCAAGATTATGATCGTTATTATCAACTTAATCCTGATGGTAATTTATTTAAATATAGATTAGGTAAAACCAATATGTTGCAGGTTAATAGTATTATTAATAATAATTCTTATATAACATTTGGATTAATAAAATATGAAAAAACATACCAGCATTTTGCATTTGATAATTTTTCAGATTATGTCCATAGTGATTTAAATAGTCAAAATACTCCTGCATATAGTTATTCCGTTGGTGGTGTTAATCAAAATAGATTTAAGAGAGAAACAATATCAAATACATTTAAATTAGATTATACTAGTCAAATTAATAATTTCCATCAAATCAAATCTGGCCTAGAGTATAGAAAACATTCTATATCTTATGAAGATATTAATTTACAATATTATGTGGATGGTGGTTTTAATCCTATATATGATACTCCTTTTGTTAACCCTTTAATTGATGATGTATCATCAATTAATACAAGTATTTATAGCTTTAATCCTGAGGAAATAAGTTTTTATTTTCAAGATAAAATAGAAATGGATGAAATGATTATTAATGTAGGTTTGCGTTATGATTATTTTGACCCTAAGGGATTATTGTTATCAGATCCAACAGACCCTTTTATTTATGATCCAATTAAGCCAGAGCATATATATGATTGTAGTAATTTTGATGGCTATTGTGGTGATAATGAAAATTTACAGACATTAGATGATAGATTGGAGTACTGGTATAAATCAACTCAAACCAAGTCTATGCTAAGTCCTCGTCTTGGTGTTTCATTCCCAATATCAGATCAAGGTGTAGTTCATTTTTCATATGGTCATTTCTTTCAAATCCCTAAATTTGAACTTTTATATTACAATGCAGATATAGCATTAGATAGAGGTGGAACTGGGAATATAGGAGTTATTGGGAATCCTGATTTAGAGCCTGAAAAAACAATTAGTTACGAAATAGGTACACAGTATATGTTAGATGCTAATAGTGCAATTGATATGACTTTATATTTTAGAGATATCAGGGATTTGACAGGTACTAGAACAGATTTTATTTATACATTTAATGGCTCTACGTATAATCAATATACAAATTCAGACTTTGCATATGTCAGAGGGCTTGTTTTATCATATAATAAAAATTTTGAAAATGGTTTTTCATCAACTTTTGATTATACTTTTCAAGAAGCCAAAGGAACAGCATCTGATCCATTTGATGCTTATAATGCTGCACAGGCTAATCAGTATCCAGAAATACAAATTATACCTTTGAACTGGGATCAAAGACATACAATTAATACAACATTATATTATAATTCTACATATTATAGTTTGGGCATTATAGGTAAAATTGGCTCAGGTCAACCCTATACTCCAGATATTAATTCTAATTTTTCTAATTTAATTAAGAATTCTAAATTTAAGCCTATGACATTTAATGTTGATTTAAAAGGAACGTTAAGAATTAAAAATATAAAAGGAATGATGATATATTTTAATATTTATAATGTTTTTGATTATTTGAATCATACAACTGTTTATAATGATACAGGTAGAGCAGATAGGACTTCTTATCTAGATGAAGCTTTAAGTCAAAATACAAGTCAAATTATAAATTCAGTTTATGATTGGTTTAATAATGAAACATTTTATTCTTCCCCAAGAAGATTAGAAATAGGATTTAGAATAGATATATGAGCTTAATTAAAATTAAAAAATATATGTTTTTATTTTGCTTTGCTATTTCTTTTATGCAAGAGGAGTCTGGTGATATATATAGAAGGTATGGCATTCATAATGGTAATCTTGTTAAAACAGTTTATGGTAATTGGGGTGTTGTTGGGCAGCCTGCAGATAAAGGGCCTAGAGGCGCATGGATAAATGATAATAACGGTTATATTGGAGATGTTAGCTTGCTTGTAGGTGCGGAAGTAGAATCAGAAGATGCAGATGGCAATATTATTAATTTTCATTCTGTGGTAACTTGTCCTGTAGATAGGCCTTCTTCTACAGGTCCAGAACAATCAGATACGGGACTGCGTTGGGGTTTTGAACCTGTGGCAGGCTATCTTAATCCATCCCAACTTTATGTTGCAACTAGCACTAGCTCTAACACTTGGCCTAATTTTTGGCCTGATGAACAATGCAATTGGGGTGGAGATTGGTGTGGTTATTTTGGCAAAGATACACAATATATTCAGCAGGAAAGTTTTTATGTAATGAATGATAATAATGATCATGAATTTAATTATTCAGATAATAATGAATGGGGAGTGGCATTTAAACCTTCTCCTTTATCTAATCCTACTTTAAATGGATTAGGATTAGAAGTAAAAGTTAGGGGGATGCAGTGGCAACAAATTCTTGCTCAAGATTGTATATTTTTTCTTTATGAAATTACAAATAATAGTGAAACAGAGTATAAAAAAGTTGTTTTAGGTGAATTAGTTGGTACTTATATTGGGAATGTAGAGACTGAAGCAGATGATGATTGGTCTTTTTTTGATGTCAATTCTGATCTGACTTATACAGGTGATTTTGATAATGATTGTGAAAGTAATAATCCTAATTGGGTTGGTGATGTTGGTATGGTTGGTTATGCTTTTTTAGAAAGCCCAGGAAACCCTTATGATGGAATAGATAATGATGGTGATTCTGGTTTGAGTGATTCTATGTTCGGTGAACAAGATTTTATTGATAAAGTTATTAATATTGGAGATAATGTTATTATCATTGATGATGATTATAATAGAGTCAAAGTTGAGATTAATCAAGATACCGTTTTAGTATCTCAAGGAAAAGAAATTTCTATTATAATAGGAGAAACTATTTTTAATGAAGGTAATGAAATTGATGGCTCTATTAATGCTAATGCATTTAATGGAGTGGATGATGATTTAGATGGATTAATTGATGAAAATTATTATCTTCATTATCGTCAAGTAAGAAAATTTTATGATGAAGAAACGGGTCAGGAAGAAACACTTTTTGATTTACTAAACCCTAAAGCTTATATTAATTATTTTGCTTATGATAATAATCTTAATGGTATTATAGATGGTTACGATTTTGATTTGATTGATGAAAGTCGTAATGATGGAATTGATAATGATAATGATTGGAATCCATCTGTGCATGATGTTGGATCTGATGGTGTTGGAAATACTTTTGATTTAGATGGCACAGAAGGAAATGGTATTCCTGATGCAGGTGAACCTAATTTTGACCAAACAGACCCTGATGAATCAGATCAGATAGGTCTTACAAGTTTTGACTATTTTGTTCCATCAGATTCTTATCCAATGAATGATGATGAAGCACTTTGGGAAAAATTATCTCCTGGTTTTTTTGATGTTCCTGAATCTATTAATAATGGAGAACCAACTTCAGGTGAAGATGGGGACTTCATTTTTGGGTCTGGTTATTTTCCCCTTTTACCTGGTCAAACAGAACGTTTTTCAATTGCGCTTATTTATGGAGAAAATAAATTTGATCTTGATAGAAATAAGAGTGTGGTACAAGAAATTTATGATAATGATTATCAGTTTCCACCACCTCCAGCTAAGCCTAGCGTTACAATAGTCCCAGGGGACTCTAAAGTCCATTTGTATTGGGATAGAATAGCTGAGACTACTATGGATCCTGTTTTATTAGATTATGATTTTCAAGGTTATAAGATTTATAGGGCAACTGATTCTGATTTTAATGATGTTAGAAATATTACAAATGCTTATGGTATTGTAGAAAATTATTCTCCTATTGCACAATTTGATTTGATTGATGATATCGACTCATTATTTTATCCCAATTATGAAATCTTTCAGCAATCAGGAGGACTATCATTTAATTTAGGTAGTAATACAGGCTTGGTTCATAGCTATGTAGATTCAAATTTAATTAATGGTAGGACTTATTATTACGCTGTTACAGCTTATGATGAAGGAAATCCTGAACATACTTTTCCATCAGAAAATACAAAATATATAACGGTATTACCATCTGGGGAAATTATTACAGATAAAAATACAGGTTATGTTACACCAACATCTTTTGTTCAGGGTTTTCAAATAGATGATGTTGAAATCGAGAATGTGGGTTTAAATATTGGTACGGGTGATATTTCTTGTAGTATTATTAATGATGAAGATGTTATTGGTCATGAATATGTAATAGAGTTTTGGGATTCTTCTAATGATTTGGTGGATAATGATTTAGATGGAATTATCGATGCTAACTTAAATGAAATTTTACCAAATACAAGTTTTTATAATATTAGGGATTTATATGATATTATTATTGATTTTGATTTAAATGTTTATGATACAACATTTTATAATTTAGGGAAGGATCATATTATTGATGAATCCTTTGAATTAAGAAACTCTAATGGTATTATAATAAATAGTGATGTATATGAAATTAATTTTCAAAATGGTGAAATTAAAATAGATGAATCAATCCTTCCTGGAAGTTTTCAAGCGGTTTTTAATTATTACCCAATATATAAGAGTCCATATATACAGGGCGCCCAATGGGATAGTAGTTTAATTAATAATAATAATGAGGATGATTATGATGATTATGATGGAACTTCTGTTTGGATTGAACAAGTAGTTGATGCAGAGGTTTTTGATGGTATGATGGTTGAGTTTAATAATGATTGGGATATAGAGTTTGATAGTTTGCAGTGGGTTATAGATGGTTTCCAAACTTCTAGTAATGATATTTCATCTGTTCTTGATGTTGAGGTGGATACTTTAAGTTTTCCTGGTTTTGAGTCATTTGCTTCTCCAAATAATTATATGATTGTTTTTAATGATGACCCAAATTGGAACCAAGACTTTAATGGTTTATCTGTTAATTTTAAAATATATGATATAACAAATGATTATGAACTTGATTTTTATTTTCAAGGTAATCAACAGAATAATGAAATCGATGATTTAGATAGAATAGCTATATTAGAAAATTATACAAATAATAATAATTTATATACTTGGAATATAGGATTTTCTTATTTTCCAAGTCAGCAAATAACAGAACCTTCTTTGCAGTTCGGTAATGGTGATACCCTTTACATTTATACAAAAAAACCATTTAGAGAAGGAGATGAATATTTATTAAAATCGTATGAGCCTATTATCAATTCTTCTTCTGAATATATTGAGTTGTCAAATATAAGAGTTGTACCTAATCCATATATAGCTGCTACAGCAATTGAATCTTCTTTACCTCCTGGTGTTTCAAGTGGTAGAGGTGAGAGAAAGGTAGAATTTCAGAATGTTCCTAATGATGCAGTTATAAAAATATATAATATTAGGGGGCAGCATATTAGGACTTTGAATCATGATGGTAATATTTTTGATGGATCAATAAGTTGGGATCTTAGAACAAGTGAAAATATGGATATTGCCTATGGAGTATATTTGTATGTAGTGCAGTCTTCTGTTGGTAGTAAAAAAGGTAAAATAGCTATTATTAAATAATGAAGTATAAATTTATTTATATATTATTTATATCAATTTTAATTCCATCACAATCTAAGGTTGGTACCACTGCAGCACAATTTTTAGGTATTGGTGTTGGCGCAAGAGCAATGTCTATGGGAGGGGCTTTTACATCTATGGTTGGTGAACCTAGTTCTCTTTATTGGAACCCTGGCTCTATTGCAAATGTAGAAAATGATCAGGCAGAAATTTTAAATGTAGATTGGTTGATTGATACTCAATGGCACTATTTTGGTTATATTAATAAAATTGATGATAGAAGTGCGTTTGGAGCTAATTTGTTTTATCTTAGTTATGGCGAAGAAGAGATTACCACGATTTACGATCAAGGGGGAACGGATAATTATTGGTCTGCATATGATTTATCCTTAGGGATGTACTATGGTATGAATTTAACCAATAAATTCTCATTTGGAGGAGGAGCAAAATATATAAAGCAATCCATATATAATGAAGTAGCATCTACGGTTGCAATAGATATTGGTGTGTTGTATCAAAACTATAGTGGGAATTATAGATTAGGGATGAGTATATCTAATATTGGTCTTAATATGATATTAAAAGGTAACGATTTATATTTTAGTTGTGATCCTGACCCAGATAGCCAAGGCAATAATGATAATATACCATGTGTTTTAGAAACAGGACAGTACCCGTTGCCTATTTTTTATAGGATAGGTCTATCTAAAGATATTTATATTAGCAATAATTTATTATTTACAAGTTCTTCTGATTGGGTTATTCCAAGTGATGATGTTGAGCATATTAATGTAGGTTTTGAGTTTAATTATATTGATAGGGCTTATCTGCGTTTTGGATATAGACAATTAGGTAAAAAAGATAGTGAAGAAGGTTTAACATTTGGGATTGGTGGAAAATGGAATATTTATGGTAATAATTTGAATATTAATTATAATTATCATGATTTTGGAATTTTTGGTTATATGCAATATTTTGAATTTATATTTAACTTATAAATATGATAATATATCTATATATACTATTCTTATCTTGTTTGTTTCCTGTTTCTGTAACGTTTAATATTGATATGCAGGAACAATATTTAGATGGAGGCAGTGTTTATTTAGCGGGCTCTGATTCTCTTACTCAATCCTTTTTTGGCACTCATCTAGATAGTTCAATTATTAACCCTTGGACGCCTGAGGATATAGAATTAATTGATGATGATTTTACAGGAATATTTTCTGCAACGATTGATTTGCCTCCTAATACAGAGTATATATATAAATTTGTAAATGGTTTGAATTATGAATTAGAAGGAGAATCCAATCGTTTTATTTTTATAGAAGAGCAGGATACCACTTTAGATATTGTGTGTTTTGATAAAATTAGTGAGCCTTGCAATGAGATTGAAAATGAATTGGTGCCTGTGACATTCTATGTAGATATGCAGCAAATATCTGTATCAGATAGTGGGGTTGGGTTATTGGGTGCTAATGAATCTTTTACGAATTTTGGATATGATTTTGAAACAGGAGAGGCTATCCCTGTTTATGATCCATCTTATTTAATTTTAGAGGATGTTAATGGACAAAGTGTATATTCAATAACATTACTATTAGAGCCGGGTATTAATTATCAATATAAATTTGTTAACGGTAACGATTTTAGTGGGGTGGAACAAACTCAGCGTTCTATTGTTATTTCGCATGTATCAGGTTATAATCTTAATGAAGTGTGTTTTGATTCTGATGATGATTGTGAAGAATTTACTACTTTATTAAGTAGCCTAACTTTTAAAACAGATGTTTCTAATGCTATATCAGATAATGGTTTTGATCTTGGTGATATGCTTATTATTAAATGGGGTTATGGAGAAAGTCAGCCTGTTGAGAGAACGGATACTTTACAATTATTACCGTTCTCTTATATTTATAAAATTGATATTGATTCAGTTTATGTTTCCCCGGATGCTGATTTATATTATCAGTATTATAAAGTAATTGATGATAATGAATATCGGGAAATATTTTTTAATTTTGATTATTCGGGGGATGATGTAGTTTTAGCTGAAAGAAGATTTTTTGAAATACAGGATTCAGCCGATTATCAGGTTTTAATTATAGAGGACATTGTTGATTCAAATGTTAACGCTAGGAGAATGCCAGTTTTTGAAAATACAAGTCCTATAGGTGAAAATTTAGATGTTACTTGGACTATTGATTTAAGTCCAGCTTATTATCAGATTTTATCTGGAGATACCTTGTTTGATATTCAGGGTACCTATCATGTCGATAATGTTGATAGTCTATATGAGTGGGGCGTTTGGATTAATGGTCCTGCATCTACTCCTGCAAATGGAGTGACATGGTCTCAATGGGGACCTACCCTACAAGGGACTACATCTAAGAAAATGTGGGATGATGGTACTCATGGTGATGATATTGCGGGAGACCATATATATACTTTAATTTTAACATATGATGAGAGTGCTTCAATATCTCAAGAATGTAAATTTGGGATTAAGGGTGGGGATAATGAGTCTTCTTATGGCCTTAATCATTATGAAAATATAAATCCATTAGATCCTAATATACATGTTTATTGGGGATCGATTAATCCAATATTTTATGATAGCTGGGATTATGATAGTAATCAGCCTATTTTTGATTTTTGCGAATCAAATGGTGATACCAATCAAGATGGAATTATCAATGTTGTTGATATTGTTTTGATGGTTAATACTATTATTAATAATTTAGAACTTTCAGAACAAGAATCCTGTCTCTTCGACCTGAACAATGATAGCATTATTAATGTTATTGATATTGTTGCATTGGTCAATATTATTTTAGAATCGTAAAGTTATTAAAAAACTAATAAAATTCTCCTTTTAATTATGTGATGTTAATCGTATATTTTTGTACTAACCTTGTGCGAAAAAAAAGTTTTTAAGTAAATAGAATAATAATATAACAAATACTTGAGGAGGAGTAATGTTACAATCAATTCGTGTATTAATAATTTCAATAATGGTCTCAGGATTTATGTTTGCTGATGTTTTTATGACAGAGCTGACAGATCCTCAGAATTCATCTGATGCAGGCAGATATGTAGAACTATATAATAATGGTGCTTCTGATGTAGATTTATCAACATGGACCGTTCAAAGATGGACCAATGGTAACGCAGATCCAACAAATTCGAGCATAGTTGCATTAACAGGAACTATATCGGCAGGAGGATTTTATATTATCTGTAATAGTGCAGATAAATTCAATGCTACTTTTAGTGGAATGGATGGAACATGCGATCTAGATATTGGTACTGGTGGTTTTGCTGATTCTAATGGTGATGATAATATGGCTTTGCTTAACAATGGCGAAATAGTAGATATGTTTGGTGTCGCTGGTGAAGATGGTACTGGCACATGGCATGAATTTGAAGATGGTAGAGCTGAAAGAGTGTCAGATGCAGTTTCAGGATGCGTTACAGATTGTGAAACAGAATGGGATATTGATAATGATTCAGGTGGAGGAGATGGTCCTCAGTATGCACCAGAAGGTTTTGACCCTGGTGATTGGATTGGTGCAGCAGATAATGGTGGTGATTGTGCTAGTGGCGTTTATGATTGTGCAGGTGTATGTGATGGCTCATCTGTTGAAGATTGTTTTGGTGTATGTGATGGCAATGGTGTTTCTGAAGGAGTTGATTGTGATGGTGCTTATATAGTTGAACTCACAGCAATGGATTTTACCCCAGAAAATTTATCTATAAGTTTAGGTGAAACTGTAAAATGGGTATGGGTTGCAGGCTATCATAATGTTAATGGTTCATTAGATGCTTACCCTAATAATCCAGAAGGATTTGAAAGTGAATTTGGTTCAGAAGGGTTTACATATTCTTATACCTTTAATACAGCCGGTACGTATGATTATCACTGTGATCCGCATTTAGGTATGGGAATGGTAGGAACAGTTTCAGTTATTGATACTACACCTTCAAATTTATTTTTCTCAGAAGCTTCTGAAGGCTCTAGTAATAATAAATATTTAGAAATATATAATGGTGAAGATACAGATGTAGACTTAAGTGGTTATTCATTATCAAGCTGTTCTAATGGTTGCGATGCAGTAGGTGAATGGGATTATGCTGACAATGTTACATTTGAAGCTGGAACTACTTTAGCTTCTGGTGATGTTTATGTT
>CETG01430884.1_pt1 | contig 30574 bp, 26 predicted proteins | sample 361471 | NCBI WGS metagenome assembly CETG01 (sample SAMEA2622696, study PRJEB7988) | marine metagenome | isolation source: saline water (ENVO:00002010), including | reverse complement strand
AGAATTACATAATATAAATTTCTTAAAAAATCTTTTATATGGAATTCTTTGTTTAAATTTAATAGCACCGTCTGACCAGAGAAATTCGCATAGCGATTTCAGCTCGCTTTCAATATTAAAAAGAAATTCTTCTAACATAAAAGCTTTAACTAAATATTTTTTAGACTTAAGGTATTTATATTTTTTAATATTTGCCAAAAATTCATTTAAAAATAATTCAACAGACTCATTTGTTTCCCATTTTTCTTTTTTTGCATTTTTCCTAGATATTATAGTTTTTAAAGGATTTCTAAAGATATATATTATTACATCTTTATCTACATCAAAGTATTCAGGTAAGTTTTTTTTATTTAGTACTTTTTGATCGTTTATCATATAAAAAATATCTCTAAGATCTTTAATTTGCTTATCTTGAAGGCTATTTATTCCATACATACCTCTTATCATGAATGCTCTACTTGTTATTGCCTTCAAATCTAAATTAGAAAAAGCCTCATCAAAGCAAAAACATCCATTTATATTATGAAAAAGACTCGAGAAAAGATGACTACCCCCTCTTGCTGAAGATATACAAATTATCCTTCTATAATTATTAGCATTTATATTTTTTCTTTCTTTCAAACACTTTATTAAAAAAGATAAATAGTTTTTATTAAATTTACCGTTAAGTAAAGGATCCCATCTAGGAGAAATATATTGAAAAGGGAAGATCTTATTTATGGACTTGATAAAAAAAGTCTCCGATTGCTTCTTATTTTTCATACTATTTCAAGATTAGGAAGAGGTATTATAAATTTTCCTCCCTTTGATTGAAATTCTATATTATTTTTAATAATAGAAGAAGCAAAATTCCAAGCCAATATAAGTATATAATCTGGTTTCTTATCTTGGATATAGCTACTTGGATATATTGGTATGTTTTTACCAGGTGTATATAAGAATTGTTTCCAAGGGCTATCATCAATAATAAAATCAATTATTTCCGAACCAATTTCAAAATGATGCATTAAAGTTGTAGCCTTTGCAGGCGCACCATATCCTATTATTGATTTACCTTCTGACTTAATTCTAAGTAAAGTTTCTTTTAATTCAATTCCAGTTTTATCAATCTTTTCAGAAAATTCTTTATAAGTTTTTAATTCATGTAAACCTAATAATTCTTCTTCTGAAATTAATTTATTTATATTCTCTGAGATCTTATATTGACCTCCTTTAATTTGACTTATTACCCTTAATGAACCTCCATGTGTATTTACATGTATTGCATCAATAATCTCAAAACCAGATCTTTCAAAAAAAGCTTTCAATGGAAGTAAAGTATGGTAATCAAGATGCTCATGATATATTGTGTCGAAAAAAGTGTGTTTTATAACATCCTTTAAATAAGACACTTCGAATACGAATATCCCATTTTCTTTTAATAAAAGTGCTTTAATTCCATTTAAAAATTGAGTAGGATTATCAATATGAGCAAAAACATTATTTGCCGTAATTATATTTGCTTTTCCATATTTACAACTTATCGAATAAGCTAGTTCAGGATTAAAAAATTCAATTAATGTTTCTATTTTGTTTTTAATAGCTTCAAGAGCAATTTTTTCAGCAGGTTCTATTCCTAAGACTTTGTAACCTAATGTCTTGAAAGCTTTTAAAAGTGTTCCATCATTAGATCCAATATCGATAACAAAACCATCATTTGAATAATTCTGACTTAAAGATTCTGCATAACTTTTAAAATGTTCAACAAATACAGGAGATGTTCCTGAGACATAAACATAATTATCAAAAAGGACTTTGGGATTTACAACATCTAGTAATTGTAAATGCTTACATTGATCACAAAAGAAAACCTCTAATGGATAAGTTTTTTTAGAATATTCATTATTAACTTCTTTAGAATAATCATTTGCTAAAGGAGTAGGTTTTAATTTAATAGCTACCGACAAATTAGTTGAATTACATTGCCGACACTTTTTTCTTTTGTAATAATCACTATTCATAATTAGAAGTTCATGGGTTTATTGGCGGGATCCTAAAGACATCTGACTCATAAACTTCTTGAACTCTTGAGTTCCTTCCCCAAGTAATAAAACGTGTTTTCTTCTCAAAAACCATGGCATGTTCAATCATTGGTGGTGTAAAAAATAATTGCCCCTCTTTTACTACTACCTTTCTTGGCTTTTCATTACTTCCATGAGGTCGATGGTAATATAAAATTTCTCCAAATAGAACATAACAATAGTGCCAATCAGTCTTATGGTAATGATTAGCTCTTACAGCTCCAACATTAGAATTAATCAATACTGAACTCTTCATATTCATATCTACTAAGGGTTGTATAGACCCTCTATGATCATCAAAAGAATGTGGTAGATCTACTATAACTGACTTTGGCCAAGATAATTTTTCTGCCTCTGTAATTGGATCTATGTTATGCATAAGATTTATTTTTAATCTAATTCATAAGAATCATATTTATCTTAAAAGTAAATATTCTTATCTATTATTAATTAAATCATAATTAATTTAATTTTAATTCTTTATTCATAGAAATCTTATCAAATAAAATAGTCCATTCTCTTGCCATTAAAATACTAGTATAATTTTGATTTACCAATTTATTTCCTTTATAAGCGATATATTCTTCCAATTTTTTATTTGCCAAAAGTTCTTTAATAGCAATATTTAAATTTCTAGGTGAATTAGGTTCAAACAAATAAATATTTTCTTTATGCTTTAACTTAATAGGATCCCAAAGACCAATAATTCTTGTCATCAATACAGCTTTCCCGCAAGACATTGCTTGAAGACAAGAACTTTGACCAGATGGTTGAATAGTTTCCTTTAAAGGAATAATAACAAACTTTGCATTATTATAAAGTGACCTTATTTTCTCATCAGATATTAAATTATTACGCCAATCTCCCTTTATTAAAGATATATTATCTTTTTTATTTCTAATATCCTCTGAAGTTACTATTTTCAGATTAGGAAAATTTGATTCCCAAGCATCTATAAGTGTTTTCCAATCTCTTGCTTTATCATTACCAATTGCAAAAATATAATCTTCTTTTAATTTAATTTCATTATTAACCCAAAAACTATTATCAATACCAAAAGGAATATACGTTATATTATGGTTAGGCATTATTTTTCTTAGAAAATCTTCTTCATTTTTTGAGATTGTAACCAAAATAATATTTTCGAGAAAATATTTATATATATTTTTCTTTATAAAACAATTATTTGAGGGGATTAAGCCCATTGCTATAAAAACAATTTTTGATTTTATTAAGCCAATCTTATTTGCGAAAGCTAAAGTTAATCCAATCCCATTAGTTGTAGCTATTAATATGTCATTAGATTTAAATTTTTTATAGTTTTTACTTTTTAGAAATCCATAAATCATTTTCAAAGGTATTCCTAGAGAAAAAAATGAAATCTTATGTAAAAAAATTCCTAATAAATTATTTTTATATCGCATTCCCAACTCCTCTTCTTCATAAATAAAAACTTCATATTTTAAATTTTTTAGTTCCTTATATCCATAGAAGAATTCAGTAGGCATTTCTAGATTTGAATCTAATCTTTTTTTTCTTCCTTTAGAATATAAAAATTTAATTTTCACTTCAATAAATTTTTCCCAGATAAATTTCTTGTACCAATTTTAGTAATCTTATATTAAACGGTTTAGAGAATTTAGATATAAAAAACTCAGATTGTTTTTTTAACTTAAGTTTTATTTCTTCTATATTTGATTTTTCATGAGCTTTTTTAATACCATTTATAAGGCCATCTTTACTATTCAATACAATTACATTTTTATTAGCAAGTATTTCTGAAAAATGGGGACTTCTCTTAACCATGTGAAAATGTTCGGCTTGGTCTTCATCTTCAGTCATTAAACAAAGGGGGACCTTCCCAAAAATCATTGCCTCAAGCAAAATTGTTGATAAGGGGGATATAACCATATCAACATTATCTAGTAAATACTTAGTACTTTCTAAATCAGGCAAATACTTAGAGTTATCTTTATTAAAATCTCTGAAAATATAATCTTTCATTTTCAAATCATAAATAACATTATCAAATTTATAATGTTTGAACCTTTCTCCTTTATAACCGCATTTCCCCCATGGGTGAGGCCTATAAATTATATTTATTTTTGGTAATAAGCCAGAATTTATTGCATTATCTATTAATAATAAATGAGAGAATTCATCTGAATTCTTACTTGAACCTGCATATAAAAGTGTCTTAGTATTTAAATCAAATTTATATTGATTTTTAAAATATTTTGATTTATTAGATTTATCAAAATTATATATATCAAATTGGGCTGAGCCAAATTTAATTACTTTTTCCTTTCTCAAACCCATATACTGAATAGCATGATTTTCAGTTTGTTTACCCCAAACCAGAAGGAAATAATCTTTATTTACAACTGATCTTTTAGTCAATGGGTTATCCCAACTATTCATTATTACAATTACTGGTTTTTTAAATTGATTACCATAAAAAATAACATCATCTATATAGTTACCCTCTAGAACTGAAGGATGAATTAGTAAATCTGGCTTTTCTCTATGAAGTATTTCTTTCATGAAAATGTTAGGTGTTCTTGATATAAAAAAATTAACTATTTTTGTAAATACTTTAAAAATAAAAGGTAAGCCCAAAAATCTATAAATTATCAATGCATAAAGTGAATTTCCACTTCTGAAATCTTTTCTCCATTGTTTGATTAGACTTTGAGAGACATCTTTCTTATCTCTTAATTTCTCAACAAAAAATCTTATCCTCCATAACTTTAATCTTTCAATACATGGATTAAGTCTAATTCTTCTACATCCATCCAAATCAAGCTCATATGATTTAATACTTCCTAATCTTTTATCACCGTCTGGAAATACATAAACTACATCATGATTCTTATTAATTTCTTCGAAGGCTTTACTGAAAATAAAATGCCTTACAACTACATCAGTTTCAATAAATATTAATATTTTCATTTAGATTTTGTTGATTAAATAACTTACTAAATATCTAATTAATTCATATATTTTAGAAATAGATGATTAATTTATTAACAAGTTAAATCCTATTGCTATTATCATACTAAATAAAGTTAGTATGATAATGAATAAAATACTTTTTGTTATACCAGCAAGGTCTGGCAGTAAAGGGATAAAGGATAAAAATATTCGATATTGTGGTAAAGATACACTTCTACGCCAAAGTATAAAAAAATGTAAAAGCATAAAATATTTATCCGATATTTATGTATCTACAGATAGCGAAAAGTATATTGATCATATTAAAGATTTGATTGATAATCCTCCATTCTTAAGACCTAAATATCTTTCTGGAGATTTAGTAAGTGATATTGAGGTTCTTATACATGCTTTACATACTTGTGAAAATTTTTATAAAACAACATATAGTTGCGTAGTTATGATTCAACCTACTTGCCCATTAAGAAAAACAGAGGATATTGTTAAGTCGATAGAAGCTGTAATTAATGATAATTATGATTCTGCAATTACTTGTCAAAAGATTGATAAAAAATATCATCCTTTTAAATCACTAGCATTAAATGATAAAGGTTATATAAATCATTTTATTAATCAACAATCAGAAATTATTGCGCGCCAACAATTGGAAACTACTTACATAAGGAATGGTGCTTCTTATAGCATTACACCAAAACAATTATGCCTAGGTAAGACTTTTTTTAATTGCAAATCAAAGCTAATCCTTACTGAGCATGTTTTAAGTATTGATACAGATGAAGAACTTAAATATTGTGAAGAAATTTTATTGAAAGATAATTTTTAAACTAACTTTATTAAAAATTTTATGCAATAATCAATAATTACAAATTAAATATTTATAAACTTATGAAAGCAAGAATTTTTGGAGCAGGTTCTATTGGTAATCATCTTACAAATGCTTTAAGAGAGCTTGAATATAAAGTAGAAGTAGTCGACATTGATGAAACTGCTCTATTAAGGATGCAGAATGCAATTTACCCTTCTAGATACGGCAAATGGGATAAAAATATTACACTTTTGAAAGAAGCCTCAGATAATCTTGTTGACCTAGAAATAATAGGAACACCCCCAGATACGCATGCAAATATTCTTCTAGATAGAATCATTGCAGAAAAATCAAAATATTGGTTAGTAGAAAAGCCATTTACAATCCCTTCAAAATCTCATATTAACGAGCTAGAAAATAAGATATTGAAATATAAAGATTCAATTTTTGTAGGATATAATCACTCCGTATCTCCTGTTTTTAGAGAATTATTAAAAGATTTAAAAGACTCAGATGCTCCAAGCAAAATTTCTTGTTCATGGGAGGAACATTGGGGTGGTATTTTTCAAGCACATCCTTGGCTAGATGGTCCGAATGATTCTTATCTAGGCTTTAAAGAGAGAGGGGGTGGTTCTTTAATGGAACATAGTCATGGCCTTCATCTATTAATAATATTATTTGATAAATTTAATCTTGAAATAGAAAAAATCAACTCATCAATAATATTGGATAATTATAAGAATTACGATAAAAAAAGTTATTTATCATTTGAATTAAATAATAAGAACATAAATGCCTTTTATTCAACGGATGTTATTAGTAACGAAATAAACAAATCATTAACAATTGAGACGAAGGAGAATATATTTTCTGTAAAATTCAGTTCAGATAATGGTAAAAGTGATACTTATATCAAAAAAGATAAATTTAAGGAGACAATAAAAAAATTTAAAAAGACAAGAGCTGATGACTTTATTTCTGAAATGAAATTAATTGATAATTTACTAAGAAATAATTCTTTTGATAAATCACTAAATAATATATCCTGCAATAATGGATTAAAAGTAGCTTCTATTTGTGCTAATATTTTCGATAATAATTAAGTAAATATATATGGAAAATATGTTTCTAGGAGAAACATTTAACTTTAAAAAGATTATTATTCTTGATATTGCCAATAATCACTATGGCGATGTTTCTCATGGTATCGATATTATTAATAATTTCTCTAATTTAAATTATCCAGAAGATTATAAAGTTTATTTCAAACTACAATATAGAAACTTAGATACATTTATTCATAAAGATTCACCAAAGGATTCGCATTATATAAAAAGATTTAATTCGACAAAATTAACTAAGCAACAATTATTAAATATTGCCAAAAGTATAAAAGATCTTGATTCTGAAATATTCAAGTTAATGATAACTCCATTTGATGAAGACTCAATAAGCTGGTCAGCCGATTCTGATGTAGATATAATAAAAATAGCCTCATGTTCTGCAAATGATTGGCCTCTATTAGAAGAAGCATCTACGCTAAATAAACCAATTGTTGCTTCAACTGGAGGACTGAATATAGAGTCAATAGATAATTTGGTGAGTTTTTTAAGACATAGAGCAGTTGAATTCTCATTAATGCATTGTATTTCTGTTTATCCCACAAAACCAAAAGATTGTAATTTATCATTTATTAATACACTAAAGAAAAGATACCCAAAACTATCTATTGGCTGGTCAACCCATGAACCGCCTACAGACAATAATCTTGTAATTGCGGCCATTTCAAGAGGAGCAGATCTACTTGAAAGGCATATTTGCTTACCAACAAGTGATAAGCCTCAAAACGGATATTCAAGCACTCCAGATCAGTTACAAAAATGGTTAGATAAAATAAATTTAACTCATCAGATTCTAGGCCAGTCAAATTTTCAGGAAAGAAATGAAGAAATTAATTCTATAAAATTATTATCTAGAGGTGTTTATGCAAAGAGTAATATAAAAAAAGGAAATGAGATAAATAGAGAAGATATTTATTTTGCATTTCCAATAATTTCTGATGATCAGCACACATCATCCTCTATCAAATTCCCTTCTAATGCTATAAAAGATATCAAAAAGGATGAATCACTAATCGAAAAAATAAATATAAAGAGTCCAGATATAAATCCAAATCAATTTCTTAAATCTGCCATACATGAAATAAAGGCTTTATTAGCTTTAGGAAATATTCACCTCAACTCAACTTTCTCATTAGAACTATCACATCATAAAGGTCCACAAAAATTTAGAAAGGTTGGCACTACAATTATTAATTGTATAAATCGTGAATATTGCAAAAAAATATTAGTTCAATTACCAAAGCAACAACACCCACTTCATTATCATCCTAGAAAAGAAGAAACTTTTCAGATACTTTTTGGAACTCTTGAAATAATATCTGATGGACATAAATATATCCTTAATGAAGGAGAGACTTTAACAGTTTTACCTGGAGTATGGCACTGTTTCTATTCAGAAAAAGGTTGTATATTTGAAGAAGTATCAACTACCCATTTTAACGAAGATAGCGTTTACAAAGAAAAATCAATCCAAAAATTAAAAAGAGAAGAAAGAAAAACAACTGTTGACCATTGGGGAAGATTTCAAATGTGAGTTAAATTGAAGAAGATTCTAATACTTGATTTTGATGGAACAATCATAGATAGCAACTATGTAAAACAAATCGCATTAGTAAATTTTATCTCGGAAAAATATAGTGTTGATATTTTAAAGAAAATAAATTCTTTTGAACTACAAAAACTCACAAGGTATGAATTAATATCCTTAGCAAAAAATTCATATATTTTAAATTATGAGAAAGAAATAATTGATGATTATATAAATAATCAGGTAATAAAATCAAATATTGATCCAAGTATATTTAAAGTATTTAAATACTGTTCAAAGAAAAAAATAAAGATTTTCTTAGTTTCAAATACTCCTAATAAATCTTTAGAAAATATAGTAAATAATTTAAATATTAGACACTACTTTAATAAAGTAATTGGGAAAAAGGAGGGGAAAAATAAATCAACTATTTTTTCTGAAATATGTTTAAATGAAGGTGTCAAAAGTAAAGAAATTCTATCAGTTGGAGATAATTTAGATGATTATTTTGCTTCAAAGATAAATAATATACCTTTTCATGGAATATATAACCATACTTTATTGACTCTAAAGGGAAAGATTCCAATTTCATATTCACTTGAGGGAATATTTAAGTCTTTAAAATAATTTAGTGGATTGAATTTAACCTGTTATAAAATTTATTACCTAAGCAGTGATCTATCATTGCTTTATTATATTTGCCTAAAGGTTCTTCCAATAGCTCAAAGAAATGTTGATCCCAATCATATGAATATGTGTAAGACCAATTTCTTTGCAAATTACTTCTTAAAAATCTTGCATTTGCAGTTCTCCCATCAATGATTATAAGAGTACCTGGATGAAGAAAATGCTCAAATGAAAGAATGTCAGCTGACATAGGAAATCTATCTTGATGTTTTGTAGACAATCCTCTAATTTCTCCTTTAGCAGAAAACTGATCAGGTCCGTCAAGATAAATAAGATCTGGACTTATATTTGGTAAATTTTCATATAAGGTGCAAATTTTACCAGCAAATTCAGAAGTAATTAGTGTAGAGAAATGAATATTAGAGATACCCTGATCAAGATATTCTTTTTGAATAATACTTCTGCACTCCTCTATCCACTTTTCATAATTATCTACAGAATGGACCTCAAACAAATTACTTTTTCTGAGATTTTCTTTTACAAATTCACCATAGCTTATTTTATTAAGATGAAGAGCATTTGCAAATACAGCAGAGCTTTTACCAACTCCAAATTCAAGTATTGTATTAACTTTTCGATCCCTAACTATGTAATGTAAACGAGATAAATCATCAAGTTCCGGAGCAAAAGGTATTACATTATGTGGATCCACAGAAGAAGTAATTGATTTATAAACTTTGTTTTCTGGATTCTCTGGGATTTCATTAATCTTTAAAATTTTATCTATTTTATTTTCTGCAATATAGCTGTAATAATCAAAATCTAATGGTAATAAATCATTCAATAACATCTGAATAAAACAAAAACTTTTTGTACATAAATTATAATTTATTTTTCATTTAATTTATATATTAAATGTAAACACAAATAAATATATGGCACTAAATCTTAAGTTTATTATTTTATTTCTACAAAGTTCTTTCAAGAAACTTATATATTATTTTTAAATTGTTCTAATATTTATTAATGATAATATAAAAAATAAAGAATCTAATAAATTCTTTATTTATTTTAAAAATTAAAATGAAAATTGGTTTAATTGGTTTAGGGCGCTGGGGTAAGAAAATCTTAAATACTATTTTAAAAATTGAAAATATAGAACTATCTTGCGTAGCTAGCAGAAACAAAGAAACAATTAAACTAATCAAAAATGATTGCAGAATCTATGAAAATTGGAATGATTTAATAAATCATCCTAATCTTCAAGGGATAATAATTGCTACACCACCTAGGACTCATTATCAAATAGCAAAGATTTCAATATTAAAGACTATACCTGTATTAATAGAAAAGCCACTGACTCTAAATCTTAAGGAAGCGATTCATTTAAAGAACCTTGCTATTAAAATGAATACTATCTTAATGACAGAATTTACTCAAGTTTTTAATCCTAAGTTCACTGAACTAGTCAAATCGATAGAATTAATAAATGGCATAAAATCAATCATAACAGAAGCAGGAAATTATGGACCTGTAAGAAAAGATGCACCTGTTTTATGGGATTGGGGCTCTCATGAACTTTCAATAATCCTATCTTTAATGAAATCTAAACCTAAATTAATATCTGCTCAAAGGATAATGGAAGAAAAAAACAATTTAGGAGACAAATCAAGCTGGAATATAATTTGTGATTTTGAAAATAATATAAGCTCTTTTTCTTCTATAAGTAATATATCAACTAAGAAAAGAAGATTAGGAGTAATTGGTAATAATGGGATGCTTGTTTTAGATGATTATCACAAATATCCTTTACAATTTCATAAAGGATGGGCATCAAAAATTTTCCCAACTAAAGATGGGACTAGAATAAATATTACTAATAAAAACGAACCTCTATTAGAAGCATTGTTAGAATTTTTCACTTCAATAAGAACCAATCAATTGAATCACTGGAGTCTAGATCTAGGTGTTAATGTTACTGATCTGTTAGATAAATGCTCAAATAAAAATTTAGATCTTAATTAATTATGGACAATATTACAAAGGAGATTTGGGAAACTTATAAAACACTTAAGGCAAAAATTAAATCTGCCTCAGAGGAAAAAGATACCAATAAATGTCTTGAAAAAGTCACTGAACTTTGGATGTTTATGAATAGGTTCAGGAATTGTGATTTAAGATATTATTTTGATGAGGAAATATATGAATTTATTTCTGCTTTAAATCCTAATCGCAGAAATTATTATCCTAATAAGTTGAAAAATAAGAAAGAATTTCGTATAGCATTTTTAGCTGTTTATTTAGGTGATTTTGGTGGCGCATCTATTCCTCATCGTTTTATGCTGAAAGACTTTAAATGGGAAGATAAAAGTGTAAAAAATTATTTTTTAATTACTAACTTCTTTAAAAAAGACTTTCAAAATACAGATTCCTATGACTTCCTAAAAAATACTATTCAACCAGAAGAGATTAAATTTTTAACAAAAGATCTAAGCCATAAAGAAAGGGGTGATATTATTCAAAAATGGCTTATTGATAATAATATAGATTTTGTTGTAGCTAATACTTGTCCTTCCACTCTTTATGCATTGTCATCAAATTGTGTTCCTTTAATTGGAAATCTAACTCAAGATTGTTATACCTTTACACTTGGCCCAGGATTTGGAGATATAACTTTTTTAGTAACTATGGATCAACTTTTTAAATATAAATATAAATATGCTAAACCTGATCATTTCTCAAAAGTAGTAATGCTTCCATTACATTCTGAAGATCAACTAGAAAAAGCAGAAGAGTTAAGCCTTTGTGAATTAAATTTACCTAAGGATGCCGTGATCTCTGCCTCAAGCAATATGTGGAAATCTTTTTTTGGAGATAGTGAATATTTAATGAAAGGGATAGGAGAATTAATTAAAAAATATCCTTTCTATCATCATTTATTTATTGGGACTGAAAGATGTCTAGATAATCTTGAAAACTACCTTATCAAGAATCCAGATTTAAGAAATAATATCCATTTCATTGGTCCAGTAAAAAATATCTACAGAATACTTAAGAAAATAGATTTCTGGGTTAATTCTTTTCCAACTACAGGCGGGACCAATATTGAAATTGCAAAGATAGGCAAACCATCTATAGACATAGCGATTAATAGAAATCTGGGTTTACATCCAGTTGAATTTCTTTGCTCTAATGAATGTACAGTTATTTCATTAGACGAATTTGTTAGATTAGGAAGCCGTTTTATTACAGACGAAAATTATCGCAATGAGCTTGGGAATTATTTAAAATCAAAAGTTTCTCGAGAGTTTAATAAAGATAGATTAATCTCTAATTCAATATATAAAGAATTCATAATTGAATATATGAATCGTCTTAATAAAGAATCAAAATTGGAAAAATTAGATATTTCAACTGCATTAGATTACGAAAAAAGAATAAGTCTTTATAATTCATTTGGAGTAATAGAGTGGGATAATCAAAAAAAGTATAAGTGGCTTAGAAAGTGTGTGGAGGATTATCCAGGAAAAACATTTGGTTGGATAAAATTATTAGAGAATACGATAATTAATGTAGATTTAAAAGAATTCAAAAAAATTGAGCAAGAAATATTTGAACAGAATTTATTAGATTATCGGATTAAGGTTTATCTAGCTTTAGCTTACGATAAGTTTAATAATTTAGAGAAAGCTTTAAAAATTATTTTAGAAATTACAGATTCAATAAGTTATGATCCAATACCAATGAGAATTGGCTCAAGGCTACTTTTAAAAAATGGAGATCTAGAAAAAGCCACAATTCTTTTTCAGAGAATAAATAAAGATGCTTCAAAAGAAAATATCGAATATTTAATTGATAATCAACCCAAGGATAAACTACCACTTTATTATGGATACTAATTTAAATCGCAGATTGTTTAACTAATAACTATTGGATTGATTAAATTTTCTAATTTTTCTTATATTCACTTATTATTGACTTTAAAATTTTAACAACATTTAGAATATCTAAATCTTTGAGACCTGGAAATAAAGGTAGACTTATTGCCTTTGTTGAATAAATTTCAGCATTCTTAAAATCATTTTCTTCAAAGCCTAATTTTCTATAATAAGGATTTAAATGAACAGGCCAATAATGTAATTGAACACCAATTCCTTTTTTTCGTAGATTTGAAAAAATTTCTTTATGCTCTAATACGGAAAAATCTTTTAAAAGAATGACGCATAAATGTACTGCAGATATAACATCATTTGGTATTTCTAAAATTTTCAAAGGCATATCAGAAAGTTCTTTCTTATATAATTCCAACTGTCTATTTCGTTCTTTTACAATTGAATTTAATCTATCTATCTGCGATATACCCAAAGCTGCTTCTAATTCATTCATCCTATAATTAAAGCCAAGACTTTGTTGTTCATAAGACCATTCCCCATAATATTCATTTTCAAACAATTCCTTATCTTTTGTAATACCATGACTTCTTAATTTCATAACTAAATCAGCGATCTTTTTATTGTTAGTACATAACATCCCTCCTTCGGCAGTAGTAATAATTTTTACTGGATGAAAACTAAATACAGCACAATCACTATATTTACAATTTCCAACAGGATTATTTTTATAAAATCCGCCTAAAGCATGACTAGCATCTTCAATAATTGAAAAACCATACTCCTTTGAAAGATTATAGATACTCTCCATATCGCAAGAAGTGCCAGCAAAATGAACAGGAATTAAAATTTTAGGGAGTTTATTTATTAATTTTGCCTTTACAAGTTTATTTTTTAATTCATTTATGTCCATTAGCCCAGTATTAATATTTATATCTACAAAATCTATTTCTGCTCCGCAATACCTTCCGCAATTAGCCGATGCTACAAAAGTATTTGGAGAAGTCCATAGAATATCTCCTTCAGTTAGTCCAAGAGATACACAAGCCAGATGCAAAGCACTGGTTGCATTAGCAACTGCTAGAGAAAAATCAACATTTAACAATTTTGATACCTTTCTCTCGAATTGGGGGACTAATGGTCCTTGTGTTAAGTAATTACTGCTTAATACAGAATTAACAGCATCTATATCTTTCTGAGTAATTTTTTGTCTACCATAAGGTAAATAATATTTATCTGGATTTTGCATTATTTAAAAAATATTGTTACTTAGATAAATTAAAATATTTATTATATTATAAGTTTTTCTAATTTTAATTAGCAAAAAATATTCATTAGAAATTTATGGATCTAAATAATTAATTGGATTCAATCAATATCTTCTAAATAATTGGTAGATTCTTTATAGTATTTTGATTCTTTAAGAAATTCTTGATAATTAAATTGTTCTACCAATTCACCTTTCTTAAGGACAAAAACCCTATCACAATTCTTAATAAAGCTAAACTTATGAGAAATTGAAAGGATAGTAATTTCTCCTTTTAAATTATTTATAGATTTTCTAATGAGATTTTCATTTTTAGAGTCTTGAAAACTTGTAGACTCATCAAATATTAATACATTAGGCCTCTGGTATAAAGCTCTAGCGATAGCAACCCTCTGTTCTTGCCCGCCAGATAAATATTTTCCTCTATCACCTAAATCTGAGTTAATTCCATTTGGCAAACTTTCTACAAGATCCTCTAGGGCTGCCAACTTTATACATTCATTTATTCTTTCTTCATCAATCAATTGAGGATTAGTACCAAATGCAATATTCTCTTTTAGAGTCACATTAATTATTAATGGTTTTTGAGGGACATAACCTATATTAAATTGCCAATTTTCTACACCTAAATTATTTAGCTCTTTACCATCTACTGTAATTAAACCATCTGAAGGAGATAATAGCCCTAAAAAAAGATCTATAAGGGTAGATTTCCCTGAACCTGATTCACCTACAAATCCATAATGATAACCACTATATAAATTTAAATTAATATTCTTTAATGCTTTCCTTGCTGCTAATGGATATTCATATGAAACATCTTTAAAAGATACCTTAGACCAATTAAATTTCTTAATATCTAATTCTGTTTTAAATTCTTGCCTCTCACGAGTATCGATGTAAATATCATTAAGAGTTTTAATCCAGGATCGTTTGTTTGATATAGCTGTCAAAGTTGCACCAATTCTATTTAATGAAGGAATGACTTTGGAAGCAAATAAAATAACAACTGTCATAATAGAAATTATATTTTCTGGGCTTACTCCAATTGCTACCAGAAAAGTTCCAATTGATAAAATTGATAATTGACTAAAAAGAATTATGACTGAGGTAGGAAGCATATTCCAGCTACTAGCCTTAGATAAATACATAGAAAATATATGATATATACTCTTAAATTTTTTAACAAATATTTTTGAATTAGATGACAATTTCACGTCTTTAATTGCCTGAAGAATTTCATTTATATAAACACTTACTTCTTCTTGACTAGTTTTAGCTTTTCTTGATAAATAGTCAGACTTCTTCCTTATAAATCTTAGAAAAATAGAGACCAAAATAATCCCTAAAAAGATTAGGATTACTCCATAGCGGGGTGAGATTAATATTAGACTTATTGAGGGTAATAATATTAGTGTTAGATTACTTACTAGTAAGGGAATTTGCCTTATCAGTCCTCGATTCCAAATTGATATATGACTTATAAATATAGTCATCAGCAAGGTAGGATTTTGTCTTATATGCCATTCATAATTTACTCCTAGTAAAGAATTGAATAGTTTAATCCCATAAGATTCCTGACATTTTCCAGCGAACCGATTTGAAGTAAACTGTATGAAATATACTAAAACTGCACTAAATATTAAAAAGAAAGAAATTAAGATAGCTAAAATTAGTAAAAATTTTTGATAATTAGGCTCATTAAAAAATATCCAAATAAAATTTAAAAATTGATTCTTTTGTATTAATTCAGGATTATATAAAAGACTCACAAATGGAAGAATCGACATAACTGCTGCCAATTCTATGAATGATCCAATAAAGGAAACTATTGAGAGTAATATAATTATTTTTTGATCTTTTCTATTAAGTAACCCAAAGGAGAATCTAAAAACATCAATGACTTTTAAGTTTTCAACCATATTTGTTTCTTATAAGCTTGAAATTAAATAATACCTATTTCATCTTTATGATTATCTATCCATGCCTTTAATTCCTCTCTTGTCATCCATTCAGAATTGGAATTGGAGGCATAGCTAAATCCATCTTCTACAAGTTTACCTTTAGTTTTGCTTTCATCATCAGGGACGTGATGAATAGATGGAAAGATTTTGTAATAATCATCGTATTCATAGGTGGAAAGTGCATCTTCTGAATTAATCATCTGTTCATGAAGCTTTTCTCCAGGTCTACATCCAATTATTTCAAAATCAACATTTGGATTAATAGTTAATGCAACATCTGTAATTTTCATCGATTTTATTTTTTTAACATATATTTCTCCTCCCTTCATATCCTCAAATGCCTTCCATACAAGATCAATCCCCTCTTGCAGAGAAATCATAAATCTAGTCATTCTTAGATCTGTTATAGGTAAAGTCCTAGAATTACTTTTTTCTAAAAATAATGGAATTATTGAACCCCTTGATCCCATTACATTTCCGTATCTTACAACAGAGAAAATTGTCTTTGGGCTTGCAGAATAAGTATTCCCTGCTATAAAAACTTTATCAGATATTAATTTTGTAGCTCCATATAAATTAGAAGGACTACAAGCTTTATCAGTAGAAAGAGCCACAATTTTCTTTACTCCTCTATCAATACAAATATCCACAAGATTCATGGCCCCCTCTATATTTGTTTTTATGCATTCAAATGGATCATATTCAGATTTGGGTACTATCTTCATAGCAGCTGCGTGTACAACATAATCTATACCATCCAATGCTCGAGACAATCTATCTCTATCCCTCACATCACCTAACATGAACCTTACTTTAGAATTATTTTCAAATTTTCTTGCCATTTCCCATTGTTTCATTTCGTCTCTAGAAAAAATTACAATCTTACTAGGGTTATGCTCTTTTAATGTTTTTTTTAAAAATGCATTACCAAATGAACCTGTGCCACCAGTTACTAATATCGAAGCGTTATCAAACATATTTAAATGATTCTTTAGTTCTCAATTAATGAGATAAACTCATTTTTATTCTATCTGAGAGAGAACTATTAAAAAACCCTTTATTAATTAAAAAAAATTATTCCTTTTTTCTCTTCAATACGAGAATATTTTTTTGCTGGAACGCCTTGGTATCTTGAAAGGCTCTTTGCATCTTTATTAAGAAAAGAATTTGCTGCCAGTATAACTTCATTATTAACTTGAATATTATCCGTAATAGTGGAAGAAAATCCAAAGAAACAAAGATCACCTACCCTTGATCTTCCTCCCATAGTGAAATTAGCACCAAAGAAATTATGATTACCTATTTGGGAATCATGGCAAATAGTTGAATTTGACCAGATTAAATTATTGGAGCCAATCTTACTACCAGGTTCCAAAACAGCTCCAGGCATAATAAAATTATTTTCTCCTTGTATAGAATCTTCAGAAACGAACGATGATGATGAAACTATATTAAGAAGGCTATAATTATAACTTTTAACTCTCTCAAAAACCTCTAATCGATTGCGCATTCTCTTATAAGCAACTGCAATAAACATTTTGTATTCGTCATTATTGTGTGAATTTATAAATTCATCCCAAAACAATATTGGTATCTCTTGAAATGTAGATGATTTATTTCCTTGATTTTTATCTTTATCTATCACGAAAGCTGAAACTTTTTGTTTCATGTCTTTTGTAATGTAGTAATGGGCAAGCTTGGCTAGTGTACCTATTCCAAATATTGCTATAGCCATTATAAAAATTTTTTAAAACTAATTCCTACATTTTTCATCCCTAAAAAAATCAAGCAAATATCTATTTTTTATCTTAACATTTTTATTATAAATTATTTTAAATTTATTAATTAAATTAAATTTGAAATTCAACTAATTAAATTATTAATATATTTATTTAATATATTAATGAAAACAACTAATCAAATTAAAAAAATTATTAATGAGTGTAGTTTTTAGGGTAGATTCTTCAAACGAAATAGGAGGAGGCCATCTAACCAGATGCATAAATATTGCAAACCAATTAAAGAAGAAAAATATCAATTCATTTTTTATTCTTCGTGATCTTCAAGGAGCAGACGTTAATTCAATAGAATATTACGACCATAGATATAAATTAATAAAAAATTCTATAGATTATATAGATGATGCAAAACAAACTATTGAAATTATAAAAGAGGAGAGTATTAAAGCTGATAGTATTATTGTTGATAATTATGAAATTGATAATAAATGGGAAAATTTATTAAAAACAAAGACTAAAAAACTAATAGTAATTGACGATTTAGCCAATAAAAATCATAATTGCCATATATTAGTAAATCAAGTATATGATTCTAAACCTAATCTCTACGATGGATTAATTAATAATTCTTGTCAGTTATTCCTAGGAAGCAAATATATATTTTTGAGACCTGAATTTAACATTTTAAGAAAAAAATCCAATAAAATATGTGACTTTAGCAAAATTACTGATATTCATATTTTCTTTAGCAGCAATGACAAACAAGGTTTAACGATTAAATATAGTGTTTTATTGTTAAAAAATTTTCCAGAATTAAAGTTACATATTTCTGTTGGTAATTATTTCGTTCATTTAAAAGAACTTAAAGATTTAGCATTAAAATATAAAAATATTAGTTGGATTCAAAATAACTTAAATATTGAAGAGCAAATGGCCAAATGTCAAATTGCAATTGGGACACCAGGAATGACTACATGGGAGAGAGCATGTTTAGGAATCCCATCAATACAGTTAGGTACAAAAGATTTTCAAGATAATGTACTAAGAAAGCTTTCTTCAAATGGGATATGCAAATGGTTAGGTAATGAGAAATATATAAGTGAAGAATTCTTTATTAAAACTTGCAAAGAGTTCTTTAGAAACAAACAAAGACTAAAAGAGATGAGAGAAATCTGCTTAAAAGCTATTGATGGGAAAGGTTTAGAAAGAGTAATCAATTTAATATTATAAATTTCAAATTTCCCATAAATCATAATTAATGGATTTAAAAAAGTTGTAACTCTGAATATCTGAATTCAGCCATGATTGCATCATATTTTGCTCATTTAATATATTCCTATCATTAGATTCGACAAAGTTCTTAATTGAAGGCCACAATTTATTACTTTTAGATCCCATTTCAAAAAGGTATTTACTGTTTATTTTTGAGGCATTACAAATACTGGTTGCAATATAAATAAAAGCCAATTTTTGAGAGTTCAAATTCGGCTTTTTGATTTTATGAATGTTATTTAGCTTTTTTTTATAATCATTATAATCTGAGCAAAAATTTACAAATCCCCAATCAGCAAAGTAGGTTTTCTTAGTAATTAGTGCAGGCTTTCCTTGGGCAGGATATTCAACACCTGCTGAACCATGCGATGTAATAACAATATCAGCTATTTTGTTAAGATAATTGGATGACAATTCATTGGGCCAAGTTACAATATTTGGCTTATCAATATCTTTCATGAAATTAATCATTCTCGTTTTAGCGCCATACTTAAATTCAGCAGGATGAGGCTTAATAATCCAATTACAATTATCTATTTCTTGAATAATATCTAATGTCTTTTTTAACCAATCAACATAATCAGTGTACCAATCAGAAGGATAAAGATTTGGGAAGTCAGGCCAACACCCAGTCATAACAACAACTGTCTGTTTATGTATATCTAAATTTAAATTTTCTAAAAATTTATTCTTATCAAAATTATCATTATTATCTTGTTTGAAGGTACCAACAGTAGAGACCTCACCTTTTTTCGCGGATCGAACTTCATTAAGATAATTTTTGCCTACTTTCTCAAGATAATCCTTCTTAAATTGTGGTAAATTTTTTATTATTTGATAATTAGGATTTTCAAAGCTTCCTGCTATCCAATCTTCAATTTTTTCAAGTTTTCTGATAGCTATATATTCATTTACATAATTAAGAATATAAACGGGAATTCCTTTTCTCAAAGCAAGATTTGTAATAGTAGAAAATCTAAAATGAACTGGATGACTAATTACCAATGCTGATATTTTCTCCCATTGAATAATCTCTTCATATTCTTCGAGATATGAAATTAACTTAGCAATGTAATTTGAAATTTTATTATTCTTGGAATCTACATTTCCTACCATTTCTGTCTTTAAAATACTGTCATATAAAAATTGTCCTGGGAAATTGTAAGGCAAATCAAGATTAACAATATCTGCAGAAGTTACTATATTTTTAGATAATTGTTTTGCTTGATTAATATGTTTCCTTTTAATCTTTGGACTTATTTTTATATATTTATCAAGATCAAATGATTTTAGTGTTTCTAATATTTTATGGTGTGTTCCTTTTTCATAAATACCTATTAAATTAGCTTTTAAGAAATCAGATAATACTGGTCCAAAGATTGCGACTCTTAACCAATGATGAGGGTTATCCCATAATGCATCACATATAATATATTTATCAGTTTGATATTTAATTCTTTTACTTTTATATAAATCTCCGATAACTTTATTACCTATCAATCTAAATTTATTATATTTATAATCTTTTAATTCATTTAAAAGACCTTGAAATACTTGAAAAGTAGATTTAATGATACTCATTGAAATACATTAGCACGTTGACTAATTAAACAATTTTTTTATTCCATTATAAAAAGAGAACATTATACTTCAATTTGAAATAATCATTTTTCATGTTAGATAAATACTCTAAATAATTAAAGAATGATTAATCTTAGTTGAAATATCTAATAATCTATAAAATCTTTAATCATATCAAAACTTAAAGGCTCTCCAAAATTAATATCTATATTTGCTTCCATTCCTATAATCTTTTTTATGTATTTAGGTTTTAAACCTTTGCCAGGTCTTATAGATCTAATATTTTCCTTAGTAAACACCTCGCCTTTTTTAATATCCCTAACAGCATATATTGACCTTCTTCCAGTTAAAGATATTGACTCAGATTTTGTAGGATTAAATGCAGGAATTCCTATTATAGATTGTAATTCCCTTGTCTTCTCTACAAGCTTATAAAGCTCATTAGGCTCAAGAGAAAATTGACTATCTACTCCTCCTTTACTTCTATCAATAGTGAAATGTTTTTCTATGAGGCATGCTCCAAGCAAGCAAGCATATATAGAAACTTTTGTCCCAAGGGAATGATCGGATAGGCCTGTAAGAACGTCAAATTTATTAGATATTTCATTCATTGTGGAAAGATTTGCCTCGTTTATAGGTGTTGGATATGCAGATGTGCAATGAAGAATAATGATCTTGTCGTTACCTACATTTCGTACAGTTTCAATAGCTTCATTTATTTCATTTTCATTAGCCATACCTGTTGAAATTATTATTGGTTTACCTGTTCTTGCGACCTTATCAATTAGAGATAAATCTATAATCTCTGGAGATGCAATTTTATAAGCTTTAACTTCAAGATCCTCTAAAAAATCTACTGCTGTTTCATCAAAAGGTGATGAAAAGATGGTAATTCCTATTTCTTTTCCATAATTAAATAATTTTTCATGCCATTCCCATGGAGTATGAGCTTCTTCATAAAGATCATATAGTTTTCTTTGATCCCATAGTCCACCCTCTACTAAAAAGCCAGGTCCATCATGATTAATTGTTATTGTATCTGCAGTATAAGTTTGCAACTTTATAGCATCAGCTCCACATTCCTTTGCTTTTCTAATTAAAGCAAACGCATTATTTATATCTTTATTGTGATTACCTGACATCTCAGCAACTATATAGGGAGGATATCCATAACCTATTTTTTTACCATCGATCTCAATATATTTCTTACTGTTATGAATCATGTGATTTCCAAGAGACTAACTAAAACAAGTAAAATATAACATCTTTCTTTTTATAAGTTAGGGTCTTTTATATTAAAAGATAAATTAATATTGAAATTATCACTCAGAAATCCTATTGCATATTTCTTTATGTAAAAATTCTGCTCGAATCCAATCCTCTTCAACATCAATATCCTGAACTCTCCACCTAGGTATTTTGAAGGCTTTTCCTCCTTCCAAAACATTATCTGTATTAATCCATGCATTAAATGTTCCCCAATAAAATTGTCCGGCATCATGAAAAGCTTCTTCTAAATCTTGACTTCGAGAAAATAGGAATTTCTTGTCTATTATAGAAGAATTTCCATCTTTATCTAATCGAACGGCTCTTTGAATAGGGTAATCAAAACTTGTTGCACCGAATAAGATTTGATCATCTTTTGTTTTTTTTATCATTTCAAAGGATTTAACTAAATCGCTTTTCAGCAAAAGTGGTGCAGTTGCATAAATACAACAAATGTAATCTAAAGACTGATACTTTTTACTTAGTTTATCCAACATATACCTCATAACATCCATAGTATTGGAATAGTCATCGGATAAATTACTTGGCCTTAGAAATGGAACCTCCGCTCCAAATTCTCTAGAAAATGACGCAATTTCTGCATCATCAGTACTTACAAAAATTTGATCAAAGCATTCCGAATCTTTAGCGGTATCAATTACCCAATTAATAAGTGGCTTTCCTCTAAATAATTTAATATTTTTTCTTGGTATTCTTTTACTTCCACCTCTTGCAGGAATTATGCATATTGATTTCATTACTTTAAAAAAATAAATTAATATTATCATTTTAATCTTAAGAGTAATTATTTTATTAGATGATTAATTAATCAATTCAAAATAACATCTCTTCTAAATACAATTTCAAAAAATTGGGTTTAGATAAATATAAAATATGAAGTTCTGCTAACTTATTTAACAAAAAATTTTTTCTTTTTTTAATTTTTATAAGTTAATGTAAATATAAAATATCGAAGCATTTTTTTGATTCATTCAACGCACAATAACAATGAAGAGAATATAGTTATTCTTGGTGGTGGAATACCAGGAATATTTTCATCTCTTTATTTATCAAAGCTTTATCCTAATAGTAAGATTCACTTAATTGAATCCTCGGGCCAATTAGGAGGTCTTTATAACAGTTTTAATGATAATGAAGGTGGAGTATTTGATAAAGGAATGCATATAATTTATGAAACATGTATTGAGGAAATTGATAAGATAATAAGAGAATGCCTTAGTCCTAATCAGTGGCTTTTCCTAGAAGGTAATTTTAAAGATGTTGCAGGAGTATTTCATAATAATTTTTTAGAAACTAAAAGCCCTTATATGAATATAAATTCCATATCAAGAAATAAATTGAATAAGTGTTTATCTGAATTTTTTAAGTCTTTAGAGCATCAAGCTCCCAGTTTTAAAGATTGTAGAAATGTTTTTGAATTTTTTGAGAAACGTTTCGGCTCATCAATAACTAAAGAACTTATAGAACCGGTTATCAAAAAACTTTGGCGAACACCATCCAAGAAATTACACCCTTCTGCCACCAGGATTGTATTGATGGATCGTCTTCAAATGTTTTCAGAAGTTGCCTCATCCGACTTAATGCAATCTTCTAATTTAAGATCAAGAATTGCTTATCCTAATCAAATTAAATTAGATCTTAAATTTCGTAACTCTCAAAGAGGGCTTTATCCAAAGAAATTTGGGATGTCTAATTTAATTGCTGGGATGAGATCTAAACTAATTGATTCGAATATCATTATTCACAACAAGAGTAAAATTCATTCTATTGACAAGAAAGATAATGTTATCTCCTCAATAAAGATATCCAAAGGGGCATCTGTTGAACAAATTGAATCAATAAAATTATTTCATTCAACTGTATCTTCATCACAATTACTGCCTTATTTTTTTCTTAATATTGGCAAATCAAATTTCGACAAAAGTCTTATCCAGAAATATGTATTTTTACTTTTAGACTCACCCCCCAATATGGATAATCTTTACTATTTTTTCTCATTTGAAAAAGGTAGTAAGATTTATCGAGTAACTAATTATGCTGCATATTGTCCTTCTGCTAAAAGAATACACAAAAATACTAATAAAGAAACTTGGCCAATATGTGTGGAATTACATTACAAAAATAAATCTCCTAATGAAAGATTTGTACAAAAAGATGCAATAAAGGAATTATTAAAACATAGAATTATTAAATCACAAGATCAAATTATTTTTGCAAGAATAGAATCTGCAGGAGGATTCCCTCTTCTCACTCTAAATAACTGTAAGATTTTAGAAGAGAAAGACTTACTTTTAGAAAAACTAAATATTAAAAATTTGATATTAGCAGGGCAAACTCCTTACAAAGGTATATTTTTCTTGCATGATATTTTAGAAAATATTTATTGTTTAATAAATAATTTTCATAATAAATCTAATTAAAGTTCTTAAACAATTTCCAATTGTTTGATAAGTTAACGTGCTCAATTGCATCCTTGACAGATAGATTGGAGATTATATCTAAAGAGGATAAATTTTTATTAAATTGGAATGCATTTTCTAAGTCTAAGTTTTTATATGGTAAATCCTCATATTTTTGTAACATAACATTTTTCACTTTATATTCATCAGGTTGAGCATAATTAATTGTATTTTCCGCGGCCAAATAGGTTTCTGCTTTTGTTTTTGCAAGTATCTTATTAACCATTTCTAAACCATAGTATTTTTCTTCTCCATTTTTATTTATCTCCAATGAAGAAGCTAATGTAAATTCACATATTGGGAACCCAAAAAGCTTTAATTCTTTTAAAAACTTAAGATATACATCACATAATAGGGTTTCATCACTTTGAAAATCTAATGTTGAAGATATAAGATTTAAAGTATCTTGGTAGTACTTATAACCTTTATATCTTGAAGTGTAAATTTGCTTTATTTTTTGAACAGTTTTATGAGATGTATTTAAATACTGTTCTCCTATTAATTTATTATCTCTAAACTTAACAAAAGGAATAGTTAGCCAAATCACATCAGAATTACCTGCAATCCTATTCCTATTAAATCTTGAATTTTTTGTTGATTTAACATCATCCCTGATAACATGCAGATCACTATCCAATAAGGATTTGAGTAAACCTCCCCACATAAAAATATTAGGCTGCATTATAGAAACTTTCATTTAACAGGCTTCTTCAAAATCAATATATCTCCAATTATTTACTTCTCTTCCCTCATCTAGTCCTGGAGGAACGCATATCTTTTGAGGGATCCCAATAAAATATTTGGGAGCGTAAACTATTCTCTCTGGTATTTGATTAAGCCATGCACCCCACCATGAGAAAGTACTCCTAGATAGAATATTATATTTACATTTTGAAAAAATAAATAAATCAACAACTTCTGGATTATCTCGCATAAAAATTTTATTTGGCAAAAAATCAAAATTATTTAAAGCCCAATCTATATCATCACTTATGAAAATAAATAACATATTTTTATCTAACTTTTTTAATATATATTTATAGTACTCTAGAGGCAGACTCCAACCGATATCATTTAATGCGAAACCTTTATCCATAAAAAGATAATCGCCTCTTCTTATATGAATACAACATCTCTGATGAGATGGGTAAGTAAATTTTTTTTCAATATCATCTATCTTCTTTCTATAAAATTCTCTCGGAGTAAACCAATCTAAAATCCTTTTTCTATTAGTAAAAAATAATTCGGAAGGAAATCCACCAACTAGCAAAGTCCAATCTTTGCAATTATAAAAATCTTTTATAATTTCTCTTGAAAAAGATTTTCCAGCTTTTAACTTATATGTAAAAACTCTTTTTCTCTTCTTTAAAAGCCAAATAATTCTATAAATTAAAAGAATATATTTATTTTGATCTAAAGTGAAATATTCACATAGATCTCTTTGTGATAATTGTTTTTGGAAAAGATCCTTTTCCCCAAAAAAGATACTTAAAATATTCTTTTTTATTCTTTTTATATAAAACGATAAATCTTTCTGTGAAAAGTAACAGAACCTCAAGTTCTTTGAAGAAGCTAAGGAATGACCAGATGCATATTGAAACATATTATTACCTAATCCTCCACTAAGTTTTATTCCTATCATCTTAAGAATGTTTACATTAACTTTACTTTAACTAAATTTATTTTGATTAACTTTCAGTTTTTCAACAATATACTTTTAAGAGTTAATATTAATATGATCGTAATAGAAAATTTATGAAGAAAGCACTTATTACGGGAATAACTGGCCAAGATGGTAGTTATTTAGCAGAATTCCTGTTACAGAAGGGATATGAAGTACATGGTATTAAAAGACGATCAAGTAGTTTCAATACCTCTAGAATAGATCATATTTATAGTGATCCTCATATAGAAGACTCTAACTTCAAATTACATTATGGAGATCTAACTGATAGCACTAACCTTATCCGAATCATTCAGCTAGTAAAACCAGATGAGATTTATAATTTAGGAGCTCAAAGCCATGTGGCTGTAAGTTTTGAAACCCCAGAATATACTGCGAATAGCGATGCCTTAGGCACATTAAGAATTTTAGAGGCTATAAGGATATTGGGATTAGAAAAACATACAAAATTTTACCAAGCCAGCACAAGTGAACTATATGGATTAATACAAGAATCTCCTCAGACAGAAAAAACGCCTTTTTACCCAAGAAGTCCTTATGCTGTTGCAAAATTATATTCTTATTGGATAACAATAAATTATAGAGAAGCTTACGGAATATTTGCTTGTAATGGAATTTTATTTAACCATGAGAGTCCTAGAAGAGGAGAAACTTTTGTAACGAGAAAAATAACACGTGGTCTAGCAAGAATTAATAAAGGTCTAGAAAAATGCCTCTATTTAGGGAATATTGATTCAAGAAGGGATTGGGGTCATGCTAAAGATTATGTAGAGATGCAATGGATGATGTTACAAATGGAAAATCCTGAAGATTTCGTAATTGCAACAGGAAGGATGGAAAGTGTAAGAAGATTTTGTGAATTAACTGCGAATGCTTTAGGGTGGTCAAAAGATCAAAATGATTCAGGCATTCTATGGGAAAATAAAGGTTTAGATGAGGTAGGAAGAAGATCAGATAATGGAGAAATTGTCATTAGGATTGATCCAAGATATTATCGTCCCACTGAAGTTAATGAATTACTTGGCGACGCAACAAAGGCGGAACAAAAGCTTGGATGGAAGCCTAAAATTTCGCTTGAAGATCTTATAAAAGAAATGGTTAATTATGAAAATTTAGGCTAATTCTTATGGATATCTTTGAAAGGATTATGGTGGCAGGTAGTAACGGTATGGTGGGAAGTGCCTTATGTAAATTATTGAGAAAGAAAGGTTATGGAGATCAAAAAGTTGGAGGATGTATTCTTAAACCTTCGAGAAATGAATTGAATTTATTAAATTATTCTGATGTAAAAGAATGGTTCAAAAAAAATAGGCCCTCTATTGTTATTATTGCAGCTGCAAAAGTGGGAGGTATTTTAGCAAATTCCTCAAGACCTTTTGATTTTATTTTCGAGAATATAAAGATTCAAACTAATCTTATTGAGATATCTAAAGAATTTAAAATAAAAAAAATACTTTTTCTAGGTAGTAGCTGTATATATCCAAAATATGCAGAGCAGCCAATTAAAGAAGAAGCTTTATTAGATAGTTATCTTGAGCCTTCAAATCAATGGTATGCAATTGCAAAAATTTCAGGGATTAAGCTTTGTGAATCTCTTTACCTTCAAGAGGGAATAAATGCTATATCCTTGATGCCATGCAATTTATATGGGGTAGGAGATAATTATGATCTAACTTCAAGTCATGTTTTGCCTGCATTAATAAGAAAATTCCAAAATGCGAAAGAAAGCAATCAAAAGATTGTAAATTGTTGGGGCACTGGGAATCCATTAAGAGAATTCTTATATGTTGATGATCTTGCAGAGGCTTGTATTTTTGCTCTGAATAATTGGGATATTACTAATAAGAATGCTCCTTTAGACAACTCTTCAAAGAAATTAGCTTGGTTAAATGTTGGCAGCGGAAAAGAAATCTCAATTAAAGATTTGGCTGAAAAAATTGCCAATATTATTGGTTATGAGGGTAATATCTTTTGGGATAAAAGTAAACCTGACGGAACACCAAGAAAATTAATGGATTCGAGTAGATTCAAAGAGCTAGGATGGATACCAAAAATATCTTTAGAAGATGGTATAAAATTTGCTATTGAGGATTACAAACTTAAGAAAAATAAATTTTAGTTTTTCAAAAAAATTTAAATTAACTCTTTTTTAAAATATATTTTATAGAAATCATAATTTATTTATTTATTCCTCTACTTGACAATTTTGGAAGGCCCATTTTGATATTGATCTAATAATCTTTTTATCTACAGGATTTTTTATTATTGCAACATTTTTATTTATTGAATCATAGCTCATCATCCCAATAGGAACATAATCAATTGCTTCCTCATGACAAAGGAAAGAGAGGGGTATTTCTTTTTTGATATTGTTATAGTTTTCATTTAAATATTTTCTTAACTTTTTTGATGGATTTAGGAATTTCTTTGTGTCTTTATTAATTAAGGCTCTGCCTAAATAAAAAGGACTCTTTGTCCTTAAAAATATTTTTAATACTGAAGAGATTAAAAGACCTTGGCATAATGATGTTCCAGCAAAGATCTTTAAATTATTTTTTTTGCTTTCTCTAATATAGTTAATTCTATTTTGCTGCAAAAGATTAAAATCAAGCAAAATCCCCCTGATTTCATCATATGATCCTGAAGAAATCCTTTTTATTGTTGATAAATCATGAGTATTAGCCGAAATATTTTTTACAAGTCCTTGTTTTCTTAATAATTGCAACTTTCTTAAGATTTCATTTTTTTCAAGTTTTTTAATACTTGGTCCCCATAAATGAAAGTTATCTATATAGCCACATTGAAAATTATTTATTGAATTTTTAATACAATATTCAATATATTCTGCAGAAGCTGCCGAACATTTAGTAGATATGGATATATCTTCTCTATGTTTTTTAATCTGAGATTTAAGACACCTTGCAAGCAATGGTTGTGATTTGTAATTACCATATGTAAAACCAGTATCAAATCTTTTAATCCCAAGTTTTAAAGCATGCAAAACAATTTTTTTTGCCTTTAAATAAGGGAACCTTCCAAATCTTGAATTAACACCAAATTCGAGTTCCATTATAGAAAAGACATTAATATATCATTATACTTTAGAAAAAAATCCAATATTATAAAAATAAACTATTTAAAAAATATATTCTAATAAATTAAAAAAGGATCTAGCCGTAATGAGATAAATTATTAATTCAATAAAGAAATTTGATCCAAGCTTCAAAATAAATTTTATTGACGTAGGATCGCAAGGAGGTTTCCAAGAGGAATGGGAAGTTACAAAATCAATTGTAAAAACTAATGGTTTTGAGCCTGTTCTAGAAAAATATAAACTTCTTAAGTATAAATTTCCCGAAGATAAATGGTTCAATATTGCATTATGGAGTAGTAAAGGCCAAATAGATTTTTACGAAACGCCTACAGATGATTATTCCTCAGCTCTTAAGCCTAAAGTTTCTACATTTTCTGACTTTGGTAGAGAAGCATCTATTAAGGATTTTAAAATTAAGAAAATCAATACCGATACTATTGCTAATCTTATAGAGGAGTGCGATTTTATTAAATTAGACGTTCAAGGTGGCGAACTTGAAGTTTTAAAGGGTGCCGAGAATACTCTTAAAAATGTAACTGGTTTATGTCTTGAAGTTGCATTTATAGAAGTTTATGAAAATCAAGCTTTCTTTGGCGACATAGATAAATTTCTTCGAGAAAGGGGCTTTAAATTTATCTCTTTTTACGGAGCTATGTTAGCTAGAACAAAAGAAGCTAGAAAAGAAAGAGGCAGAATAGCAAGATTAGTGGGTTCAAATGCTGCTTATATTAAAGAATCAGATAAATTAAAAAATAATATATTATCCATAATTATTGAAGCTACTTATGGATTGCCAGATTTAGCAATGAAAAGACTTAAAAATATTCCTGAGCCATTGAGTAAAGATTTGCACAAAGGATTAAAGAAAATGATTAAAAATACTTCCGTTTATAAAATTCCTGGAAGATTTAGATTTGCAAAGTTTTTATGGAAATTAATTTCATACTTTGATGAAAGATCGTATTATTTTTCAAATAAATTATGGAAAAATAGTCTCCCAAAAAATTAATCCCAAATTTTTGAATTTATAAATAAACATTATTAGGATTGAATGAATATTTTTTAATTTATAAAAGTACAATTTTTGGAAAATCTTCTATTAAGGGTGCAGAATTGACTAAACAATCTTGGATAAGTGCGTACAAAAGTTATATCTTTACGACAATGTCCTTGAAAACCTTGATATGACTAGCGAAAATAAGTGGAGCCAAGCGGACTCGAACCGCTGACCCCCTGCATGC
>CETG01077387.1_pt1 | contig 30648 bp, 33 predicted proteins | sample 361471 | NCBI WGS metagenome assembly CETG01 (sample SAMEA2622696, study PRJEB7988) | marine metagenome | isolation source: saline water (ENVO:00002010), including | reverse complement strand
GAGATGGACAGCGAAGAAGACTTTTAGTACGCTGTTTGGTCTGACCTTTCGGTCAGGTTTGGAAGAAAAGGTGGCTCTTGGGTTGCAAAACTTGGGAGTCACCTTTTCGTATGAGCCGCACTGGATTGAATATCTCAAGCCAGCGAAGCTCCACAAGTATAAACCTGACTTTCAAATCGGAAATGTATACGTCGAGGTTAAAGGTAGGTTCGATAGTTCTGATCGAGCCAAACACCTGATGATCCGTAAGCACTACGGTTCACCCGAAGACGGTGGTCTCGACATCCGGTTTCTATTCTCGAATCCGAATACCCGCATATCAAAAAAATCTAAAACAACTTACGCCATGTGGTGTGAGAAGCACGGCTTCAAGTATGCCGATCTCAATTCATTAAGCGATTTAATCAAGGATGCAATTAAGAAAAGAAACTGAAAAGATTGTCATTCACTGTACGGCAACGAGAGCCGATCAAGAAGTGAATGCTGACATCGTTAAGAAGTGGCATATCCAGCGTGGTTTCAGAACGATTGGTTATCACTTCTTAATCAACAGAGACGGAGAAATTGAAACAGGTAGAGATATCGAAGAGGTAGGCGCACATGCCTACGGTCATAACTCTACGTCGATTGGTGTAGCTCTGGCTGGAGGTCTCGATCCAAATGGTAAGAGCGCCGACAACTACACCGATATCCAGTGGGATATTCTCCGTGAACTCCTCGAAGATTTAGTCGAGCAGTACCCCGGCGTCGAGATCGTTGGACACAACGAGCTATCGAAGAAGGACTGCCCGTGCTTCGACGTACAGAAATGGAGAGATGAAAACAGAATATAGACCAGACTCCGAGTTCCTTCAGCATGAGCCGTGTCCGCATTGTGGCAGCAAAGATAATCTCGCTCGCTACTCTGACGGTCACGGCTTTTGTTTTGGATGCAAATACTACGAACACCCTGACCAACCTCAAGGAGAGATCAAAACAGAAATGATTAGAGGAAAGTCTAAACCGTTAAACTCTCGACGTATCACATCAGATACCGCGAGCTTGTTTAATTACGAGATTGGTAAGGACGGAGAGAAGACCGTCCATATAGCAAACTACTTTGACGATCAGAAGAATCTGGTCGCTCAAAAACTACGGACACCCGACAAGAAGTTTTCTTGGAAAGGATACCCGCAACAAACAGAACTCTACGGACAGTGGCTGTGGAGAGAAGGCGGGAAGATGGTGACTGTCACAGAAGGTGAGATCGATGCACTGACCATCAGTCAGGTATTCGGTCATAACAAATATGCAGTCGTCTCCATTCCTAATGGCATAGCTAACGCAGAGAAATCATGTAAGCGTAGCTTGGAATGGTTAGAGAAGTTCGAGCGGATTAACATCTGCTTCGATAACGATGAGCTTGGCAAAGAGAAAGCCAAGAAGGTTGCTCAACTTTTTACACCCGGCAAGGCGTACATCGTAACGCTGCCAAGTAAGGACGCGAGCGACATGCTGCAAGGCAATAAAGAGAGTGAGCTAGTCGATGCCTTATGGGGTGCTCGACCCTATCACCCTGACGGTATTGTCGATCACGCTGGTCTTCTGGAATACATCAGGCGACCGAAGAATAAAGAGAGCAAGCCCTACCCCTTCGATGGCCTGACAGATAAGACGCATGGCTTGCGTCGAGGCGAACTCGTAACTGTCTGTGCTGGTACGGGTGTGGGTAAGTCTCAATTCTGTCGGCAAGTGACCGACACTCTTCTGAGAGATGGAGAGAAGGTTGGATACATAGCCCTCGAAGAGAGTGTGCAGCGCACAGTCGAGGGACTGATGTCTCTGCGGCTGGGCAAAGCAATCCATACGGACACCCGTGACTGGTCTGACTTGTCGGACGATGAGCAGACAGAGCGAATGCAGGTCTATCATGAACTCAAAGGTCTCTACTGCTACGACCACTTCGGTAGTATCGACAGTCAGAACCTAATCAATCGTATCAGGTTCATGGCGAAAGCCTGCGATGTGCATTGGGTTGTCCTCGATCACCTGTCCATCATGTCGTCAGCGTTTGCTGATGGCGATGAGCGGCGGCTGATTGACCAGACTATGACCACTCTTCGATCTCTGGTTGAGGAGACGAACATTGGTTTAATTCTCGTCTCACACCTCCGAAGACCTGACGGCAATAAAGGATACGAAAACGGAATGGAGTTAAGTCTCTCTGCCTTGAGAGGCAGTCATTCCATTAGCCAGTTATCAGACAGCGTACTGGGCATCGAACGAGACCTATCCGATGAACAGAACATCAGTGTTGTACGTGTCCTGAAGAACCGCTTCAGCGGAGATACAGGTGTGGCTTGTCGTATTCAATTCGATCCATCCACGACACAGTTACGAGAATGTAGTTATGAAGAAGAAGGAGAAACATCAAATGATTTTTGATGCAGACATCAAAGCGTCCGACTTCACTGCTGAAGTAAGAGACGCATACCACACCGTGTTCGCTGCGGTGCAAGATGCTATCGATAATCCAACAGACATTATCGAAATCCATCTATTCGATAGCGAAACGAAAGATGTTGTCGAAGACCTCTTGAATGACCTAGCCGTCTATCATGAAGAGGTAGACAACATCGAGTTAGTTTTGGAGACAGTCCATTAGGCTTGTCTTTGATATTGAAACAAACGGTCTCGACCCTGATGTCATTCACTGTTTGATTACCAAGGACATCGATAAAGCAGACGACAACATCACGACCTATACATCTAACTGGCGTGACGCTCTGCCTGTTCTGTTGGAAGCCGATGAGATTATCGGTCACAACATTATCGACTTCGACATACCTGTCATACAGAAGTTTGAACCTGACTTTAAACCGAAGTCAGCTTCGGTATTAGATACCTTGGTGTGGGCTAGGCTAGTAGCTCCAGACATATCGCGTCGAGACTTCGACAAGAAAGATTTACCTCCCCGGCTCAACGGTTCCCATAGCCTCAAGGCATGGGGTCTTCGGCTTGATAAATTGAAAGGAGACTTTGAAGGACCGTGGGATATTCTCACCGAAGAGATGCTGGAGTATGCCGTGCAAGATGTGCATGTCACTCACGCACTCCACGATTACTTAGCTTCTAAGAAGTTCTCAAAAAAAAGTATCGCGCTCGAACACGCCGTGCATCGAATATGCTCCGCGCAAGAGCATCACGGTTTTCTGTTCGACAAAGACAAGGCATGGAATCTCGCAACATCTCTCGAAGAACAGCGAGAGAAACTGGAGAAAGAACTCCAAGAGATATTCCCGCCATACGAAGTACGTACACCGTTCATGCCGAAGGCAACAAACTCAAAGTACGGGTACGTGAAGGGGGAGATGACGGAGAAGGTAACGACAGTGACCTTCAACCCGCAGTCTCGTCACCACATAGCAAACAGACTGAAGCACAAGTATCGTTGGAAGCCGAAGGAGCATACGCCAAACGGTCAACCGAAGATCGATGAGACCATACTTCAGTCGTTGAACTACCCCGAAGCCAAGAAGCTGGCTGATTACTTTCTTGTAGCCAAACGTATCGCAGCTTTGAGTGAAGGTCGGCAGGCTTGGTTATCGAATGTGAAAGGAGATAACCGCATACATGGCAGGGTTCTGGTTAATGGTGCTGTAACAGGCAGAGCTACACACCGGAACCCCAACATGGCTCAGATACCTAGCTGCCGTGTGCCTTTCGGCAAAGAGTGTCGAGAGTTGTTCACGGTTCCAGAGGGTAAGGTACTCGTTGGCTCTGACGTATCAGGTCTTGAGCTACGTGTCCTCGCCCACTTTATGCATCCAATCGATAAAGGTGCGTATGCCAAAGCCATACTCGAAGGTGATATTCACACCTTTAATCAGCAGAAGGCTGGGTTAGAAACACGCGATCAAGCCAAGACATTTATCTATGCTCTGATCTTTTCGGCAGGTGCTGAGAAGCTGGGGCAGATAGTTGGAGGTACGAGGGCAACCGGGGCTAAATTGAAGAAGCGTTTCTTCAAGGAATTGCCAGCCCTCGACTCCTTCATAACCAAAGTTAAACAGAAGGCAGAAGACCAAGGATATCTAACTGGTCTCGATGGCAGACTGTTGAAGGTTCGTAGCCCTCACAGTTCTCCCAACCTCATTATTCAATCCGCTGGCGCTCTGATCTGCAAACGCTGGCTTATCGAAATCAATAAAGAAGTTCACATCCAAGGTCTGCGTGACCGCTGCCGACAGGTGGCGTGGGTTCATGATGAAGTCCAGTGGGAATGTGATGAAGATGCAGGAGAATTATTCGGTGAACTCGCAGTACGATCTATTAAAAAAGCAGGAGACTACTTCGGTATTAGAACACCCCTCGATGCTGAATATCGTATCGGAAGGAACTGGTCCGAAACACATTAGCCTTGAGTGGTTAGCTGGATACCTCGACGGGGAAGGTTGCTTTATTACGAAGAGGCATACCGTCTGCGTCAAAGTGAATAGCTGCAACTATGACATACTATGTAGCATTCAAGATCAGTTTGGTGGTTCGATCACAACTCACGGAAAAGCCAAAGGCAATTCCAGAGCAAGCTGGACATGGGCTGTTTACGGGGATCGAGCAATCGTTCTCTGTGAAACGCTACTGAACCACCTCAAAGAAAAGCATGTCCAAGCCCTCGCACTGATTGCGTGGAGGGGTACGAAATCTGTGGAAGTCAAAGACTTTCTCAGTTCTCAGAAGAAAACCCATTACGAACATTTAGACAGGAGAGACAGTTGAGACTGTTAGTTGATGGAGACATTGTTGCCTACCGTACAGCGGCGGCATTTGAAGAACCTATAGAATGGTACGAAGACTTCTGGACATTGCACAGCGATGCCAAAGAAGTGAACGCAGAGATAGACAACTATCTCGGCTGGTTAATGGAAGAGACGGAAGCAGACGGAATGATCGTCGCCCTAACCGACAGGGAGAACTTTCGTAAGAACATAAGCTCTGACTACAAAGCTAATCGTAAGTCACAGCGTAAACCTCTGTGTCTGAACGCAGCGAGAGACCACCTGCGCGAGACCTACGATACGAGAGTTATACCAGCACTCGAAGCTGATGATGTTATCTCGATGCTGGCAGATGAAGACACGATAGTCGTCTCACCTGACAAAGACCTACTACAAGTACCGGGCTATCATTTTGTCGATGGTGATCTGGTCAAGCGGGAACCAGACGAATGTACACGATGGTTCTATATGCAGATTTTGATGGGTGATAGCTCAGATAACTATAAAGGTTGTCCCGGCATTGGTCCGGTAAAAGCAGAGCGGCTTCTTACACCTTTTGGAGGATACCGTCCTGATGGCAGCACATCTAACGACTATTGGATGTGGGAGAAGACCGTGGGTGCTTACGAGAAGGCAGGTCTCAACGAGGATGACGCTCTCGAAAATGCACGACTTGCATACCTGCTCAAAGCAAATGACTACAACATGAAAACGAACACGGTGAACCTATGGCAACCTCCAACTCAATAAGTGTGCAAATGCAGCAGGCAGCGGAAGAAGCAATGTACAATACGTCAGGTATCGCAGAGCAGAACGAACTCTTCGATGAGATCAGCGCACCTCGCCACTACGCAAGATGGAAGGTGCAACCCATCGAGTTCATTCTTACAAATGAAGTGGAGTTTTGGAGAGGCAACATCGTCAAGTATGCGATGAGGGCTGGGTACAAAGGATCGACTTGGGAAGATGAAGTCAAAGACCTAGAGAAAGCCAAGGAATATATCGACATGCGTATCAAAGACATCAAAGGAGAACCCGTTGTCTAAGAGCCCTATACCTTTGGCAGAGTCCTTTGAAGATTGTCAGAATCATTTTTCTTCACTTGCTCGATCCATCTCCGCAACTCTCGTCACCATGTATCGTAACCACCACCCCTCTTGGAAACAGCGTAAAGATTTACGGCTCTGTCTATCGGGGATGGAGAAATCCCTTGAACAACTTGCAGATAATTTACGGGAGCTTTGAGTGTTTAGATCGAATACCAATCCAATGTTCCGCTCAAAGTTTGCGGAGGACATCTTCAACCACAAGTATCGGCATGACGGTGCAGAGACATTCAGTGAACTAGCTAAGACGCTGGTCGAGGATGTTTGTCAGGAACACCTGACGGCAGACGAGAAAGAAACACTCACCGAAGCCATTGCTGCCCTCAAGTTTATCCCCGGTGGTAGGTATCTCTACTACGCTGGTCGAGACAAGAAGTTCTTCAACAACTGCTACCTGTTAAAGTCTTCTGAAGATACCCGTGAGTCATGGTCTAACCTTGCTTGGAAAGCTGCCTCCTGTCTGATGACAGGGGGTGGCATTGGCAACGACTATTCGGTGTATCGTTCTAGTGGTACTCCGCTGAAGTCTACTGGGGGTATGGCGAGCGGACCCCTGCCAGCTATGAAGTTTGTCGATCACATTGGGGGATCTGTAATGCAAGGCGGGTCACGACGATCCGCTATCTATGCCAGCCTTAACCATAAGCATGGTGACATCGAGGACTTCCTTGTTGCAAAGAACTGGGACGACATGCCTGTCGGTAACATCACAATGGCACAGGCGAAGGAACAGGACTTCAACTTTAAGTGTCCATTGGATCACACAAACATCTCGGTCAACTACGACACCGAATGGCTAATGCAGTATTGGAACACGGGAGAGCTTGGAGACGTATTCGTTAAGAACGTCGAGCAAGCCCTGCGTACAGCAGAACCCGGTTTCAGTTTCAACTTCTTCGATAAAGAGGACGAGACAGCAAGGAACGCTTGTACTGAAGTTACCAGCGCCGATGACAGCGATGTCTGCAATTTAGGAAGTATAAACCTTGGGAGAATAGATAACCTTGCTGAACTACGAACTATTACGGAGTTGGCTACAAAGTTCCTTATTTGCGGCACCCTTCGCGCAGAACTGCCGTATCAGAAAGTATATGAAGTCAGAGAGAAAAATAGGCGGCTCGGACTTGGACTTATGGGACTACATGAGTGGCTCATTAAAAGAAATGAAAAGTACGAAGTTACACCGAAACTTCATAGATGGTTGGGGATTTACCAAGGCGTATCTGATACTGTTAGTCGTTCTTTTGCTGACTCTCTTTCTATTAGCCGCCCTGTTGCCAATCGCGCCATTGCTCCCACGGGTTCGATAGCTATCGTCGGCGGAACTTCCTCCGGTATCGAACCTATTTTCGCCGTTGCCTACAAACGTCGGTATCTTAAAGGAAACAAAAGGTGGCACTACCAATACGTCATTGATTCCACCGCACAAGAAATGGTGGAACTATACGATGTTAAGCCTGACGATATTGAGTCCGCACTTAATCTCGCAGAAGACTACGAGCGCAGGATCAAGTTTCAGTTCGATGTTCAGAAGTACGTGGATATGTCGATTAGTTCGACAATCAATCTGCCGAAATGGGGAACAAAACTAAACAACCCTGATACGGTAAAGCCTTTTGCAAACACTTTGGCAAAGTATGCCCACGGACTGCGTGGATTTACGTGCTATCCAGACGGTGCCAGAGGTGGACAACCTTTGACTCAGTGCAGTTATTCAGAAGCAATTGATAAGCTCGGAGAAGAGTTTGAAGAGTCGATTGAAACGCATGATATCTGCGAAATCAGCGGTCACGGTGGAGTGTGTAACGTATAAGGGACCAATTAAGGAAACCAATTTAATTTTATGTCAGTGAACATATCGATAAATCCGAAGTCGGCTTCGGAATTAGAAGCGTTACCCGATAACGTAGACGAACTCATAGAGCTATTAGACAAAGCCTTTCCAAACGTCTCTCCAAAATATCATGAAGAGTTGAAAGACTTCTATTACAGGGCTGGTCAGCGATCTGTGGTTGATTGGGTACTCCATTTACAAGAGAGGACAGAATAAATGTGCATGTCAGCACCTGCGGCACCTGCGGCACAGCCCATGATTGTCGAGAAAGAAGCTCCTGAACCAGCGCCTATCCTTAAAACTCGTACACCTGAAGGTGAAGAAACGGTAGTGGCGTCAGCGGATGAAGTACAGCAGGACACCGGAACGATTAACGAAGGTGGGCTTGATGTAGGAACGGGCGCTTTAAGCATTCCCGGCACCAAGAAGAAAGCCAACACCTCCACCACTGTTTAACAGGGGAATTTTATGGTTTTAGGTTGCTCGGCTAGGTACAACAAACTCGAAGGTAAACGAGAAAGATACCTAGACAGAGCGCGAGAAGTATCAGAACTCACAATCCCTGCACTTCTCCCACCAGAAGGGTTTACCTCTAGCACCGATCTATACACTCCCTATCAATCGGTAGGTGCTAGAGGCGTAAACAATCTCGCATCAAAACTTCTGATGCTCCTCCTCCCACCTAACGTACCGTTCTTCAGGTTGATGCCTGACAACGAAACGTCACAGGAACTCAACAACAATCCACAAGTTAAAGCGGAAGTTGAGTCAGCTTTGTCGAAGATCGAGCGCGAGGTGATGGATGAGATTGAAGCACAGGCTATTCGAGTATCTGTCTTTGAAGCTCTGAAACACCTACTCATCACGGGTAATGTTCTTATACATCTACCGCCAACTGGCGCACTGAAGATATTCCCGATTACGAACTACGTATGCCGCCGCGATCCTGACGGTAAGATACTAGAGATCATCGTCAAAGAGATGGTATCGCGGGAAGAGATGGGCGGGACTACTCCGCTTGAGTCACAAGTTGCCGTAGATGCACAACTATCAAACAGCTATTCAAACACTGACGCCATTCCTCTCTTCACCAAGATTATAAGGGTCGAGGACAGGTATCAGGTCTACCAAGAAATCGATGATGTCATTCTGCCTGACAGCTACGGCGAATACCCTGCCGATAGCCTGCCTTGGATGGCATTGCGGATGGTACGTGTCGATGGTGAAGACTATGGCAGAAGTTTCTGCGAGGAAGTACACGGCGATCTGAAGAGTCTTGAAGCACTGACACAAGCTCTGGTGGAGTTCGCTGCCGCTGCCTCTAAGCTCGTTTTCTTAGTGAGGCCAAATGCTACAACCAGAAAGTCTGACCTTTCTGATGCTAACAATGGTGACGTTGTTACAGGTGATGTTAATGACGTAGCCGTTCTCCAGACAAACAAATACAACGACATGCGTGTCGTACTAGATTCGGTCCAGCGTATAGAAGAACGCTTGAAGTTTGTTTTTCTCCTCAACGAATCAATACAGCGTAAAGCTGACCGGGTAACAGCGGAAGAAATCCGCTTTATGGCAGAGCAATTGGAACAGAGTTTATCCGGCGTTTATTCTCTCCTTTCCGTCGAGTTCCAACTGCCTTTGGTAAGTGTCCTTATCAAACGAATGCAGTCGAAGGGACAAATACCAACGCTTCCAAAAGGCGCGGTAAGACCTGTCATTGTTACAGGCACCGCCGCATTGGGTAGGGGCAATGACCTCCAGAAGTTGAAGAGTTTTCTCTCCGATCTCATTCAGCTTACTGGAGCGTCACCCCAATCTATTCAAAGAATTAACACTGGTGATCTTATTAAACGTCTCGCAACGGGACACGGTATAGAAGTTGAAGGACTTGTGCGATCTGAGCAAGAGATGGCGCAACTCATGCAGCAAATGCAACAACAGCAAATGATGCAGACCGCTATGGTCGAAGGCGTCAAAGGTGCTGCTGGTCCTGCGGCTAAACAAATGATTGAGTCTGGAGGACTATCACAAAATGTCGAGTAGATATGGAGGTCGCGGCGGTTCTACTTGGAAACCGTCCGGTAACGTAAGCGGTACAGACTGGTTCACTACTGATGGAGCTACGCAGAAACGTAAAACTCGCAAGCCAAGAAAACCAAAAGGCAAAGGCCCGGCTAAACCTAAAACTTCCTTAACGGCTAACAAAGCAGACCGAATTTCTCCCCAGACTCCGAAAGGACCGGGTGCGCTACGCCGTATTGGTGGTCGAGGTATTCAGGCAGGCGCTATCACTGCGGTAGGGTATCTTGGCAGTCAGCTAGACAAGGCCGAGATGTATGCTCTACGAAAATCGCAGAGGTATTTAAAAGCTAATCCGATGGGGTCTCCTGAACTTGGAGGAGACAATCCAAAGAAAGGATACATGGGCAGGGCAACTTGGAAAGCTAACACTCGTAGAGCTTTAGCGGACATGAACAAGTTTGATAACAGGCCGTCTGTGCCTCTCTCAAACGCAGGTTCCAATGCACCAGTCTCCGTTCGACCGCAGCGTCCAGCTTCTTCACCTGTAGCTAAATCCAAATTTGAGCAAATTATGCCAGCTACCATGCAAAGGTTAAATGCCCCGAAGCCTGCTGCATCGAAGCCTCTAGCTACACGGACAGTTAGTACGCATCCTGTAGATAAACTGCAAACGGGTAAGTCTCAAACACGTATAGCTTTTGATAAGAAGTTTGCGGCTGAACGGAAGAAGCAGGGACCGGGAGGAACTTTCAAGTTCAAGAATCCTGTCACCGGGAAAACAGGGACCTATACGACAGATTACAAGAAACCTAACAAGCCTAAGCAGAAGAAGAAACGCCCAATCAATCTATTGAAGAAAAGATAATGGTAGAGAATAAGAAACCCGTCAAAAAAGAAGAGAAGATTGAAGAGAAGACTGAGTACCCTCTGTGGCCGGGATCAGTGGATGCAGAGCCGGGTGTTCAGTATCAGAAAGCAAATGGAACACTCATTATGAAGGGTGATTTAGTTGGTTGAAGAAGTAGTAATTCAAGCCGCTGAAACAGGACCGGACGCTCCCGTCGAAGAAGCTGTGGAGCAACCACAAGAAGCGCCTGAACGACCTCAGTGGCTACCTGAGAAATTTAATAGCGCGGAGGATTTAGCAAAAGCGTATGCAGAACTTGAAGCTCAAAATACAAGAGCTAATCAGCAACTTGCAGAACCGAATCCAGAAACGCTGGAAGTGCCTCAAGTTCAGAGTGATGTCAGCGAACCACAAACTTCGCTTAATTTTGAAGAGATGGCTGAAGAGTTTGGCAGAAACCAGTCGCTTAGTTCTGAGCGTTATGACCAACTGGAACGTGCTGGCATTCCTCGCGACATTGTTGATAGTTATATCGCTGGTCAATCTGCTGTAGGAAACCAACTGCGTTCAGAAGCAGAGAGTATTGCTGGTGGCTCAGAGTCGTATGGTGACATGGTGAACTGGGCATCTCAAAACCTATCAGAAGGCGAACAGCAACAGTACAACACCGCTATGCAAAGCGGTAACAGAGACGCGATTATGATGGCTGTACGCGGCCTGCATAGCCGTTATCAAGCTGACTTCGGGCAAGCCCCTAACCTACGTCATGGTGCCTCTGAATATCATCAAGGTGATATCTACGATTCATGGGCGCAGGTCTCTAGGGATATGTCTTCGGATCAGTACAAAGCTGACCCTGCTTACAGGGCAGCGGTCGAGGAGCGGTTGGCTAGATCAGGCCCACTGGCTTCTTAACTGCATTACAAATCTGAGTACCTATGACCCTCTACGGAGGACAATCTGTGAGAAAAGTGGAGTAAGCACACACTTTAAAACCGAAGGTAACTTCGGAATTATTTCCAACATTTTAATCTTAGGACTATAAGAAATGTCTAACGCTACGATCTCTGATCTTGGCAAGGTTAATAATGCTGGAACCGCAGATGCTCTTTTCCTGAAAGTTTGGGCTGGTGAAGTTCTTTCCAGTTTCGAGCAGTACACCGTTACTGCCGACAAACATATGGTTCGCGCCATTCCTTCAGGGAAGTCGGCACAGTTCCCTGTTATGGGACGTTCGTCAGCCGAGTACCATACACCCGGCAACGAGATTGTAGGTTCCGCACTTAACCATAATGAGAAGATTATAACGATCAATGATCTTCTGATTAGCCACCATTTCTTAGCATCAATCCAAGAAGCTAAGAACCACTACGATGTCCGCAGTGTGTACACGACCGAGATGGGCCGCGCTCTTGCGTTCCAGATGGACAAGCACGTACTGCAAGTCATTTGTAAAGCTGCAAAGACAAGCACGGCAAACGTCGGTGATACCAGTTACCCGTCAGGTACGATCATCACATCGACCAACTCCAATACCGCTGCTGCTGATCTGATTACTGCAATCTTCGATGCGGCTGAAGCACTTGATGACAACTATGTACCTGCCGAAGATCGTTTCTGCTTCCTGAAGCCAGAGCAATACTACCTCCTGGCTAACGCAAGTAACGCGATCAACGTAGACTTCAGTGGCATGGGTTCCATTGCCGCTGGTGTTGTACCGCAACTTGCAGGTATCAACCTCATTAAGACCCCTCACCTCCCGACTGCCAACATTTCTGGTACGGGCGTTGATGCGGGTGGTGCTGTTGCGTCCGCTGTTGTGGATGCGCGGAACACGGTTGCACTTGTTATGCATCCGAGTGCTGTCGGAACGGTCAAGCTCATGGATTTGGCCGTCGAGATGGAATATGACATTCGCCGTCAGGGTACGCTCATGGTAGCCAAATACGCTCAAGGCCACGATGTTCTGCGCCCAGAAGCGGCTGTACAAATTCGGACTGCTGCCCCGTAAGGAGTAGCGTCTTAAACTGTGGGGGGTCTCTCGTAGGCTCCCCACTTTCTTTTAGGAATTTAGATGGGACAACTTTATCCGACTACGGAACTAGAGGCAGTCAACACGATTATAAGCACAATCGGTGAAGCTCCCGTATCTACACTAGAGAATAACTCTCTGGAAGATGTGACTGCCGCTAAGAATATATTAGATGAGACTGTCGTTGATGTTCAATCAACAGGATGGAACTTCAACAGAGAATACAATTTTAAAATCAATCCAGATACTGACGGCAACGTAAACATCCCTGCGAATGCCGTGTATGCCGATTCTTCTAATAGAGGAAATACGGCAGATAAAGATGTCGTGATTAGAGGTACAAAACTCTATGACCGTGAAAATCAGACGTTCACATTTACTGATGCACAGTATGTCGATCTGATTCTAATTCTTCCTTGGGATGATCTCCCCCAACCAGCAAGACGCCTGATTACAATCAAGGCAGCTAGACGTTTTCAAAACCGTGTCTTTGGTTCTGATAGCCTTAACGGATTTACACAGATCGATGAGACAGAAGCTCTGGTACAGCTAGAGCAATCCGACTCTCGCTCTGAAGATGCAAACATGCTCACAGGAAACTGGGGTGTGTATCGAGTTCTTCGCCGCACTGGCTCTAGGAAATATAACATATGACGCTTGTATCCGATTCCATACCTTTCATGGTTCACGGGATATCCCAGCAACCAGACCAAGTACGGAAACCCTACCAAGGTGAGATACAGATAAACGCACAGTCCTCCATTCAGAAAGGACTGAACAAACGTCCAGCCAGCGAACACGTAGCCAAAATCCTCACATCTGCTGCCTCTAACATTGGCGCACATATGATTGATCGAGGTGTGAACAACAGGTTTCTGGTAGTTGTACAGAGTGACAACACCCTTGGAGGGACCAGCGTAAAGATATTCAACGCAGATACAGGGGCAGAGTCTACCGTTACAGTATCCGCTGCTGACCTGTCGTATCTCGTATGCTCTGATCCAAAGTCTGACCTACGGTTCTTAACAGTTTTGGACGAGACCTATGTACTGAACCGGACGAAGACCGTAGCCATGTCTACGCAGCTTTCGCCAAACGTAACCTTTACGGAAAAGCAGAAGTTTGAAGACCTGCCTACAACGTCTGTAAGCACAGGAGATATCTTCAAAGTCATAGGAGATAGCACAGACAAGTTCTCTACATTCTTTGTCGAGTACCAAAGCGGCGCTGTGTACGAGGAGATAGTTGCTCCTAACAACGAGTTTAAAATTGATGCCCTGACGATGCCTCACGTATTCACGCAGTCAGGATCGAACTTCACCTATGACAAGGAAACGTGGATTGACCGTCTCTGTGGTGACGGTAACACAAACGAAGACCCCGGTTTCATAGGCAAGAAGCTGAATGCCATGTTCTTCTTCAAGAACAGGTTTGGATTGGTTGCAGATGAGAGCGTTGTTTTCTCTGAGTCCGGTGAGCATCAGAACTTCTTCCGTACCACCGTTACCTCACTGGTTGATAGCGATCCCATCGACATCGATGTGACGCATACAAAGATATCGGAAGTCGAACATGCCGTACCTTTTAACGAACAGCTTCTCCTCTTCACCTCTACCAGTCAGTTCTTTGTAGAGAGTTCTGGATCGTTGACCGCTGGATCGATCTCAATCAACCCTGCGTCTGAGTTTGAGATGGATACGGTACTGCCACCAGTCGCGTCAGGGGTGAATGTTTACTTTGCACAGGTGAATGGTGAGTTCTCAAAGGTAAGAGAACTGTTCATAGCGACAGACCTAAGCACTCACGATGCGGCAGACGTTACGTCTCACGTTCCTGAGTACGTACCCAAGAACCTTTACAGAGCCGCTGCGTCCTCGTCTGAAGAACTGATATACTTCCTGACCACAGAGAACAGAAACCGTATCTACTGCTATAAGTACAACTGGTCAGGCAATGAGAAGACACAAGCTGCATGGTCATTCTACGAGTTTGATTCTGCTGATACGATCCTGTGGTTAGAGATTATAGAAAACATTACGTACATGGTGGTCTCTCGATCTGATGGCGTCTTCATCGATAAGCTAGACTATCAATGTCCTAACGATACGAACCTGACCTTCAGTGCTAGGATAGACCGTAAGACTGCCTTAACAGGTTCATACGATTCGGGTACAGGTCTGACGACATGGACCCTGCCTTACACCCTTGCTACAGGCACAGCCGTTACCGCTATAAAGCGTGGATCAGGTGCAGATGCAGGGACAAGCGTCACAACTGCTAGACCTACTACAACCACTGTAACGTCTTCAGGAGACCACAGCGGTCAGGTGTTTCTGTTAGGCATCCCTTACAGCCTGCAATACAGATTCAGCAAGCAGTACGTCAGAGAAGCTACAGGTGTATCAACTTCTATTGGTGAGAAGATGACGGTGCAAACAGGTCGCTTGCAGATGCGTCGATACACCATCTCCTACCAAGACACGGGGTTCTTCGAGGTTGAGGTTCAGCCTGAAGGCAGAACACTTAAAACCTACACCTTCGATCATAAACAGGTCAGCTTACCGGGCGCACAGCCAGACAGGGTATCGCTGGATACAGGTTCGTTTAGAGTACCTATCATGTCTAAGAACGAAGATTTTACTATTGATTTAAAAACCAGTTCATATCTACCCGCTCAGTTCATCCAAGCTGAATGGGAGGGTAATTACATAACCAGAACGAAACGGCTATAAATTGCCAAAAATTACTGCTAACGATTTAGATTTGTATGTACGCCCATTAGAAGAGAAAGATGTAGAAACTATTGTCCCAAACCTGCGAGACAGTGACGTATTAGAACTTGCAGCAATTATGGGACCGGGTAAGACAACTTTAGATGCTGTTCAATATTCTACAGATGTATCCAAAGAAAAGTATTCTCTCGTCTTAGAGGGTAAGGTCATTGCTGTTTGGGGTGTAAGTGATTCTCAAATTGTAGACAACTTTGGAATACCTTGGTTAGTCGCTACACCTGCTATCGAAGACCTTTATGTTAAGGTTGCTCGATTTAGCAGGGATTGGGTTAAGCATATAAGCAGAGACTATGAGGCTCTGTACAATTTTGTTCATGCCCCGCACTGGCAAAGTCAAAAGTGGCTACAGATGTGTGGCTTTAATGTTGTGACCTCTCATAAATACGGGTTCAACGGTGAAGATTTTTATTTATTTTTGAAGGAGTGTTCGTAAATGTGTGGTGTTGCCGAAGCCACTTTAGCACTTGCTGTTGTGAGTGCTGTTACAGGTTATGTGGCGTCAGATAATATGGCTAAAGCACAGACACGAACGAACCAACGTATCGATGACTCTGCTTATGCCGGGTACAAATCACAACTGAAAGCCATTGATCGAAAGCAAGGTACAGAACGCAGAAAAATTGGTGCTAAATCATTTGAACAAGCTGTCGAAAAGAAACAAGTACAGGGACAAACTCAAGCTGAACTAGATCAAATGGGTTACGGACAGTTTGGTATGTCTGGCCGCAGTCCTGAAACAATTATGCACGATATTGCGTTTCAAGGTGGGGTAGGACAGGCACGGTTACAACAATACGAGACCGACATGGTTGCAGAAATGTCATCGAACCGTGAGACGGCGTACCTAAACTACCTGTCGCGTAATGCACAGATAACTCCGGTTGCTGGGCCAAGCATATTAGAACTTGGTGTTGATATAGCATCAGCAGGGTTGGGTTATTACAAAGACCCTACTCGTATGCGTTCCGTTGATAATGACTTTGCTACTGGTTCGTTATGGTCCGGTGGTTATAGCGGACGGGCTAGTGTGGGAGATTACATTTAATGGCGAGAAAGGATACAGGTTTAAGAAAGAACCCTAATGCCAGAGGTGTAAGCAGTACAGCGTTACGGTCCCTTAGTATAGGCGATGCACCTCAGTTTACTCCATCGATTCCTAATCCTCCTGTTATAGCGCCGCAGATGCCTAGTATAGAAAATACCCCGATGGGTAAAGCATCTGCATTGGCAAGTGCGCTTGGAAAAAAACTACAGAGTTATCAAGAGCAGAACCGTAAGAAATACGAAAGCCAAGCCGCAAGAGAAGCAGACTCGATTATTAACGGGTATCTGGCTCAAGGTATGAGCTTCGAGGATATCGAAAGACAGCGACAGGCTGGTAACATTCCGCGACTAGATACGGTTCTAAAGGAACGTAGTTTTAACTATGCCTTTGGCGCAGCGGCTGCGACCAACTATCTAACAGTTGGCAAGGGTGCAGAAGATTACAAAAGAATCCTCGATGACTATAAAAGCCAACCCTTCAACCAACGCCAGACCTTTCCCCTTGAGCAACACATAGCGCGTATCACAAACCAATTTCGCAGTACGAATGCTCAGAACTTAGACTTGGCTAATGGTGCTTCTACCGTTCTTGCTAAATGGTCTAAGGAGAAGCGTGATGAGTTTGTACAAGTACGCGAACAGTTAGATGACTCTGCCCGTGTACAGACCGCAGCAACGAATCTTTATACTATGCTGCAAGACTTCGCTGAAATAGATCAAGAGGAAGGCAGAGATAGTAGGCATTACTATGATAATTTTCATGGACGCCTTGAGACTTCCTTAGAAGAGTTTTCAAGAAATAACAACGTCCCTAGAGCGTACTTCAAACAGATTAAGTTAAATCTTGTTAAAGATATAATAATTAACGCCAAAGTCTCTGCCGCTAACGGTCGAACACAGGATGCGATAGGTCAGTTTAATATCGCGATGCACGCCTTGGAAGGTAGCACTGGACAAGTACCAAGCCTTCTACTGGATAAAGGGCTTTATACTACGCTTGGTAACACTGGAGAGAAGGGTACTAAACTTGTTCGGGATGAAGCTCTGGCTCTGTTTAATGAAGCACAGAAAGCGAAGAATAAGTTAAAGGAAAACGACAATAGTAACTATTTAGCAGACAAACTTGTCGCTGACTTACGTGCAGGTAAATCTGTTGGTTGGTACTCGCAGGTACAGGGCAGCACTATTGCAAGTGACGGTGTAGAAGGAAAACGGGACAAGATCAAACCTCTTGCAATAAACAAACTTATAGCCAGCGTCAGTCAAGAAACGGACGCTACAGGCAACCCAATAGCATCACTAGATAAGAAGATAAAAATCTTTTCAATGCTGTCGCGCATTGGTGAAGATGAAGGTCTTAACTATTACAAAGGTGAGTTTGATAACTTCAAGTCTATCCTGAATGGAGGAAACAAAGATCAGATATTCTCCGTATTCTGGAATAACGATGGAAAAGAAAGTTTATACGAAACTTATCAGGCTCTGAAAATTTTAGACCCTACACTTGTCGATCATTACTTACCTGTTGACGACCCTATGCGTAGGTTCTTTGAGACCTTTAACGCGCAAAGAGTGATTGGTAAAATCAACGCTGAAAACATCAAAGAACAGTTACAAATTATGTGGTCTAATACAAAAGATTTCCGCATAACAAGTGCAAATAAGAAAAATATAGACGACGCTCTTTCCTCTATTGATAACGATATTGCAAAGACAGGTAGTTTTGGTGATGCCAATTTACCTCCTTACATGCGGGGTCGCCTAAGACAGATACTGAAGCATAGAGCCGAATTAATTTACAACAGTTACGAGGGGGATGGGTTAGTAGATATACTTAAAAAAGATATCATTCCTCGTTTAGTTGGCTTCAGTCACAATGGTGTTGAGCATGTTCTAATGGCTCGATCACCAAAGAATATGGAGCTACTAAAAGACCTTACGTTACCTGCTTACCTCGCGGCACAGATGGATGAATTTGCTGCACGTAACAAAATACCAAGAGATGAACTATCTATCACAAACGATCCTATTAACGGCGATAGGTTTATGTACATTCATGCTGAAACAGGAACGCCTATAGGACTTAGTTATTCTACCACACAGTCTTCTATGTTCATTGTAAAACCCGGTGATGCAGCAAGATATGCGGCACAGGTAACAAAAGAGACCATTGATAGACGACAAGGTATGATAGCAGAAGCAGTACGTATTACTAAAGAACGCACAGGTCGGTAATAATAATGTCAGAACTGTTTAATGTTTTAAATATTGAACAAGACACATCCCTAGCACCTGCCCCACAAGAAGAAACAAAACCTACAGAACCAGTCAGCGATCTGTTCCTGCAGATCATCGAGCAAGACTGGTTAATACCTACAGCTTACCAACTGGCTACTGAAGGCACAGCGGAGATCGATCTCGACTTTGTTGCAACGCCTGAGATGTTCGATGCTGCACAGGAGCGCGGTGTACAGCCACAGAACTTCCACGCACTTGCTGATGTTCAGAACCAGAACGAATGGGACAGAACTGTAGCAGACATCCTAGAGGAGCAAGAGCTTGCTCAGAAGCTGTCGGATCACGGTTGGACAGGTACAGCATCGAGGGTTCTTCTCAACGTAGGTGATCCTGCACTGTGGATAACCAGCTTAGGTACAGGAACGCTAGGCGGGTTTGGTATTGCCAGCCGTATAGGACAGGCAACTCGATCAAGTAGGATTGCATCTATGGCAGGTATCAGTGCTGTAGAAGGTGCGGCACTAGAAGGGTTTGTGAGTGCTAACAAAGAGACACTGACAACCTCTGATGCAATACAGAATATCCTGATGGTCACAGCCGCTGGTGGTGCGCTGGGAGGTTTTGGTACAGCGTTAGGACGTAAGCTAACGGACGTAGAAAATACGCAGTTTGTACGTCAGGCCGATGAAGCTGGCATCCCTCTTACACAACAACAGAGAGACACCCTCAAACCTGCTAGGGCAGAAGTAGTAGACAACGCTAAAGGACCGGACGCTGATCTGGCACCTACTGCTATGTCACACTTTCGTCTGCCTTTTACGGATATAAAGATTCCGATCAGGTTCGATATGGCAAACGCCATTAAAACATCTCCTAGCGAAATTATTAAAACTAGGTTGTCTCGTTTAGCTCAAGATGTCGTGGCTGATGTCCGAGACGGACAGGTCAATAAGATCAGTGCTACAGAGCTTGGAGACAGACTGTACCAAACCTATCACGGTAGCTTTGGAGCAAGACTGTTCGTTCTCGAAAAGGAGTTTGCTAACGAAGCTGGCACACGTTTCTTTGGTAACGAGCGTGACCTCTTCGGACAACTTATAGAACAAGCTGTCAGGCGCGAAGGTGACGATTTCATAGATGGCTTAGACAACCTCAACAATGTTCAGAAGAAGTTAGTCAAAGAGGCGCGAGACTCGTATCGACAGATGATGCGTAGAATCCTGCAAGACCTAAAAGATGCAGGGGTAAAGAACGCAGATGAGATTGACTTCAACGACCTCTACGTACCTCGTCGCATATCCATCAGCAAACTTGGACAGATGGTTCAGAAGGCTGGCGGCGAAGAGAACTTTGTAGACTTTGTTGCTCAAGCATACCTGTCAAAACCTCGCGGCCTAAAGCTGGACGAAGCTACAGCAAAAGCTCTGGCACGTTTATATGTGCAAGGTATCAAGAGGGCTGATGCTGGAACCGCTGCAAACTTTGGGCAGGTATCAAAACAGAACATCGATGATGTCCGAAAGTTTTTCGAGAATGAAAGGGAAATGTATGGCAGTACAGAATACTCCGAAGAATTATTCGAGACTATCAACGGACTGCTATCAAAGAAGGCTACAAAAGGAAGTAGTCTAAGCCGTAAATTAGACATCGATGAGACATTCGAGGCTACGGTCAACGGTAATCTTCTACGTATGGAAGACCTGTACGACAGTAACGCCTACTCAGGCATGGATAAATATGCACGGGAGATGTCGGGACGTATCGCCGCTGCCAGAGTTCTAGGTATCACTGATGAAGCAGAGTTCGATCAGATACTACGACAAGCCACAGACGATGCTGTCCTCGATCCAAAGAACAAAGCGAGAGTAAACAGAGACGTTAAACGCGCACAGGTAATGATACGGTCATTGCTGGGTAAACCCCTGCACGACAGGTCTGCCACTGCCGATACTTTTACGCAGCTTCTCCTAGACTACAACTACATGCGCGTTATGAACCAAGTTGGTTTCGCACAGCTTGCAGAGCTAGGGAACATAGGCTCGTTGGGCGGGTGGAGAGCGATGGTAACTAACATGCCTGCTCTCAGAGCCGTGCAGCGTGATATGGCAACAGGACAGATTAAGGATGACGCTATCCTGAGAGACGTTGAGTCTCTGACAGGTATAGGCACAGACTGGGTACGTTATGCTTCAATGTCTGAAAGATATACAGGCACTACAGGTGGCGAAGTTATTGGTAGCAACCTGACGGAAGCACAGAAGAAAGCGTTAGAGATTGGTGTAAAGGGTAAACGCATTACCAGCGTACTGTCTGGTATGACCCCTATCACAATGTACTCACAGCGTTTAGCGGGAAAGACCTTTATAGGGAAGCTAGGGACACTGGCTAACAAGCCTCTAAAGGAAAGTGACCGCATGAATTTCAGAGAAGTCGGCTGGTCGGATGAAGTAACCGATCAAATTATGGGCCAATTAAGGAAAGCATCCTTTAGCAACGGTAAGCTAACTGATCTCAATATGCAGGATTGGCCTATCAATCTGCGCGAAGAGTTTGCCAACGGTATATACAGATGGACAAACCGTGTCATTCAGACCAACGACGTAGGTGCGATGGGTTATTGGATGACCACAGCACTTGGTAAAGTCATAACTCAATTTAGAACTTTTATGCTTGTGTCGTATGCAAAGCAAACTCTGCAAGCAGTACACCGTAGAGACTTTGCACACTTATCAGCCTTTATGACGACCTCTTTGATTGGTGGTCTTGCGTACATGGGTCAGACCTATCTACGCACAGGAGGAGAAGACCCTGAATTGTTTGAGTTGGACGCTATTGCCAAAGCAGCGTTTCAGCGATCTGCCTACGCTTCTCTTATACCGGGTTTAACTGACTCTACTTTAGAGTTTATTGGTTTAGATCCGATGTTCTCCAAGTACGGCAGAAGCACGGGCATGGCTACAAGCCTGTGGTCTGGAAACCCTACCGTATCCACGGCTGATAAGTTACTAGGGTTAGGTAAGATACCTTTTAAAATAGCAACTCACGCAGATACTGAAGGCAGCGATTTTATGGATTGGCTTCCGTATCAAAACGCTTTGTTCATAAACACTATTGTAGATCGATTAAGTGAATAAAACCGAAGGCAACTTCGGAATTATATTTAAGGAAAATTTAAATGGCTTTTGCACTCGTCAGGAGTACCGCTGACGGTAACAATACCCCTATAACTTTAGGATTTAGCTACAGAGATACGGGCGATATTGTTGTTAAGGTAGATGGAGTAACGAAAACCCTGACGACTCATTACACTTTTCCTACCTCCAACACGATCACGTTTACCGCTGGCAACATACCTACCAATGGTCAAGTTGTAGAAGTACGACGGGCTACCAACCATTCTGCACGTTTGGTTGATTATGTAGCTGGAGCTACGCTTACCGAAACAGACTTAGACACAGACAGTGAACAAGCGTTCTTTATGGCGCAGGAGTCGCTTGATACAGCTAATGACTCTATCACGCTAAACGCCTCTGATGTGTACGAGGGAAACAGCAAACGTATTATAAATATTGCTGACCCTACAGGCGCTCAAGATGTAGCCACTAAGGCTTATACTGATAGTCAGGTATCCAGTGTCGCCACAAATGCTTCAGCCGCTGCTACATCTGCTAGTGCCGCTGCGACCAGTGCAACGAATAGTGCTGCCAGTGCTACATCTGCCGCATCAAGTGCGACATCTGCTTCAACTGATGGTGCTGCTCAGGTTACGTTAGCGACGGCTCAAGTTGCCCTAGCGACGACTCAAGCTACCAATGCTGCTGCTTCCGCTACCGCTGCGGCAGCTTCTGCTGCATCTGTGACAGGTGGTGGTCCTGCTCTTGACGGCGGCGGCACCGGAGAAACGAGCGTTATCCGCACCAACAAAAATCAAATTAGCGGCAACGTCAGCCTGACGGTTCCCACCGGATCAAACGGCATGAGCGCCGGACCAATCACAATCACAAGCGGGTCAAGCGTGACCGTTAGCTCGGGCGCGACTTGGCATATCGTGGGGACTTAATATGGGTACAATAACCTTTAATCCAGATGATCTCGCTGCAACACGCACGGCGCTCGGCCTCACCATTGGCACCGACGTTCTCGCGCCAAACGGCAGCGGCGCAAACTTGACTGGGCTTCCGGCTTCTGGCGGCACCATCGACCTTACAGCAAGCGGCGCTGTGACGGCGGGGAAAACGCTGATTTTGAATACAAACGGAACTGTGTCGCAAGTTTCTGCCAACGCCATCACTGAAGTTATTGGCAGCGCATACACACCATCGAGCGAAACAGTCAGTGATCGTGGTGTGATGGATTACAATACGACTGCCGACAAATTCATGCTTGTTGCAAGAAGTACCATCTCATCGTCAAACGTACCACGCGCTTCGGTTCTTGCTTTAGATAGCTCAATGGCGATTACCGAGACTGTCGCACCAACGCAAGTTTCTGGCGTTCTCGGTGCCTATTCGGCGTTTTATTCCGCAACCCATGACCGCCTTTTAGTGCAGTACCAACAGGACGCCGCCGCGTCATACTACGTTGGCATCAACACCATCTCGTATTCGTCTGGCAACGGCTTGGACATCGATGGCATTAGCAGTCCGGTTGGAGCGAATCACGCCTACGGTTCGAGCATCTTCATGCACACAAACGATGCAACCGTTGCCACTCATTTCCCACATAACACCTCCACGTCTTCTTACGTCAGATTCAGCGCATTGACCACGGGGTCTGACGCAACTGGTGACAGCTTCAGTTTTTCTGGAAGTGAAGTTGATGTGGGAATTAGCAGTGATGGTCAATACGGAAACTATTACGCATCACCGATTTATTTTCCAACTGAAGACAAAATGATGTTCCTGCACATAGCCTACCACACCAGCGGCATCATATACCGCCCACGGCTGAATTACGGGTCTGTCAGCGGAACCGGAGCAAGCGCAACATTTTCAGAAGACGGCGAAGACAACTGGAGCGACACGGAACGGTTTTCCGATGCTGGTCAAGTTCGCTACGAATCTGGCGTCAATCGCGCCGTATGGTGGGATGGAAAATTCATGCGAACGCTGGGCATGGAGGGCGGCTACGCTAAGTCAGCCCTGCAAACAATTCAGTCTGCCTACCCATCAACTCACCACAAAGAAGTACGCGGAATCCCCGGTACTAACAAAGTTGTCTTGTTTGGAGCAGATGACGCAAATAGCGAACGCTTGAGCTACTGGGTTGTCACGGTCACCACAGGAGCAACAGCGGCTTCGGATTCCTTTGCCGTTGACGGTCCACACGAAATTTCTACTGATACGGCGATTGACGAACTAAGTGTCGCGTATTCACCAGACGTTGATGGCTTTTTGGTCCGCGCTCGAATCAGCAGTGCCGCATCGAAGACATACGGCGTTCGTGTTGGTCGTAGCGCACCAAATGTGACTGCGACAAATTTTATCGGGTTTGCCTCAAATAGCGCATCTGACGGCCAAACAGTTACGGTGCAACTGCCTAGCTCTGTCGCTACCCCAACTCAAGGCTCGCTCACAGCAGGGACGACCTATTACGTCAAAAACGACGGCAGTATTGGAACATCGAACGATGGTTTTGGAATTGCCGGGCGAGCCGTTAGTAGTACACAGCTTGTCGTAGAGGAGCGAGCGTAATGGCAATAACATCTAGTGACGGTACTGTTCGTTTTCTCGATGCTGATGAAGCGCAGACACTTCTCACACCGCACGTCAAAGCCGAGTGCGAACGACGCATCCTTGCGATCATGCCTGAGTGGCGACAACGCAATACAATTGCTGACTTATCCAGTGACAACGCCGACACAAAAGCAGCAGCGGCATCAGAATGGGCTAAGGTCACGGCACTCCGAACAAAATCGGATGAGATCGAGGCATCAATTTCAACGATGACTGACGAGCAAATTCTTAATTTTGACGCTCGCGCCGACGCGCATTGGAGCTAACATGACAATCAGACTTAACCCCGCCGATTTATCGCAGACGCGATCAGACCTTGGTCTTACGATTGGTACTTCAAACGGCAATGTCATTGCGGCTGACGCCACTGGGCTGCCAGCGATCAACGGCTCTCAGGTCACAGCACTGAATGCCAGCAATCTTGGTTCTGGTACTGTTCCAACCGCTCGACTTGGATCAGGAACCGCCAGCGGAACGACATTTCTGGCGGGAGATCAAACGTATAAAGCTGTTGCCGCTGGACTTAATCACATCACGACTGTGACGGCATCAGACGTTGCAAGCATCGACATCAACTCAACGCTGACAGACACCTATAACGCATACTTGGTGACGTTGCATAACTTGGTTCCGGCATCAAACAACGTCGAAATGCAGGCGCTGTTTTCTTCTGATAACGGGTCGTCGTACATAACCTCCAACTACCAGTACGTGTATAAAAGCTTTTATCTAGGTCCGTCCGGTGACGGCAACACTGAAAGCACCGGAAACAGTTATTTGAGTTTAGCTAATTCATGCAACTCGACTGCCGCCGATGGCGGCACAGTCGGGCAAATTTTTATTTATTCGCCAACCGACACGACGTACCGAACGAGTTATTTATGGGATTTCAACAGCCGCATGGGCGACGGATCAAACTATCGCCAGCGCATTACCGGTGCCGGGGTCGTAGGCAGTAACACCGACAACGATGCTTTTCAAATTAAGTACAGCAGCGGAAATGTCGCATCAGGCACCGTCCGCGTCTACGGCATCACGAATAGTTGAGGTAATAATGGCTAGATATAAAACGGTCGCGACTCCTGACGGACAGACCAACGTCGAGATCGTTGGTGACGAACTTGCTGCTTTAGAAGCGTCGGAAGCAGCGTATGAGGCTGGTCGAGTTGACCGAGCAATGGCTGTCATGCGCGACCAGCGAAACAAAAAACTTGCTGAATGCGATTGGTGGAGTTGCAGCGACAGTCCAACGATGACTGATGAACAGACAACGTATCGCCAAGCCCTGCGTGATCTCCCAGCCACGGTGCCTACGCCTCCGGTAGACGACATCGATGCAATGGAGAACTGGCCGACTTGGCCTGATAAGCCCTAATGTACAAAATTGTAATCTTTATGTTTCTTCTTAACCCTGTCCAAAAAGATGTTCTTGAGGTTGAGACCTTACACAATAAGCCTTTAGAATTTTCAGAAATTGATAAGTGCTACGCACACATTCACAATAACTTATCGGAACTAAAAGCATTCGCTGCGTCACACTTTGGAGCAGACACTCCGATAAAGTCTATCGATTGCGTCAAGATAAATGGAACTTGATGCGCGACTTTTAATTACAGTTGGTGGCATGCTTGTCAGCGTAATAACGTCTTTTGTTGTCACCCGACAAAAGTGCATACAGTTGGAAGAAGACTGTAAATCGATGCACAAAAGCATTACCGAATTGTATGACAACTTAGAAAAAAATAACATTTCAACGGAAGTTGCTGAGAACAAAGTAGCGGTATTAAGTCAGATACTTTCCCCAGAAAACCGCGAAAAACTCCATCGATCTTTAGAAAGAATGGAGACACAATTAAAACAAGATCGTAAAGACTTAGACAAAATTCTTGCCATGCACAACGGTTCCCATCCCGTAATTAAAGCGAAAGATTAATGCCAGTTATTCAAAAGTTTCTGTTGATACTTGTTTTGTATCATGCAGACGGAACATTCACCTATGAGAAGACACTCGTAGATCATGGTTGTCCACCTGTAGAAATTATACAAATGAACATGAATATAAGAAGAGAAAAGGGTGAATTTGTAGATTACGACGGTAAATGTTTTCCATTAATTTTTAAAACTACACCCTCGGTATAAAAATGTTAGGAATTGTAGACTCTGTTGTCGGCGTAGCTGGCAAGGTTCTGGATAAGTTTGTCGAAGATAAAGACCTTAGAACTAAGCTAGATGCTGAACTAAAGTCCCAACTTATAAACCTCGATGCTCTACAAGCTAAAGCTAATATAGAACAGGCGAAGCATCCTTCTTTGTTCGTTGCTGGCGCTAGACCAGCGATCATGTGGATATGCGCCTTTGCATTAGCATGGCAGTATATACTCGCTCCGATTTCGTCTTGGGCATTAGTAGTCTGGTATCCAACCATCACATTACCCGCCCTAGAAACTGAAGAACTCACTGGACTAATTATGGCACTACTCGGTCTTGGCGGTATGAGAACCGCAGAGAAATGGAAGGGTGTGTCCAGAGAGAATATGAAGAGTAGTCGATGAAAGAACTCAGACCCTATCGTCATAAATTTTGGAACAGTAAATTTATAAGAAAAGTTTCAAAGCTAATTAGTAAATTAAACGCATGGATATGGAGGAAACAGTATGGAGGGATATAAAGGAAATAAGACCTTCGGTAAGCCCAAAGGTTCGCTACCTGTAGAAGTAAGGTCACGCGACGGTAAGCGTAAAAAGATAGAGACTGAATTTCAGAATATACGCAACCAACAAGTAGACCGAATGGCTTCTTCTGGTCGCGGTGGTCAGTTCATTTCTATGGAAGTCAATCAGGAGTTTGCTAAAAAAGCTAAATCTCCTATGAAAAGACAGCTACACCGTGCCGCTGCCGCTGTAAACAAACAAAATATTGCGAGAAGTCCTTACGAACAGAAGATGGCAAAAAAGATTAAGAACATAAGAGAATCCCACAAAATTCTAAAAAGAATACAGAAGAACAATAAAAAATGACCAAACTATCTTCCCAAGACATCCTCGAAGCACTGCATAGCAGTCTTGCTACAGAGTTAAGTCAGCGGATCAAGTCAGGGGAAGCTACAGCGGCTGATCTAAGTGTCGCTAGGCAGTTCTTAAAAGACAACGGGATCGATGCCTTCGCTACTAACGATTCACCTCTCCAACAGTTAGTAGACTCCCTCCCCTTCGATACTGAAGTACCGGACGGTAAAGTCAGACATTGATCGATCCTAAAATTCAGGACTTCAGAAACTTCCTGTGGATATGCTGGAAGCACCTGAACTTACCTGACCCTACCCCTGTCCAGTACGACATGGGTACGTACATCGACAACGGTGAGCGTAGGCTCTGCATACAGGCTTTCAGAGGTGCTGGTAAAAGCTGGATCACCTCTGCCTACGTCTGTCACCAACTCCTCCTGAACCCTCAGAAGAACATACTGGTGGTCTCTGCCTCTAAGACTAGGGCAGATGATTTCAGTACCTTTACCCTACGCCTCATCCATGAAGTACCTATCCTACAGCACCTGCGTCCGAAGGATGGTCAACGGATGTCGAAGATCAGCTTCGATGTCGGACCTGCACAGGCCAGTCACGCACCCTCTGTAAAATCTCTAGGGATCACTGGGCAACTTACAGGTAGCCGTGCCGATCTGATTGTCGCGGATGATGTGGAGTCTGCCAACAACTCTCAGACACAGATGATGAGGGATAAACTCTCGGAAACCATCAAAGAATTTGAAGCGATCATTAAGCCGGGTGGCAGGATTATTTTCCTTGGTACGCCACAGACGGAAATGTCTATCTACTCTGATTTACAGGACCGTGGATACAAGACACGTATATGGCCTGCTAGATACCCCGATAAACGCCTTCAGGAGGCTCAGGAGGGCATGTTGGCACCTATGGTGCTGGAGGGGTGCCAAGAAGACACTGAAGGCGCTCCTGTGGACCCTGAGAGGTTCAATCAATACGACTTGGCTGAACGTGAAGCATCCTATGGTCGCAGTGGCTTTGCTTTGCAGTTCATGCTCGACGTTACCCTGTCAGACCAAGACAAGTACCCACTCAAGATTAATGACCTCTGCGTCCTCTCTGGGGCAGGCAGTTGGGGTGAAGCTCCTGTGGCGGTTCGATGGGGGTCTGGCGTCGATCAAATGGAGGGAACCAAACATCTGCCCAATGTTGCCCTGAAGGGTGACTACTGGGTCAACCCCTTACACGTGAGTGATGAATGGTGCGAGTTCAACGGATCAGTGATGTCCATCGATCCCAGTGGTCGAGGACAAGACGAGACTGCGTATGCGGTCGTAAAGATGCAAGCAGGGTTTCTTTATCTGACAGCAGCAGGAGGACTGAAGAACGGGTATTCCCAAGAGAGTTTAGAGACTTTGGTGAATGTCGCTGCGGAACAAGACGTAAACCAGATAATAGTAGAAAGTAACTTCGGTGACGGGATGTTCACGCAACTCCTGAAACCTGTTCTGTACAAGAAATACCCTGTGTCTATCGAAGAAGTCAGACACTCGATACAGAAAGAGAAACGGATCATAGATACTTTAGAGCCTGTCATGAACTCACACAGGCTCATAGTGGATGACAAGATTATCCTTGAGGACTTTAACGCTGAACTGAAACACCAGTTGTTCTATCAGATGACAAGACTGACTAGGGACAGAGGGTCTCTAGCGTTTGATGACAGGTTAGATGCGTTAGCTATCGCTGTGAACTACTGGACAGAGGTTATGGATAGGGATGCTGAAATGGCTTTGGAAGATCACAGAAACGAAGTGTTAGAGGAAGCGTTAGCAGACTTTATGGAGTCTGCCGGGAGGATACATTCTACTCACTCAAACCACAGGAATTGGATGTACAGGTAATTAGGGACCTTTATAGAAGGGTTGATAACCTGTTGTAGAGAAGATGCTGACCGGGGGAGAAGAGAGTAGTCAGTATTTCCTCTAAAGATTTGTTATAAGGCTGTTTAGAGTCTGTATAGAGACCCCGGCTATTTGGTCTAAAAATCTGAAGTCCTATGATGTGATTTTGGACAGCGAAAAGCCCCCCGTAGCCCCTTTCAAATATGCTCAAAAACCATACGGAGGATGGCATATCCTCTGTACTGCGGCCCATTCGTTCGCGCTGCTGGAAATATTCCGGCCAGTGTTCGCGGAGGGGTCTATTTTAATTCCGAAGGCAACTTCGGTTTTAATTGATACAGCCGAGCGATACTTGCGCCCTTGATTGCATTCTGCGGCGCACTATGTTCTAATACATATAGAGGTCAGGGACTGATCTCTGCCGGACGCCTTCGGGCTTGCACTGGCAGTTGATTAAAGTAGTCCAGCCCATACCGCCAAGGGGTCTCGCAAAGCGGTCACATTCCAAACCAAACCGAACCGAAAGGGACAGAAATGTTCACAACTATCGAAACGATCAACGTACCTGCTATCGCTCAAATCGACACGGCCAACGGAGGTCAGGTCAAAACAGCAACGGCTGATCGTCTTACTGATATCGCACACGGTATTCAGGAGGGCTTTGAAATCCTCGCAAAGGCGCAATCGAATATGGCGCTACTTGCGGCAGAGATTGGAAAAGCCTTTCTGGAAGCTAAAGCGATCATTAAAACGCGGGGCCGTGGGAAGACTGCTAACAAGGCAATCCCAACATGGGCCGCGTACTGTAAGGAACACGGCTTCTCAGATACTCAGGCAGATAAATACATCCGCTGCCATGAGTTTCGTACCGTTTTCCCAATGGTCGCGGAACATATTCCTTCGCTTGAAGATATGTCGAACTTCCAAAAGGCGTTAAAGCACGATGCCAAGAAGGCCGATGGCATATTCGCCAAACTGGAGACAGACTTGGAAGATGGTACTGAGGTCAACATACCTTGGAACCCGGCATGTGCTGGCGAATGGCTTGTCGATAACTTGCAAACCACTAAGGCAAATAAAACTGCGGCGAAAGCGAAGGCTTACGACAGGCTGAAGGCGAAGACCACTAAGAAGTCGAAAGGCTTTGAATGGCCTGTAGCACCGACTAAAGATGATTGCCAGCAAGCGGTAATCCTACTGAACGATCCAGCAGGCGGTAATCTTGCTGTCTTTGTTCATAAGCTGGTAGTTGCCCTTGAATGTAACGGAATTGAAATTCCTAACTGGGAAGCAGCCAACGTGGCTGTTACCAAATCTAAAAAGAATAAAGACAAGTAAT
>CETG01116238.1_pt1 | contig 30877 bp, 29 predicted proteins | sample 361471 | NCBI WGS metagenome assembly CETG01 (sample SAMEA2622696, study PRJEB7988) | marine metagenome | isolation source: saline water (ENVO:00002010), including | reverse complement strand
GATCATCCTCCTCTTCTAGTTTTAGATTTTGACGGAGTAATTGTGGATGGGATTGAGGAGTATTGGACTAGTGCCCGAAAAGCATTTCTAACACTTGTTAATGAAAATTTAACTTCTAATTCATTACCTCATTCAATCCCTCAGGCTTTTCGTGACTTAAGACCATGGGTTCAACATGGTTGGGAGATGGTTCTGTTAGCAGCCGAATTAACAAGGCCAAATAGTCAATTAATAAACAATCGTTCAAGAATATGTTCAGATTATTATAACGAGCAATGTAGAGCAGCATTAAGTTTTTGGAATTTAAGTCAAATACAATTTCAAAATGCGTTAGATAGTGCTCGCAAAGAATCTATTAGTGCTGATGCTCAAAGTTGGCTCAAAAGTCATCGAGCATTTCCTGGTATAACAAATCGCCTAAATAACTTTAAATCTGAAGGTATTGAGATAGCGGTACTAACAACTAAAAGTGTTAAATTTACTTCTCAACTACTCAATTACTTAAACATTAAACCCACCCTATTATTCGGCTATGAATCTGGTCCTAAAACAAAAGTTTTAATGGAGTTACTAAAGCAATATCTAATTAAAGGTTTTATTGAAGATCGTTTAGCCACTCTCGAAACAGTAAGGAATAATACTGAACTATCATCAATACCTTGTTATTTAGCAAGCTGGGGGTACTTGAAACCCGATGACACAGAAAATCTCCCCTTAGATATTCACTTACTAGAAGAAACAACATTTGCAACCCCCTTGGCGAACTGGCCCTAATTAGCTAGCGTACGTGTGTACTATTCGGACGCGTGTGGGGCTTTGCAGCGCAAATGCCTAAATGAACCGATCTAAACAGTCTAAGTTCCGTCAAATTCAAACAAAATGCCATCAGAAATCAAAGGGAATCAAATCTCTAATCCCAGTCATTCAAAAAACAATGATTCACGATCAGGAGAGAAAGACAAGGCCTTGAACCTTGTACTTAGTCAAATAGAACGTAATTTCGGGAAAGGGTCGATTATGCGATTGGGGGATGCCTCCAGAATGCGCGTAGAGACTGTATCCACTGGTGCACTAACTTTAGATCTTGCATTAGGAGGTGGATATCCGAAAGGCAGAGTAGTGGAAGTTTATGGACCAGAAAGTTCAGGTAAAACTACTCTTACCTTGCATGCAATCGCGGAAGTTCAACGCAATGGTGGTGTAGCGGCTTTCGTAGATGCTGAACATGCTTTAGACCCTATCTATGCAGCATCTTTAGGAGTAGATGTTGAAAATCTACTGGTATCTCAACCCGATACAGGAGAAATGGCATTAGAAATTGTCGATCAACTTGTGCGATCAGCTGCTGTTGATCTAGTAGTTGTTGATTCTGTAGCAGCTCTTACACCTCGTTCTGAAATCGAAGGAGAAATGGGAGATCATGCTGTAGGAAGCCAAGCGCGATTAATGAGTCAAGCAATGAGAAAAATTACTGGAAACATTGGGAAATCTGGTTGCACGGTTATCTTCCTCAATCAATTACGTCTAAAAATTGGTGTTACATATGGCAACCCAGAAACAACTACTGGTGGCAATGCTCTGAAATTTTATGCCTCTGTCAGACTCGACATACGTCGAATTCAAACACTAAAAAGAGGCACGGAAGAGTACGGAATTCGGGCAAAAGTAAAAGTAGCTAAGAATAAAGTTGCACCTCCTTTCCGAATCGCAGAATTCGATATTCTTTTTGGAAAAGGAATCAGTACAGTGGGATGTCTACTTGATTTAGCCGAAGAAACAAATATTGTCACTCGTAAAGGTGCCTGGTATAGCTATGAAGGAGATAATATTGGACAAGGACGTGACAATACAATTATCTGGCTTGAACAAAATCCAGATACTCAAGAAAAAATTCAAATCTTGGTCAAGAAAAAGCTCACTGAAGGATCTGAAGTCAGTTCTAATTCAATGAAACCATTAACGACCGCTGCAAGAACTGCAACAGCACAAACCACACCAAATCATCAATTCTCTACAGCTGCTTAAAGTTGTAGATAGTTCTCTGTCTCAAGATTGATAATAAGAAAAATCCAATTAATGTAAATCAGCCGGGATCCACCAACCAGCAGCAGGACCAATAAAACGTACAACTACCCATACAAGAATCAAAAGACCAATACCTATCCATCCTCCTTGAATTGTGGTACGAACAAAAAAGTTTTCTTGTTCCGAAGTGATTGGCAACCAAGAAATAATTTTTTTTGATGATTTGTTTGAGCTAATTTTTTGATTTTTAGTGGATTGATTGGATAATCCCTGCTGGATACGGCGTCGAGCTTCTCCCATTAATTTACTTCGAACTATCTCAATCTAAGATTAAAGCTCTTAATGAGGTAATAAGCGATCAATCGGAGTCCAAGGTTGTAATGCTTTAAACAAAACAGTCCCCCAGCTTCGCGAACGTAATCGTCCATCAAGGACCGCCACACGACCTTGATTGCACCTAACAGGCTCTATAATTCTTGGAAGAATATTTACAACATCCGGGAGCAATAAATCTCTAAACCAATCACGACCTTGTTTTTTAAATGCATTAACTCGTGCTGAAATTAAAGGTGATTCCAAACTAGGGAATGGAAGAATTGCAATAATCAACTGACCAGGTAAAGGGAGTTGATCCTGACAACTCATCCACCATGCAGAACTGCAACAAATAACTCCATTAGATTCTGGAGTAGTTGATTGATGAACGACTCTCAATCCAAATTCAGCAGCTAATTCACTAGCTAATTTTCGTCTTAATTGATCATCATCCAACAAAAGAATAGTTATCTGCGATTGTCCAAGAATTAATCGACGACACTGATCCAATAAATGATCTGAATAATATGAAGTATTAGGCAATGGTTGCCTTAATGGCACAAATAATTGAATTGGCTCTTGATGAACAGGTCCCCCAACCGTGACAGAAACATCAATGGGGCAGGCAATAGACTCTAACTCTTTAAGCAACAAATTATTTTGCCCTGATCCAGTAAGCATGATGAAAGGCGAATCAGACAAAAGCTTTTCTATCATTTTGAATGGTTCAAGAGGTTTCAAGTACCAATCCCAATCAAGAGTTTTATGATTTAGTTTTGCCCAACTAGCCCAATCCTGATTAATAGCTTTTAGAACTTTCGGCCATGGAGCTTGTAAAGGACCTAGGATTGCAAGAAGATCCCTTAAAGCCATTGTCTCATTTATATCAATACTTACCTGATCATTTTCTCGAGTAGCTTGCGTAAATAATCTCTTACTAAGACGTTGATAAATATCCAAAAGAGCTGAATCTATAGACGGGTAAGTTCTTCTCAATTGCTCCCAATTCTCCTGACAAATTTCAATCAGCATCGCATCTCTTAATCTTGTAGTGAGAAACTCAGCTTCTGAAAAAATTAATTGTTTAGACGCAAGATAGCCATTCTCCAAGGCATTCATGAATTCACGATGATCCATTAACCAAATGCTGTCTTCGGGGGGTGGAGACACACCTTCCCAACAAGAAAAATGAAAGCCTTCATGTTTTAACCGAGGTAATTCAACTTGTAATAATCGCCGTTTTTCTCTTTGAGATAGAACCAAAACAGTGTTTGAGCTTTCTAAACAAAGCGGTACTAAAAGACCAATCCACCAACTATCGATATTTGCTATTTCTAATTGCAATAAGGATTTATCATGACGTCGCAAACTTCTAGCGACTAATCGGCTCAAAGTTAAGTTATGAGGCCAGACTAACGAATCTCTTTTCAGTAAGAGCTTGATATGTTCATGTGCGCGTGCCTCTAACATTGAGATTACCTAGTATTTGCAGAAGTCTTTTGCCCTATCTTGATCTAACTTTCTATATATAAAGCAAAAAGTTATATGAAGCCAACATCGGAAAATTCAAAAACAATTGGAATTGTTGGCCTGGGGCTAATAGGAGGCTCTCTATGCTTAGATCTTCAAAACCTAGGGCATAAAGTCCATGGGCTTGCTCATAGAGCTAAAACAGTCTCAAGAGCGAAAGAGAGAGGACTTGCGCAAGTTATCGACACTGATCCAAAAATCCTTCACGATTGCTCAGTTGTAATAATTGCTCTACCTCTTGCAAAAATACTGCAACCAGATCCTAAATTAATTGAAGCGTTACCACCTCAAGCTGTTATTACCGATGTCGGTTCAGTCAAATCACCTGTATTAGAAGTATGGAAAAATATACATCCATATTTTGTAGGAAGTCATCCAATGGCCGGAACAGAAAAAGCTGGTGTTGAAGCAGGGCAAACAAATCTTTTCAAAGGCAAAGCTTGGATAACTACCCCTGAGAAAGAAACCAACTCTGAATCAATTGAAATCATCCGAGAATTAGCTCTTTCACTTGGGAGCAAATGGTTAACGGCTACAGCTGATTCTCATGATGAAGTTGTTGCACTTATTTCACACTTACCTGTTCTAGTTAGTGCTGCATTAGTTCAAATGATTACTAAAGAAGGCAATCTTTCAAAACTTAATCTTGCAAAAGAACTTGCATCCACTGGTTTCTCAGATACAAGCCGAGTAGGAGGGGGCAATCCTGAGCTTGGTCTCTCAATGATGAAAAATAACACCTCTAAAATATTATGCTTATTAAATTCCTATAAACAATCAATCGGAACCCTAGAAGAGGCTCTTATTTCTGAAGAATGGGAAAAGGTAAATCAAATATTAAAAACAAACCAAATTGTTAGAAGGAATTTTATGCAAGAAGTTAAATAAATCAATTAGGTAAATTTATTTCAGATTCTCCTCGATGTGCCAGTAATTGCCTGCAAGCCATCAAAGCAGATTGACTTACTCCTGCAGTACCTTCTCCAGGATAAATTGAATCTCCACATAGCCATAATCCTTTCATAGGACTTCTACTCGCTAATCCAAAAGGACCAAAAATTGATGGATGTTGCCCAAGTCCACCAACAATACCTTTAGGGCGACCTGTCCAGGTAAGAAAGCTTTTAGGAGTCGCCAATTCTTTATGTAACCAACTGGACATTGAGATATCTAAAAAACTATTTAATTCTTTGAGGATTAGCTCGGTTACCATTACTTTATTTGTTTTATATTGGTTCTTCTTTAAAGTAATCCAATCATCAACATTTACAAATATGCTTGCAATAATGGTGGCTTGACCAATAGGAGCACGTCCATCTCCTTCATGGCTAATAGAAATAAATATCGAGCCAAAGATATTAGAAGCAAACTGTAAATGACTAGGTAAATTATTGGAAAAATGCTCCCGCCTTATAGCTCCATAAAATACAATTGCACCACTAGGTTTGGGTAAATGATGTAATCGTTTCAGATAACTTTTAGGCAGACCCGAGCCCAATGGCATTAAATCAATTAAAGATTGAGGAGGAAGACTAAAGACAATATCTGATGTTTGGAAACTAGATTGCCGACCATTATTATCCATTACTTCTAGCTTCCAAGTTTGGCTATTTCTTTTTCTGGAGATAGCAACAACTCTATTTCTTAAAAGTAATAACCCACCATTACGTTTAAAACAATCTCCCAAGGTTTCACTTAGTTTTTGCATTGAGCCATCAAGATGACTCAATCCAAGTGGATCCTGTGCCATTTGCAAGACAGTTGCTCCATAAAGAGCCGCTGTGCGACTGGCAGGTTCTTGTGAATATAATTTCAATTGCATGTCCAAAAACTTTAATAAGCGTGGATTTTCATAACAGCCAGAAAACTTAAGTAAATCCGCAATAGAAAGTTGAGAAACTAAAGCAGTAGGAAGATTCTCTAAACGAACGGTTTGAGAAAATTGTCTAAAATCCCAAAAATTTCTTATCGGCAAAATTGGGTTTCGGCTAGCAATTGACCAATTACTTTTATGTAATAACTCACATAAGTTCCAAAACCTATCAGTTCCTGGAAAATGTTTTTTACGTTCCTCTTCCCATTTTTTAGGATCATGCCATAGAGCAATTGGGCTTAAATCATCATTTAAATCAACCAAACAAGCAGGGTTAAGAATGGTTGCTTTTGGCAAAGGACATTTGAGATATCTAAATAAACGTTCATGTATGCCACCAGATTCAAATCCAGCAACCTGAGTTGCTCCCACATCAAACACATAAGGTCCTCTCCGAAAAGTTCCTGCGCATCCTCCCAACTGAGCATGAGCTTCTAAAAGAATTACTGAAATACCTTGATGAGATAATAATGACGCCGCTGTAAGTCCTGCGATCCCTCCTCCTACTACAATTACTGGTTCTTTCTCTGACATTCGATAATGACTAAAGATTTAATAAAACAGTCATGCAAGAGATAATTATCAAAACAGAGCTAACAAGCACTGAAGGACCTCTAGCTCACCAAAGTATAAAAACAATCATTCCTGTTGCAGGAGGTTGCATCCACAAAGCTTGGCAGATTGAGTTAAAAAACGGTCATAAACTCTTTGCGAAAACAACATCTAAAGAAAATTTCTCAATGCTTCAATTCGAAGCTAATTGCCTAAAATTGCTTAATCAGTATGCAAATCATAATCTGCTAAAAATACCTGAGCCATTAGCAATTCAAAAGCTTCAGAAATTATCCATTTTATTAATGCCGTGGATAGAGTTTAAAAATGGTGATCAAACTAATTTAGGTAAAGGTCTTGCCTTACTTCATCAAAACTCTGCATCGGCAGGCAATAAAAACTTTGGATGGGAGAACGAAGGATTTATAGGTTCAGAAATTCAAAAAGGTGGCTGGGGAAGTAGGTGGGGTAAATTTTTCGTAGAGTTTCGATTAGTCCCACAAATAAAAAAAGGAAGGCATTGGGGTTTAAGTCTTTCTCATTATAAAGATTTACTTGAAAAATTAATTATTTTTTTAGATAAACATGACCCGAAGCCTTCACTTGTTCATGGAGACTTATGGAGTGGAAATAGTGGAGTAGATGAATCCAGTAAAGGAATAATTTTCGATCCAGCTTCTTGGTGGGCAGATAGAGAAGTTGATATAGCTATGACTAGGCTATTTGGAGGGTTCTCTAGAAGTTTTTATGAAGGCTACAACGAAATATGGCCATTATCTAATTGCTCAAAGGAAAGAATAGATATTTACAATCTTTACCATCTACTTAACCATGCAAATATTTTTGGGGGCCACTATAAAAAGCAATCTCTAGATGGGTTAAATAAAATTGACTTGAAACTTAAGTTCTAAAAGAATTTAACCCAAATATTCTTTTCTAAGGTTTTGAACTTTTTCAAAAACAGCCGTACGTTTTTCACTTGTAGTTAAATTATCCCAACTCCACTGACCCAGGACAACTACACCTAAAAGCTCTAGCAGTCCTGGCAAAATGGGGAAGAAGTTAATTGTATCTATTACAACCTTAATAAGTACTTGAGCAAGAATTACAACTGCAATAATTCCAGCTGCTTTGCCATACTTACCCATTTGAGTCCAGTCAATTTTCCCTAGGGTGTCATTGACCTTGTTCATCATTTCACTAGTTCGCTCTGAGAAGCTCACACCTTCAGTGGTTGTGGAGTCTCCTTTTGACTCAGGACTGACGTCAGACATGAACACAAGCTGCAAGCAATTTCAATTTTGAGCGTATCGAACTAATCTTTTTAATGCCAGAGTAAAAATATAGATAATGCCGAACCCATATAGAGAGGATCCCGAACTTCCAACGTTTTGAGATGACAAGCCCAGCGATTATTAATCTAAACAAAAATTGTGCAAATGTTCTTAAGCGAACATTACTAACTACTATTCCTGATGAAGGATGTGCTTTGTTAATAGGCACAATAGAGCCATTAGACACTTGTTCTAATGCTGTATCTTGGCAAGTTCATTTGATCTGGCCATGCTGCAATATTTGGGAACCAGGAATAGATAACTCTCCTAAAGTGAAAGAAGGAATCAAAACTCAAGAAATAGAAAGAAATCCTACGAAAAAAAATCGTTTTGCTATTGACCCACGCGAGCAATTACATGCACAACGTTGGGCTAGATATAGAAAAATGCAAGTCCTAGGAACGGCCCATTCTCATCCAAGGGGTAAAGCCATACCATCATTAATTGATCTTTCTTATGTTAAAAGGGATCAACTTATGTTGATAATGGATAGATTTGGAGAAATAAGATGCTGGTGGTTAACAAATAATCAAAGATGTAAACCTATTAAATTGGTTATAAGTAAAAGCAGAAACACCGCAGAAAATAATGTTGATTAGTTCTGATCTCAAAAAACAAAAATAATCAGTCATGGAGTCAAAGAGAAATCAGTCGATATCTAAGACATTTATCATTACTTGAGATAGGTTTATCCGGACAAAAGGGGCTGAAATCTAGTTCCGTTTTATGAATAGGTAGCGGTTTGCTTGGATCGCCAGTTCTAATTGATCAAGCTGCTGCTGTAGTGGATCGAAAAATTAAATATTAAATTTCCTAATAATTAAAAATATCTTTTAGTAATCCACACCTCTCTTTAGGTCAACTCCTTTTTCTGCATAATGCTTATGACATACCATCTCTGAATGGACACTTGCCAAATCAAAATAAGCAGGTGGGTTCTTACATCGTCCAGTAATTATTACTTCCGTTTCTGCAGGTTTCCGCAATAATGATTGAACAATTGGCTCTATTGGAAGCAACTCCAAATCAACTGTAGGATTAAGCTCATCAAGAATTACAGTTTTATAAAGCCCACTAGCAATAGCAGCACTAGCCAACTCCCATGCCCTTTCCGCTTCAACATAGTCTATTGGCAGTTGCTGTCCTCTCCACACAATGGCATCACGACCTGAGCGAAGGTGATCAACTAGATGTGGGTAACTTTCTCTCAAAGCTGCAATTGCAGCATCTTCTGTATATCCACTACCACCTTTAAGCCATTGCAATATCAAAACACGATGGCTTTTATCTTGGCTAATTCCTTTTCCTATTGCTTGCAAAGCCTTACCTAAAGCACTAGTAGATTTACCTTTCCCCTCTCCTGTATATATCTCAATCCCTCCTCTATTGGACTTACTGAAATTGTTCGAATCAATTATTGGGCGACGATGAGCTCTCATCTCAGAATGTAATTGAGCAACTTCAATCAACTCTTGAGGGGCTGCCCGTCCGGTAACAATAATCTCCATACCATTGGGCCGTGAAGTTAATGTCCTGACAACATCTTCAACATTTAACAAGCCCAGTTCCAGGATTGGATTCAATTCGTCAAGTACTACAACTGAATAAAGGGCACTTGCAATAGCACCCTTCGCAATATCCCATCCTCTTTGAGCTTCCTGTTTATCAAATTTAGTTGAATCTTTAGAAGTAAAAAAATCTGCTCTACCTGTTCTAACTTGATCAATCAAATGAGGAAAACCTTGCTGCAATGCCTCTATAGCCGCATCTTCGTCATATTCACGGCCAGGTCCCTTTAGGAACCGCAACAAAAGAACTCTTGTTTGCCTTCGCTCACAAATACCTAATCCAATAGTTCGAAGAACAACACCTAATGCTGCTTGACTTTTCCCTTTACCCTCACCGTCATAAATATGTAACTGTCCATGATTACGCTCTTGCTTATCAGCAGCCGTAACGATGCCAATAGCTTTACCACGATTAGAGCTTAGAGTCTCTTCTGTGGATAAATTATTTTCTTCTTCCTTTTGTGAATCCATAAAAAAACATATTACGATTAGAGCTTAACCAGATCCATAAAGGAAAATAGACTTCAAAGGAAATCATAAGAAAGTGGAATTTCGTCAATCAGAACCATTAATCGAAACACAACAAAAACAACTTGATAATCTAAGAAGCTATTTCAAAGGGCTTAAAAAAGTCTGTGTAGCATATTCAGGCGGAGTGGATAGCACACTTGTAGCAGCAATTGCTAAAGAACAATTAGACCAAGACGCTATAGCGATTACAGGAGTCTCGCCTGCGCTTGCTCCTCATCTATTACAAGAAGCGCGTCAACAAGCAAGATGGATTGGCATTCGTCATCAAGAATGTCAAACAAATGAACTGAAAGATCCTTCATATAACAAAAACCCAGAGAATCGATGTTTTGCTTGCAAACGAGAATTACATAATAAACTTCAAGAAATAGAAGAAGTTGCAAAAGGTGTTCAAGTCGTGGATGGAGTAAACCATGATGATCTGAATGATTATCGACCTGGGATAGACGCTAGTTCTCAAGCAGGAGTAATTTCACCTCTTGCTGAATTAAAAATTACTAAGGCTTCTATTCGGGCAATATCTAAATCATTAGGTTTCCCTTGGTGGGATAAACCTGCACAACCATGTCTTGCATCACGCTTTCCTTATGGAGATGAAATCACATCAGTAAGGTTAAACCAAATTGCTCAGGCAGAAGAATGGATCATAAAAAATGGGTTCAAAAAAGTTAGAGTTAGAACACAAGGGCTTGGAGCAAGAATTGAATTACCTTCTGATCAAATTAATGATTTTCTTGAGAATTGTGATCGCAAAAGAATTATCGAGCATTTTTTATCTATAGGATTTACTTCTGTAAGTATCGATCTAGAAGGCTTAATAAGTGGAAAACTCAATAGAGATATAAAGAAACCTCATAAATAAAAATGAATTAATAAAATTATAGATATTTTAAAACTAATAAGATTTTCTTAAAATAGAAGATATTCTCGTTGGAGTTTCCCTTTTAAGATTCTTTAAACTATATTTTTCTGCCGAAAATTCTTTTACAAATAGTTCACAGGCCAATTCTGGGAGAGTATTACTTCCACAAGTAAATACATCAACCGCTGCATAACCAAGTTCTGGCCAAGTATGAATAGAAATATGTGATTCAGCTAAAAGAGCCAAGCCAGTAACACCTTGTGGGACAAAAGGATGAGTTATTAAATTCAATAAAGTTGCATCTGAAACTTTAGTTGCTGTTGTAATAGTAGTTCGAATAAAAGCTTCATCATTGAGTTTATTTTTATCGCATTCATAAAGCTCAAGAATACAATGTTTGCCAATAATTGGAGTAATGGACTGAGAAAATTGATCATCATCATTTTTTCTCCATCCAGGATTCGGGTGTAAATCAGGAAGAAAGCGATTCATAAAAATCCAAAAATTGTTTGTCACCCTAGCGAACTTCAGGGATACCATTTATAGACTTTAATTCGACCACCTGTGAGGAATTCTTCCAATCACCCGCAAATGCATCCAAGTGCGTTGCGCTAATCAAGCATTGATGTGTTTCTCCTACCGCCTCCAGGAGTAATAACTGGCGGTTTTTATCAAGCTCTGCAAGAACATCATCCAACAACAAGATAGGTGGCTCTCCAAACAGTTCTTGAACTACTTGTAATTCTGCCATCTTTAATGCCAAAACAAGAGTTCTTTGCTGGCCAGCAGATGCAAATCTTCTGGATTTGACTCCATTAATCAAAAAACAAACTTCATCTCGATGAGGTCCTATTCGACAACTACCCAATCTCTCTTCTTCACCTCTTTGTTCTAATAACTGTTTTTGTATCGATAGCCTCCAAGATAATTCGTCTTCTGGTCCTTCTAATTGACTTCCTGGTAAATAATCAATTTGTAAGCATTCATGATCATTAGTCAACCTCTTTTGCCATAAATCCGCCATAGGTTGTAAATGCTTTAATGCACGGCTACGTCGACGATGTATACGCGTACTTACCAAAGCCATCTGCACATCAAAAGCATCCAACAATGCATCTCTATCTTGTTTGGCAGAATGCTTCATTTGATGCCAAATGTAAGTTCTTTGCCTAAGTAATTTCGAATATCGACTTATCAAATCAGAATAAATAGGCTCTAATTGTTGAACAAAACGATCCAGCCAAAGACGTCGGAGTGATGGCTCACCTCTAACTAAATCAAGATCCAAAGCACTAAATCCAACACATCTCAAAGATCCAACTAAATCAATCTGTCGATTTAATTTTTTTTGATTTCTAAACGCTGTCCGTCCTCCTTTACGTCTTAATTGCAATATGATTTCTTCAGTTTCGTTAGCAATGCCTTTAATTGTTGCTGACTGTTCTCCCCAAAAAATAAGGTCTTGATCTCTGCTAGATCTATGAGAGCGCAAAGTACCAAGTAATTCTACTGCTTCTAAAAGATTAGATTTACCAATACCATTTGAACCAATCACCAATAATCTATTTGCGGTCAACTGCAGTTGAAACCGTTTGTAATTACGAAAATATTGAAGATGTAACTGATGAAGCCGAATCTTTCCTAATGAAAAGTTTAGGTAAACTCACTCTAATGGGACAATTTAAAATTGAACTCATATACTACATAAACCCAATATTAGGGCATGTAGCTCAGTTGGATAGAGCATCAGATTCCGGTTCTGAGAGTCGGGGGTTCGAGTCCCTCCATGCTCGTAAAAAACTGAATTAGACAGTTATCAAATCTTAAAGCCCATAGTTCTAATTCCCCCTGGATCTAAAATAAACCCTTGACTTTTTAAAACAGCTATAGCCATTGAAGGTGCTGCAACTGAAATACTGCAACCAGATAAATCTTTTCGAATCATTCGAAGAATACGGTTCACTAACACTGCTAATAATTGTTCTTGCTGCTTTCCTGGTTCAGCAGCTAAATCCCAGAGATTGGCATTTAAACCTTTATCGCTTGTAACACGTACAAAGCCCGAAAGATTAAATGTTCTTTCTTCTAGAATTGTCAAGAAAAAGTCGCTTCTCTCTAAGGCGAGTTGTAATTGCTTTGAAGGATGCGTTTCTAAATTACACCTTGCAAGAAGTCTATTTAACGCTTGAGAAGAAGGAGCTTTATAGGACTCCAAGTAAAATCCTGCGGGAAGTTTAGGAGGCTTAGAATAACGATGAGGAAGGCTTAGCAAGACTTATCCAGTATTTCGCATCCCTGCAGCAATTCCATTAATAGTCAATAAAGCTCCTCGTAAAAGTTCACTTCTGCTATAAGTTCTATCTCTATCATGAGCCAATGAGGAAGATTCACTCATAGGTGGTTGGCGATTTTGATCTCGCAAACGACGTAAAAGTGCCACCTGTAAAAAGCCTAAAGGAACAATTGTTCGATTGCGAAGGTCTACTGATAATTGAAGAGCTGGATCTGCACTTAGCAAGCGTGGTTTTCCAGTTATTTCTAAAACCAACTTTTTTGTAAGGTTGTATTCAGTAGAAATAGTTTCAAAAATCTGATTAAAAGCCTTACTATTTTTTTCACTACCAAGGCTAATCATGTAGTGATAAGCAACTTCTAGATCTACCTTTGAAAGTGTCATCTCTGCTTTTGAAATCAACATTCGAAAGAAAGGCCATCTCTGATGAAGAACTTTTAAAAGAAGAATCTGATCTGGATCTGACTCCAGTTCTTTAGATAATGCTGTCCCGACACCAAACCAACTAGGGAGAAGAAATCTACTCTGTGTCCATCCAAAAACCCAAGGTATCGCACGCAAACTTGACAAATCCTTTGCACCTCGTTTACGTCTGGCCGGTCTACTTGAGATCTGTAACTTACTTATTTCTTCAATGGGAGTCACTTCCTGAAAGAAAGCTACCAAATCAGGGTTCTCATGTACTAATGCACGATAATGCTCACGTGAACGTGCAGCCAACCTAGTCATCAAATCATTCCAACTAGGCGTTGCATCTAACTTATTTGTTACCAAGCTATTTTGGAGTACAGCGGTGGTAACAGTTTCCAAGTTATAAAGTGCTAATTCTGGGAGGCTATATTTTGAAGCAAGCACCTCTCCCTGCTCAGTAATTTTAATCCGACCTTGTAGCGTCCCACTTGGTTGCGCAAGTATTGCCTGATAAGCAGGACCACCGCCTCTTCCTACAGAACCGCCTCTTCCATGAAATAAGCGCAATGCAACACCTTGGCGACTAGCAAGATCCTGAAGGGCTATTTGTGCTTTATGAATTTCCCAATTACTAGAAAGAAAACCCGAATCTTTATTACTATCAGAATAGCCAAGCATCAACTCTTGGAGAGGTTGATTTTTTTCTCCTACACACGGTAAAAGATCTCTATAAATACTTGACTGAAACAAGTTTTCCATAACTTGAGGGGCTCTCTTTAGATCCTCAACAGTTTCAAACAAAGGAACAACTAATAAATCTGAAGTACCAAGAACAGGTTCCACAAGCCCTGATTCTTTGGCTAACAGTAAAACCTCAAGAAGGTCAGAGCCAGTATGGCTCATTGAAATTACATAAGAGCGACATATGCGACTTCCAAACTCTTCTTGTAATCTATGCACCATGCGAAAGACTGAAAAAGTTTCTTCCGTACTCTCTGACCAAATAACTGCAGAAGGAATCAGAGGACGACGTGTCTGCAATTCTTCCATCAACCAGCAAATCTTTTCTTCTTCGTCCATTTCCCCGTAAGGCTTTGCAAGGTCCAGATATCTAGTTAATTCGTCAAGAGCATCACAATGTCTACTACTTTCTTGCCGTACATCAAGGCTTGCTAATGAGAAGCCAAAAATATGAACCTGAGTCAACAAAGTATCAAGAGGCTCGCAACTTAAGTCTGTACTAACCAAACTGTTTCTAATTAATTCTAACTCACTCCGAAATTCATCTACTGATTCATAGTGAAGAATATCGTTAAGGCTTATATTACTTGCTAGAGGGGCAACTCCTTCTGGAGGTGTTTTCCAACCAGCTTCGGCTAATTGCTTATTACGTTGATGTGTTAATCGCAATCGTTCCAATGTATAACTCAGTTTTAATCTATAAGGTTCCAATCTATAACGTGCTGCCCTCTCCTCATAAATTTCTGGAAAGCGCACTCTATCCATCTCCAATGATTCTAAAAGAGGAGAGCTTACTTGACTCCACTGCATAGAAATACTCAATTGATCTCGAAGATCCTGAACAGCACTTAGATATCTTTCCAACATTAACTGACGCTGATAGCAGGCCGTTCTCCATGTAATCTCAGATGTAACAGAAGGATTGCCATCACGATCAGACCCAACCCAAGATCCAAATGTACAAAAAGCTTCTTGAGAAAGATCTATATCAGGGTAGCTCGTAGACAATGCTGAAAGTAATCGTCTCCGTAAGTGAGGCATTGCATCAAATAACACCTGCTGAAAATAGTGAAGAGCATAGTCAACCTCATCTAAAACAGATGGCTTAAACTGATGCAACTCATCAGTCCTCCACCAAAGCCTGATCTCTTCTTCTAATTGCAAGCGCAAGCTCTCTTTCTCAGAGAAAGAAGCGGTTGTATCAGATTGAAATTGTTGTAAAAGACTAGCCACTCGACGTTGCTTATGGCGAACTGTATGCCTAACAATTTCAGTAGGATGTGCTGTAAAAACAAGACGAATATCCATTTCTCGAAGTAATCCTTCCAACTTTCCTGGAGGTACATTGAGTTTGCGTAACCGTTGAAATAACTCACTAAATGTTGCTGGAGCTGTCTGACTAGCCAAAGGCGGAGCGAAAGGGTCTAAGCCATTCTTATCATCATTATCTTGACCACTACTCATAGTTTCAAGATAAGTATCTTCTTCAATTCTCTGCTCCAAAATATTAACTAGTTGAAAATAGAGGGAAAAAGCTCGTGCCGCAGAAATAGCTTCTGCAAGATCCATTTCGCTAATTAATAAAGCAATTTGATTACTAGGATTATTGTTTACTACTCCATCTATAGAACTCGGATCACTAAGTTTTTTCAGACGAAGTAGTCTCTCAGTTTGATCAGCAGGGCATTCACTCTTTAGAACTGTTTGCCATAGATCTTCAACCAATTCCAATCGTTGCTTTAATAACCGACCTGGATCCGAGCTAGTACTGTTGATTTGAGCTGAATCATCAAAAAGGAAATTATTAGATGATTGATTTGAAATATCAGATTTAGTCATAATTTATCCCAAAACTACGTGTTGTTCATGAAAAGCTGATTCCTCTGCTTCCATTTCAGCAATACTTGCCTGAAGTAAAGCTTCTATAGATTTACCAGCGGAATAACCCTTTAGCCATTGCATTGATTGATTCCCCTCATCCAATACTAAGTGAAGTGGCGCTAGCAAATCAGTCATGCCCATCTCTTGAGCCAAAGGCTTAACTTCTTCAATCAATTGCTCAATCCAATCTCTACAAATGATTGATTGGCCATCTATCCAATGGTTGAGAGATGCATCAAGACTAAACTTAGCTGCTGAAACATCGTTCAAATCACTTAAAACAGCAAGCTCATCAGGACTAAGTTTACTTGCTTTTAGTGGATCAAGTCGAGCAGAATTATTGATAAAGCTCTGAACGCGAAGCTCAAACAAAGCAGTTACTGCCAAAAGCAAATCAGAATCAGTAATTAAATCGCAAATACGAAGTTCTAAGCGATTTAATTCATAAGGCCTAGAAGGGCCATTAGGACGTATTGATGTCCAAAAATGGCGTTCATTCCACATAACACCTTTTTTTAACTGATCCTCAATCCAAGTAACGTAATGAGCATGATTTAAAAACAATGGGACTGATTGGGGTGTTCTTGGAAATTGCAACCATCTCTGAGAGTGTGCCCCAACATCTGAACCATTTAGAAATGGAGAGCTCGCACTTAATGCAAGAAATAAAGAAGCTTCACAACGAATTAAACGAAGAGCTTCAAAAAGTGAAGTTAATTCTTCTATACCTAAATTAATATGAACGCTAGTTGTGACGACCTTCGTACCATAGTTTTTTTCTATTAAATCGTGATAAGCATTTAGAGGGTCAGAACGTTCAAAGTTTTTGCTATCTCCGAGACTTAAAGTACTACAAGGTAAAATTGTCAAATCTCTAGCAGCCAACCAACTTCTCAACTTAGATCTTGGCAAAAGAATAGCTTTTTTTAAATCCTCATATTTTTTTTTAGGAGTTGTTATGTATTCAAGGTTTCGATGATCAGGTTCGTTAACAAAATCATCAAATTCTCGAATCACATCTTTAGCAACACCAACATGTTCACAGGTTAATAAACCCGTGAATAGTTCTACTTCAAAACCCTTTAGAAGAAGCTTACTGCTCATTTCACTGAACTATTAAGACAAGCTAGCGCTGTCAACATTCCTTTAGCTTTATTGAGAGTCTCTTGATATTCTTTCGCGGGTATTGAGTCAGCAACGATTCCTGCCCCTGCTTGAACCTTTACATTCCAACCTCCTTGTTCATCAGGAAATGTAAGCATTGTGCGAATTGTAATTGCTGTATTTAAAGCACCATTAAGATCCATGGATCCATAAACACCTGAGTAAGGTCCTCTCCGTTGATTTTCTAATTTGTTAATGAGTTGCATCGCTCTGATTTTTGGAGCTCCACTTACTGTCCCTGCCGGGAAAGCAGCCATTAATAAATCCCATACATCCTTATCACGTTCAAGCAGGCCCTCCACTTCACTAACAATATGCATAACATGAGAGTATCTCTCTATAACCATAAGTTCCTTTACCGCAACACTTCCTGGCTGACAAACACGACCCAAATCATTACGACCTAAATCAACCAACATCACATGCTCTGCTCTTTCTTTAGGGTCAGCTAAAAGCTCATCGTGTAATTGCCCATCCTTTTCCTCATTTCTTCCTCTTGGACGCGTTCCAGCAATTGGCCTAAGACTCGCAGAAATTCCTTTTGTTGAGGGTTGTGCCTTGACCATTACTTCTGGACTTGAACCAATTAATTGCCAATCTCCAAAATCAAAAAAAGCCATAAAGGGAGAGGGGTTAACCATCCTTAAACTTCGGTAAAGATCAAAAGGATGATGGGAAACATGTGTTTCCAATCTTTGACTAAGAACTAATTGAAAAACATCTCCTTTAGCAATAAATTCCTTCCCTTGCGCAACAGCCTTTTCAAAATTGCTTTTGGTCCAATTTTTTTTAGTTCGAGGTAATTTTTCATTAGAAACCTGCCAATTTAAAGGCTCAACTTGATTCAGCGGAGTAGACATACATTTTTGAAGTTCTTTAATCCTTTGCACCGCAGACTCATATGCTAGATCTGGCGATTGACCATTAGTTAAATCTCCATAAGCAACAACAGTAATAAGCCTTTTAACTTGATCAAAAATCAAAATTCTATCCATAAACATCCATTTACCATCAGGAGGATCTGACTCCGCAATAGGACAAATCGGAACTTTTGGCTCAATCCATTGAATTAATTCATACCCCCACATTCCATAAAGCTGACCAATTGATGGAAGGCCTGGGATAAAGCAAGATCGATAAGGTTCCAACCATTCTCGAATAGCTTTAAAGGGATTTCCCGTTTTCTCATCAGATCTGCCATCACGCCATTTTCTTACTAAACAATCGCCCTGGACAGTTATCACCCAAAGAGGATCTGTTGCAACCACACTCCATCTACCTAGAGTCTCGCCTCCCTCAACCGATTCAAGCAAGACTCCTGGTGGACGCTTATGTCCAACTTTCAACCAGGTTGACAAAGGAGTTTCTAAATCTGCAGGCCAACTATGTGCCAATGGAATAAAATTTGCTCCCTCTGAAGCAGCCTTTAAAAACTTTGAGCGACTTGAACTATCCATGACTGCATCATCGCAGCCTAAGAAAGGAAATTAAATTCAATAAAAATTATTCAATACGGATTTCTCAAGCATCGTAAGTTTTCTTACCACTAAACTTCAAGCTTGAAGGATTAGGATTCTCTCCAATTCTTCTTGGATTGTGATTCGTAGAAACCCTGCCTTCATTGACCTTTTCTGGGAAAACCCCATCTTTTGGATGTAAAAACTCAATATCACCTCCAGCGTAAATCCTATAAATCTTAAAATTTTCAATTCTTGGCTTAAATCCTCTGAGTTGTGTTCCTAAAGCTAAACATTGCTCTTTACGAGCAAAATACATCAAATTATCCCCCTCATTCATCATTGCAGCACCACCAGTGGGAAGCTCAAAAGCCTGTGAAGTCTTACTAGACCATGTAATAGCGTATTTCTCTTCTGTTTCAGAAGAATTCAGAAGCCCGCCAGTGCTACCGATATTTAAAGGAAGATTGCCTGTTAACCCTTCAGTCATGGCTTTTTAAAAATAGGCATTCAATTTCAATTAAACGCTAGCACTGGAAATTGTGCCTTTTGGCACTTCAGTGGGATAACCTTCACACGCGTCAACATTAAAGATGTTAAAAAAATCATTTTGATTCAGTAATAGGGAAGAAAACAGTAAGGCCACTACCTTTTCTATGAGTAAGTCTTCCACCGAGACTTGCTAGCAATCTTTGAGTTGCAGCCTGACTTAATTGCAAACTTCCAGTGCTGGGGTTCCAACTCAGAACAGGGCCCAAATCAGCATTAAATTGAGTTCCACTTGACTTAGAAGTCTTTGAATCAGGTTCTTTACTAAAGATTTGTAATTTCAAACGCTGCCCTGCTGGCCGAAGTTCCAATATCAAACTTCCACCTGATCTAAGACTTCTAGAATTTCGATCTATCAACCCACTTAGCATCAATTCTAATTTTTCTGGATCACTAAGAACAGGAGGTAAATCTGGAACAATATCTAATTCTAATTTCAATCCGCGCCTGTTAAGTTGCTGAAACCAAACTGGATACATTGCATTCAACATATTTCCTAAATCTGTTCTTGCAAGTCCTTCTTTTTTAGACTCCTTTCTTTCCAATTCCGCAGCTTTAAAAATCAACCCAAAGCGATCAATTTGTTCCGTACACTCTGAATCAATTTGCTGAAGTCGAGTGATCACCTCTCCCGAAACATCTTTTCTACGAAGGATTGAACGAATTAATGTTCTAATTGTTGCTAAAGGAGTCCTAACCTCATGAGTTATTGCCTCCAATAAAGATATTTCAGCTTGGTCTTCTGATATTGATTCATTTGAATTACTTCTCTCAGATAAGGTTTGAATATTCAAACTTGGAGCAAATCCAGCCAATCTTTCAGATACTAAAGGCCAAAAAATTCTCGAAATATCTTCATTAATCTGTAATTCCCCTAAATCAGCCAACGCATTTCTCAATTTATCTGCTTGAAAAGAGTCTTCTTCATTCAGCCTTAAGTCCAAAATAGTTAATACGTCTCTCAATGTTTCATGATCACTACGCATTAATAATTTTCGCTCGCCAGACTTACCTTGCAAAGCAAGAGCAACTTGAATTTCCGGAGTAATTACTATTAACAAAGGATCATTACCATCCGTATCTCGCAATGGCAATCGAGCAAAAGTACTTGAGAAAGAATTATTGTTTTGATTTTTTAGGGATCTGGCTCGAGAAGGTGGTAGCAAGCCATAACCTTGATAATTCAACATATCCAGTTCTTCTGGCGCCCAAACCCAACCTTGGAGTCTATTTAATAATCTTGGTTCATACAAAGCAGGTAATGGCGAAGCAAGCCATAAGCCATTACTTAAATCCATAGGCATTAAAATCTCTTCTTGCAAAGTGTCCAAGGCAGCCCACCAAAGTCTTCTAACAGTTGTTTCATCAATTCGCCCCTGAGGTACACCTTCAGCCAACCTCTGATGAATAGAATTAATTGTTATTAAATTAATCACTTAATTTTTGCTAATTAATTGTGCTCTTCTGGCCACTGAAAGACAAAAGCCCAAAGCAAAAAAATTAACCATTAATGCAGTTCGCCCATAACTCATAAATGGAAGAGGTATTCCTGTAACTGGTCCTAAGCCTATAGTCATAAAAATATTTACCATTACTTGAAACATAATCATTGTCGCAACGCCAACAACAAAAAGTGACTCAAAATTAGTCCTTGCATTTCGAGCAATTTTTAAAAGGCGGGCTATGAAGAAAAAAAATGAAGTAATAACAATTATTGTCCCAAGAAAACCTGTCTCCTCGCCTAAAGCGCTAAAAATAAAATCAGTATGTTGTTCAGGGATAAAACTTAATTGCGTCAATTTACCTTGAAGTATTCCTGTTCCCCAAATGCCACCTGATCCAATCCCTATTTGACTCTGAAGCAAATGATAACCACCACCAAGTGGGTCCTTACCTGGATCAAGGAACAAAGTCAATCGCTCTCTTTGATATTCCTTTAAAACATTCATCCATAACCAAGGAGTAAAACAAGCTATTAATCCATGAGAACCCATTGCTAAAAAACTAAACAATTTCTTTTGTTGCAATGACCTATAAGCTAATAAACCTAAAAACGGAATCCAAGCAATAAGAAGCCAAGGCATTATCGAAGCTAAAATTGCAGTAATAATTCCTGAAAGAACAAGCAATGCCCATTCCAAAGGCATCCCAGACCAATAAAGCATAATTAGTAGTACTGCACCAAAAACAAGTGAAGTTCCCAAGTCAGGTTGAAAAAAGACCAATAACCAAGGAATAAAAATTACAAGTAATGGTTTCAATAAATCTTTTAAACTTTTAAATTGGTGTCGGTCAAGAACTTCTGCGAGAAGAAATATAGATGTTAATTTTGCTATTTCTGAAGGTTGAATATTTATCCCAAAAATAGTTAACCACCTTTGAGCACCAAAAGCTGATGTACCTATTAATTTTACAGCTATAAGACTTAAAATAGTAATTAGATATACCGGAACAAGGTATTTACGAAAATTCTCTAATGGTGAATTAGCCAATCCAAAAGCAATACCAATTCCTAGGCATGCAGTTGTCCAATGTAAGTACCAATCTGCATCGTCTAGTTGACGTTGAGTACTAGCAATTAATAATCCAGAAACAAGTACCAAAAAAATAGGTACTCCCCATAATATAAATTCAACTTCTCTCCAATTGGTTTTGAATCGGTCAATACGACTAAAAAGTTGTTTTTTTCGACGAGAATCGATCATAAATATAAATTCTTATGCTTGAGAAACAGATTCCATAACGGAATTAGCTAATGATATAAACCTTTTAGCAGTAATCGATTCTGGATGTGCGATAACTATGGGTTTTCCATCATTTTGTTCATTATGAATAAACATTTCCATAGGTATTTGAGCTAATAAAGGAATATCATTTTCATTCGCTAATTGAAATCCACCTCCAGAACCAAATAATTTGTATTCTTTACCTGGTTGATCATGTGGAATAAAGGCAGTCATATTTTCAACTACTCCTAAAACAGGAACATTCATTTTTTTAAACATTGTCAATCCTCTCCTTGAGTCTTGAAGTGCAACTGGTTGGGGAGTGGTCACAATTACAACACCTGCCATAGGAACTGCTTGGGCTAAAGAAAGCTGTGCATCCCCAGTCCCTGGAGGTAAATCAACAACTAAGAAATCTCTTTCGCCCCAGGAAGCTTGGTACAGAAATTGCCTGATAATTCCATTAAGCATTGGGCCACGCCAAATCACTGGTTGATTTTCTTCAATCAGCAATCCCATCGAAACCATTGCGATACCGCAACTGTATATAGGAATTATTTGCTGGTCAGCTCCTGACCCTGAGACCTCAGGAGTAATGTCGTTAACTCCAAGCATCGTTGGCGTATTTGGCCCATAAATATCAGCATCAAGCAATCCAACCTTGAATCCTTGTTGAGCAATTGCACAAGCAAGATTAACTGCAACAGTACTTTTCCCAACACCACCTTTCCCGCTACTAACAGCAATAATTTTTTTTACTCCAACTATTTCTTGAAGAGGATTAGCTTCTCCATGCCCTGCCTGCCCAATAGGTGCATGCTCTTTTTGGTTACCTAACTCAATCTGCACATCTGTGATGTCAGAAAAACTATTTAATAAGTCTCTAATCTCTTGAGCAAATCTTTCTCTTTGGCTTTGTGCAAAATCAGGGATTGTTAATCTCACAATTGCACGAGGTGGATTAATTCGTACCTGTCCGATCCATTCAAGCTCTACAAGAGAACGGCCACTGCCTGAATCTTTTACTGACTCTAGAGATTTAAGAACTTGGTCACTATTAGTCATAAATTGAACTCACATGTACATAATCCTAAGCAAGGAATCTTTTGAGATAACCTCACAAAAGAAATAGATTTATTTTGACTTCCTCAACTCCAGCAATTACAGGCCCTCCTACTAATTCGCGAGAAAGAGTAAAAGAACTGGTTCTCTCTCTTCAGCAGGAGATTTGCACTGGCCTAGAAGCAATTGACGGAAATGGGAAATTCCAAGAAGAAAGTTGGGATCGTCCCGAAGGAGGAGGTGGTCGTTCAAGAGTAATGAGTGAAGGCAAAATTTTTGAACAAGGGGGTGTCAACTTCTCTGAAGTTCATGGGAAAGAATTGCCACCATCAATAGTCAATCAAAGGCCTGAGGCAAAAGGTCACCCATGGTTTGCGACTGGCACCTCAATGGTCCTGCATCCAAGGAACCCTTATATTCCAACAGTACATCTCAATTACCGTTATTTTGAAGCTGGGCCAGTCTGGTGGTTTGGAGGAGGAGCTGATCTAACTCCTTTCTATCCTTTTTTAAATGATGCAAAACACTTTCATAATGTTCATAAAGATGCATGTGACTTAATCAATCCTTCACTTCATAAAGTTTTCAAGCCTTGGTGTGACGAATATTTCTTCCTAAAACATCGCGATGAGACAAGAGGTATTGGAGGGATATTTTATGATTATCAAGATGGGACAGGGAACATATACAAAGGTCAAAACCCCGAAGGTGCTGCTGCAAATAAATCTAAACAAATAGGTAAATGTTCTTTGCAATGGGAAGATTTATTTTCTTTAGCTAAATCATGTGGGAAAGCTTTTTTACCTTCTTATAGTCCAATTATTGAAAAGCGTAAGAATAAATCATATGGTGATCGTGAAAGAAATTTCCAACTCTATAGAAGAGGAAGATATGTTGAATTCAATCTAGTTTGGGATAGAGGAACAATCTTTGGACTTCAAACAAATGGGAGGACTGAATCAATTTTGATGTCCCTGCCTCCTCTTGCTCGTTGGGAATATGGCTATCAGGCACCAAAAGATTCAAGGGAAGAGCTATTAACAAAAATATTTACGAAACCACAAGAATGGTTTACAGATAAATCGCTGGAAGAAAAATGTTACCCCTATCAGGCAGTGGATTAAAAACTGCCTTTTCATTCATTCCAAAGATTATTGATTTCACTATATTATTAGCCAGTAAATTTAAAGTCTTTTGACTGATATTGGAATCACGGAGATTTTTCTCTAAATAACCTTCTAATTTGCCTACTTCAAGTATTCTAATTTGCCTGCGAGAAGCACCTAAACCACCTCGAAAGAGAAAAGGAAACTTTCCAAAGGTTTTACCAATAGATTCATCTACTGTATTCAGATTCTTAGAAACAGGAGGAATTAAACCAGACCCAGCTCCATATTTTCCATAAGAATCAAAATGAATCTCTAGTGCATATCCACCCTTTAATGAATGCTTAGAACCTACAGTCCAATTTGTATTCAAGTTATTTGGATCCTTGATATAACGTACTGGAGGATCATAAAAAGAAATATTAAGACCACGTCTCTTGCCTATTTGCACAATTAATTTACTTAGTTTTAAATTCCAAAAAAGCTCATCACTCATTTGTGAATCCATTGGCTTAGCATTGTTTACCGCAACGGATTCTCCAAGTGTGCCTGCACCTAAATTTCCTTGTGAATCAGCATGGCCAGCTAAAATTAAAATCGGTAAAGATTTTTTAACTAATTTCTGTCCAATCCACTTTCCTCCTTTTGGTTTTCTTGGAGAGAGTAAAGTTTCAAATTCAACTAATCTAGACGAATTTGTCTCTAAAGAAGAAAATCTAAAAACTATGAATAATGGAAATAAAAAATATAAAATGCAATAGTAAATAAAAATATTTTTGATCCACATGAATCAAATTGGTGATGAGAGCAATGACCCATCACTAGTAATTTTAAGAGTTTCAGAAAGATCTAATTCCATTGCAATTAATTCATCCCGATGCGCTCTAATTCTTAAAAAGCTTCCAGATTGTTCATCTTTATTTATTAACTTTAATTCTAATGACTCAACTCTTGAAGAGCGAGAACGGTAAATCAAGCCTGCCATAGGAGCACCCACTAATGCTAGTAATAAAGGCCACCATCCCAAAAATGGAAAAAGCTGAGAAAGTACTAAACCTAAACAACTAGCACCCAATCCTCCCAGAATCGACAAAAACACCGCCAAAAAAAGACTAGAGGCAACACTCCCATTAAATTTCAACAACATGGATTCAGCATCTCCACCATCTCTCTTCCATCCTCTTTTCTCTAACCAATGAATCATGCCATTAAGTACTTCCAAAGGAGGCAACGGGGAATAGACATCAACAATAGTCGTCCGATCCTTACTAGCAGCTCTAAGAAAAAAAACCAATCCAATCGCTAACAAAATCGTCAGCAAAAGTACAGATGAGAATACATTTTGCATCTCAAAAACTAATTTCATATGCTTGTACACTTTAGAAAGCCTTGTAATAGCAAAAGTAAAATTCAAAGATTAGAGATATTTTTATATTATTTACTCCTAAAGAAATTTGTTGTGAACAAAACAATCAATTAAGAACTTAAAACAAACTAGATATTCGATAATATCGTTTTAGCAAACACAATAAGGGTTCTTAACCGAGCTTCTTTTGAAAAATATCTCATTGAGATTGTATTATCATCTGAATTATGGTCAATTCTTCTAATAAACCAAAAAGTTTTAATGTTTTCGATGAAGATCTAAGCGAAGAAAGCTTCAATTTATTTAGTGCTCAGAATAGACTCGCAATTGATACTGAAGCAATGGGATTAATTCATGGTAGAGACAGGCTTTGTTTAGTACAAATATGCGATAAAGAAGACAATGTTTGTTGCATCAAAATCAAACCAAATCAATCCAAAGCTAAGAGGTTGCAATCTCTCTTCGAGAACCCTCGAATAGAAAAGGTTTTTCATTTTGCAAGATTTGATGTTGCCGCCTTAAAGGCAAATCTAGATATAAATGTCAAATGCATTTTTTGTACAAAAATTGCAAGCAAAATTGGTAGAACTTACAGTCCTAGACACGGACTAAAAGAAGTCATAATGGAATTAGTCGGAGTTGAACTTGATAAGCAAGCACAAAGTAGTGATTGGGGCAAAGTACATGAACTAAGCGAGACTCAATTAGCTTATGCAGCAAACGATGTACGTTATCTACTTCCTGCAAGGCAAAGACTCTATGAAATGCTTGAAAGGGAAAACCGCTGGGAATTAACACAAAAATGTTTTGATTGTATTTCTGTAATTGCGGAACTAGATCGGTACCGGTTTACAAACATATTTGAACACTAATGGAAAGTAAATTGACTCAATCCTCAATCATAAAATTTTCATCCTCAGCTAATGCAGTGAGAAGATTATCTAATTGAGAAGAGACTCTTTTCTCAGTTTCTGTAGACTGGAGATGAGACTCATTCAACAATTTTTCTGCAACTCTTTTACGTTCCTCTAATCCTCTAATGCCTTCCTTAGCAGCAAATAACTCAACTTTTCGTCTTGCTGCAGCAAGACTAATGCTCAAACTTGATGCCAGTTGAGCACAGATTTTCAAATAAGAATGATCATCTATAGGAGGCATGTCAAAAATGCTTTAAAGGTTTAATAATTCATAGAGAAAGTGGACACCTACAAAGAATAGTTATGTATTCAACATTGTTTTCGAAATAAGTAGAGACAATTCAACACTACCTCCTTCTAGACCCATTCGTTTTGAGCCATCTTTTACGAGCTTCATACGAAGAGGTCTATCACGAAGCAATAACTCAACTCTTTTCGCAAAGATTGCAGGAGTTCTACAAGGAAGAACAGCACCTCCCAGTAAACGGCTCTGTCTCAAAGCAAATCCTCGCTTAAATTGTGGTCCTTTACCTGGTAACGAAACACAAGGAATACCCAACCCAACTAATTGTTCTGTCGCTGTACCAGCGTTAGCCAAACCAATCTCTGCCCAAGAAGCCCAATTAATAAATTGACATGGTCCTAATAATACAAGGGTCGAACCTTTGCTCCAACATGAAAAGTCCCCCAGCTCATTAGAAGGAGAAGAAGCTTCGCTATACCCTGACTTGTCCAATTGATATTCAAGGGTTCCCAAGGAAGGTTCTGAACCTGTTGTAACCAGAATAAGTAAAGGGGTGGGGGTTTGAATAAAATCAACTGAATGAAGTAGACGTTTAAAGTTCTTCTCAGCCTCTGGCATGCGACTACCACACAGCAATACTAATCGTCGAAAATTTTTTAAAGAATCTGGACAAGAATATTTTTTCAACCCGTCCATCATTGGATTCCCAAGTGCTTGCGCAGGGACACCATGATGGCGCAAGCCACGAGCAGTTATTTTGTCTCTAACAGCAATCATTTTGCATCTATTGGACTTCATAAGTGCATATTCCCAAGGATCCCATTCTGTTCCTTTCAATCGATGGTAATAATCACTAAACTTCCACCCTGGTCCACTAATCCATGTGTAATCACTTTTGGGTGTTCCAAAAAATGCATATTCAGCCCCACTAGTCCATGCAAATATCAAAGGAAGAAAATCACCAACAGCAACTATTGAAACCCCATTAGAAGCTGCCTCACGAACATAAATCCACTGTTTGAAAGTACTGATAAAAAGCCCAGAAAAAATATCTCCAACAAATGCAAGGAAACTTTGATTGCTAAATCCACCACTAGGCAAAGTTGTCGAAGGGCCTCTTTGAATTAACCATTTCTGAGAAATGGCATCTTTGAATACATTGCCCTTCCCGACCAAGGGAAGAACTTCAAGAGCTAAGCTTGGATGCAGTTTATGAAGTTGTTCAAGAATGCGAAGTGCAATAACATCCTCGCCATGTCCATTACAAAGAAACAAAACATATTGATTCTCTTTGCTGATACGATCCGCAGATAGAGCTTCAATCCCCTCTAGGGCGGCATGGCCAAGTGGTAAGGCAGAGGGATTGCAAATCCTTTATCCCCAGTTCGAATCTGGGTGCCGCCTTTTTGAATTTACGCTTAATTTTCTTGATCAGCCTCAACAGGACTAGGCTCCATGTATAGCGGGTTGCAAGTTTCAAATATTTCCTCTAGTCACTAAGTATCTATAGAAACTCATTGCACGAGATTTAGATGTGACAACTATTTTAAATGTTGAAGTTATTAGCTCGCGAGTGGAAAAAAAAGATGTCATTAGAAAGTCTCTAAAGTTTTTTAACACCAAATGCACAATTAAAAAAGAAATGCAATTTCTCTTTTAGTTCCTTTACTGATAAGTTTCAAACGATTACTCATTAGTTTATTAAACGATTCAGAATCATTGTTCTTACGGCGAAGAAACACAAACTAAAAAATACTTTGCTATCAAAAAGATTTATGAATAATGCAAAGCAACAAAAAAGGCGCCCTCGTCGAGTAGCGCCCTGAAGGACAATCTTGTGTGAGGAGTGTCCATAACCTTTCTACTTGTTCTATGAGGTTTTAGTCAGTAGGTAAAAACACTCCTTTTCTGAAAAAGGATGATTTCAACAAACCAAGAAGAAAAATTTCTGTCGTTTTTATTTGGAAAACGTAAAAATACTTCTTGATTTTATTACAAGTACAATCAATTTATGCGTGTTAATTTATCGGTCAAAGTAAAATGTAAAGTCAAGTAATCCAACTTTTCAGTGACAGAATCAATTGAATTTAGCGAGTTTTATCGAATCCTCAATGGATTAAAAAAAGGAGAGAGTGAAAAGAAAGAACTTCTAGAGGAGAAAATGAAAGAATATAAGGATGGTGATAATGCTCAAAGCTATCTTGATGAGTTAGGGAAAATTTTCCTTCATCAAGGCTTACTTGAATTATACAAATATACAGAAAGCAATGATATGAGTGTTATTGGCAATTTAGAAAAAGAAGAATGGGATAAGTTAACCGAGAAAAACGAAGATAGTCTTCCTCAACACTTATCTATTACTATGATCAAACATGCCAAAGAAAATGACTTATCAAAAAAGATATCAGATAAATGGAAAGTAAATAAAAGAGAAATTAACAAACATATAAGACCAATGTCTAGATATATCACAGAAGGAATCATCGATGTTCTAGAATAAATTTAATATCTAAGTGGTAAACAAGTAAAAAAATATATCTATAAATTAATAGTCATTATCGGCGACACACATTCCCAAGCATCTAATACCATTATCTAGTGTTCTTTTACAATGCTTACAAAGGATTTTATGTATATCGGAATCATTATTCGATTCGATAAATTCTAATTGAATAGAAGTTTTAGATTGCAAACAATTTTCTTCATAATCAAAAACTTTCATTTCTATATATAAATAAAGATACAAGACTAAGGATCATGGCCATCATGACAGATAGTTGACTACCTTATTTTGAAAAAGATTGGTTTTGGAACATGGGCATGGGGAAATAAATTGATTTGGAATTATTCCTCAAAAAAAGATGACCTTGATTTAGAAAAAACTTTTCACACCGCAATTCAAGGAGGTCTAAGTCTAATAGATACGGCAGACTCTTATGGAGTAGGACAACTAAATGGAAGAAGTGAGGAACTGTTAGGTTTTTTTATGAACAATATTTCAGAGTCACAACGCAAAGCTCTAATAATTGCAACAAAGCTTGCACCTTTTCCATGGAGGTTAGGCAGGGAAGGATTTAAAAATGCTTTTTTAGCAAGCCAAAAACGCTTACAAGGGAAAATAGATCGGGTACAACTTCACTGGAGTACGTCACGTTATGCCCCATGGCAAGAATCTCAACTTTTAGATGGACTTGGTGATCTGGTCGACAATGGGTCAATTAAAGAAATCGGATTATCAAATTTTGGACCTAAACGTCTGACATGGATATACAAAAAAATGAAAAACCGTGGTATCCCAATAAAGAGCCTACAAATACAATTTTCTTTACTTTCCCCACTCCTCCAAGAAAAAGAATCTATTCAATCAATTTGCCAAGAATTAAATATTGAGCTTCTTGCCTACAGCCCATTGGCATTAGGTTTGCTTACAAGGAATCCAGATGAGCATAAGCTTCCTCAAGGAGTAGGAAGAAAAATTTTATTTCGCAAACTTCTCCCAAAAACAATCAATCTTAGAAAAGCAATCAAGGATATCGGCAAAGACAGAGAAGCGTCTCAAATGCAAGTTGCTTTAAATTGGTGTCGATCTCATGGAACTACTCCTATCCCAGGACTAAGGAGTCCATTTCAAGCTCAAGAGGCTATCAATGCACTCAACTGGGAAATGAATAAAGAAGAGAAAAAGTATTTAGACCAAGCGAGCCAAGAATGCAAAGTGAGTATGCCAAACAACCCTTTTCAAAGTAATTAATAATGTAGAGCTAATGGATACAAACCATTTATGCATCAGGTGTTACAACAACCGATAACCCTCCAGAAGACGATGAGGGGAGATCGATAATTTTTGCTTGAGAAATATCTGATTCTGAGGGTTTATTTTCAACTAAATCCTCAGTTTTTTCATCTTGAGCACATGCCTCTAAAGCTTCTCTAAGCAAAGAATCAAATGTTGCACCAGGTAAGCGGTGTCTAGCCACTTCTAAAAATGTAAGAGGCAAAGATTCAGAGGCAGCATCTTTAAGGGCAGGGTTATTTCTTCGATGATCCTGTTCTTCTTGAATTGCACTGATAAAACGCTGTGTAACCTCATGCTTAGTAGTAGCTTTAATTAAAGTATCGTTATCTCTAAAAGTATTCCCGTTTATTTGTTCTTGCTGTAAATCATTTATTCTTCTTTCAAGACTAGTTAAAACCTCTTCTACTTCTTTAGCTATATGAGCCAATTGGCCATCAGAAAGATTTGGCAACTCTGCTACATAAACTTTGCCGTGATCTCTCAGTGTCAAGAATGTAGGTCTAGGTCCTTGTCTATTCCCCTCCAAATCATTCGCTAAAGGTCTCCGAGGAGGAGTTGGGCCTGCAGAACTTCT
>CETG01153210.1_pt1 | contig 30992 bp, 21 predicted proteins | sample 361471 | NCBI WGS metagenome assembly CETG01 (sample SAMEA2622696, study PRJEB7988) | marine metagenome | isolation source: saline water (ENVO:00002010), including | reverse complement strand
GTAACTTAAAAATGCATGCACTGGCAGGAACCCATCCTGACGCAGACCTTATATCAAAAATCGCAGAATTTAGAGGATGGAAAATGATTAGAGGCTCTAGCAAAGAAAAAGGACAACAAGCATATAAGAAGATGATTAAACTACTCAACGAACAATATGACTCAATGTTATTTATAACACCAGATGGTCCTTCAGGCCCACCTCAAATTCCTAAATTAGGTGTCATCAGATTAGCACAAAAAAGTGGTGCTGCAATAATACCTATCAAAGTTGATTATAGTACAAGCTGGGGTTTTAAAAATTGGGATATTTTTTATTTAGCAAAACCATTTAAAAAAATAAATATTAATTACGGTAAACCAATCTATTTTAATAAAAATTTAGATGATAAGTATTGTTCGCAATATTTAATTAATGCATTAACAAATGAAAAATAAAATTTATTTGTATAATACAATTATTTATAATTAAATAAATCATGAGGTTTTTTTTATATCCTTTTAGTTTGCTATTTCAACTTATAGTTTTTTTTAGAAATTTTCTTTATAATAAAAATATTCTCAAAACATATCGATTGCCGTGTATTGTTATTAGTGTCGGGAACATTACTGTGGGAGGAACTGGCAAAACGCCTTTCGTAATTTATTTATCTAATATTTTAAAAAATAATTATCATTATAAAGTGGCGATTTTAAGTAGAGGCTATGGAAGATCAACAAAAGGAACCGTGCTAGTATCTAATGGGAAAGGACCTTTACATGATTGGAGCATTGTTGGAGATGAACCATATATGATGTCTAAAAAACTAAAAGAGATACCCATTGTAGTAGATGAAAACCGCTTCAGAGGTGGATCCTTTTTAATTAAAAAACATAATCCAGATATTATCATATTAGATGATGGTTTTCAACATAGATCTCTATATCGAGATTTAGATATTGTTCTTTTAAATGGGAATGATTCTAAATTTAATTATAAACTTTTACCACAAGGATTATTAAGGGAACCTTGGCAAAACATAAAACGTGCTGACAAAATTTTTATCACTAAAAACTATCCAAATCAATTTCTATTAAAACAATTAAAAAATAAAAAAATAAAATTTTATTTTACAAAAACACATAGCAAAATAAACAAATCAAATTATTTAAAAGAAAATATAAATTTAAAATTTGAAGAGTCAAAAGTATTCTTGTTATCAGGTATAGGTGATCCAAAAAGTTTCACCAAAACCGTAAATGATTTAAATTATAAAATAGTAGGAATAAAAAATTTTCCTGATCACCATGCATTTAACCAACAAGCAATTAATAAATTAATAGAATTAGCAAAGACACTAAAGGCAGATTATATTGTTACTACTGAAAAAGATTGGGTAAAGCTAGACTCATTAAAATTAAATTTCCCTTTTATAATCGTTGATATCAAAATAGAAATCGTAGAAAAAAATGTTTTAAAAAATTTATTTAATTTTTAATAATTTTTATATTTGTGCCATACCCCAAGCAAATACAACACCAACAAATGTTAACATTAAAGGCCATCCAGTATTAACTAATTGTTTTGAGCTGGGATCATGAAAAACATGTACTTGAAAATCATGAGTGGAAGTTGCACCATGCTCGTCAATTGCCATTAAAATAAAATCATTCATTCCAAGTTGATTTTTTCTTGGAGTCCAATCTACAATAGCTTTCTTTTTATCGAATCGTGCATATTTAGGCAACCTAACAGCCCTATAAGCAACTTTATCACCGTTTAAATCTTCTGTTGTGATTTTGTATCGCCAAGAATGGCCTGTTAAACCAACAGGTTTTGGATTAGAAACTACCGTTGGAGCATTGTTTACAAATATTTTTGCAGATTGCACATCCGTACCAAAACCATCGCTTACTGCTACTTCAAAAGTATTATTATTTATTTGTGCGGCTTTTGGAACCCATAATATTTTTCCATATCGATCCATTTGCATACCATGAGGTCCTTTCATCAAAGTATACTCTAATGAAGAATTTTCATTATTATCATCTACTCTTACTTGATATTTAAACAACTCTCCAACTAACCCCATATGTGGAGGATTAGAAACAATAGTTGGTAAATGATTAGAATAGACTTCAAAAGTTTGTTCATCTTTACTATAACCATCAGATACAACGACAGTAACTCTATGTGCGTCGGGTTGATTAATTGATGGAACCCAACGAATTGTTCCAGAAGAACGATCAATTTCCATTCCTTCAGGAAAATCTAAAAGACTATAATTCATAGTACTAATACGTTCGACAATAACTCTAGGTGGCTTACCCTTACTTCCATGAAAAAACTCCCATAAAAAGTCTTTTACTTTTATTGTTCGTCCATCTAAAGTCTCAAGCAAAACCCACAATCTATCATCTTCAAAAAATACTGAATGAGTATAACGCTTTAAATTTAATCGAGAAACAAGAGAATCAGCAGGATACTTAGGGTCAACATAATATATAGCTTCAGCATTATGCCAATCACCAAGAAACCTATCTATATTAGCCAAAGCTACATCATCCGTTATATTGATAGAATACATACGAATATTTGAGGTGTCATTTAATTTCACCACTCTTTTAAAAGGTAATAATGATCCTTTATTTTTATCGTTTATAATTAAAGGATAAGTATATTCTTCACCAACAGTAGCTGACATAGTTGGCACAGAAACAATATTAACTGGTGCATTAACAAAAAATTCCGCTTCTATCATTCTTGATTCATGCCCATCTGATACTTCAATTTCTAATTTATGAAAATCAAGTTCATTCATACTTGGCTCCCAACGTAAAAATCCCGTTTTAGGATCCATACGCATACCTTCAGGTAATTTTTTCGCCGTAAATACAAGCTGATCATTTTTATTCGGGTCACTAACATCTAAATCAAAATCCCAAATACCACCTGCGTTTATAGTATTCATCATCATTGGTGCTTTTTTTATAACTGGTGGATGATTTACAAATAGATTAACGTATTGAGTATCTGTTGCAACTCCATGGCTAGCGACGATAGTATATTTTACTGTATCTACTTGAATAGGATTGGGGGTCCATGAAATTGCCCCATCTGGATGTAAAATCATTCCTTCTGGACTTGTGAGGAGTTTATAATTTATTTTTTGATCTGGCTTTTGTTTCCATACTTTTACAGAATAAGAGTATTTTTGCCCAACACTAGCTTTTGTGTCTGCCTTTGAAAGAATTTTTACACCCGCCCTTGAAAATAACTGAAAATTTTGAGCTGTTCTCTCAAAACCATCCGTAGCAACAATCCTAACATCATAAACTTCAACATGTGAGCTATCAGTCTCCCATTCTATTATTCCATTTTCAATCACCATTCCATCAGGAGCCACTTCTAATTCTAATCTTACCAATGCATCTTTGTTGCGATCCTGAACAATAGGTTCATAATTAAAAGTTGAGCCAGCAATAAACTCTGTTATAGTAGGTTCAGTCAAAAATCTCGGCGGGTCATTTACATATATCCATAAGCTCTCATTCCTACTTTCTAAAACCGGAGTCGCTTTAAATATCTGGGTTTCCTCAATTGATCCATTAGTAGCTTCCATAATTTCATCAATCTTCATTCTTACCATATAAGAAATTTCAAATGCATCTAATTGCTTATCTGATGGAACCCAATTAATAGCTTTCATTTCATATAAAAAATACATTCCTTTTGGCGGCTGATTTTCCCATCTAAAACTATAAAACTCATCAGAACTGTCCTTAGGAATATCATAAAGAAATGGTTGCCCAGGTCTTAAAATATATTTAGGTAAAATATGTTTTGGTAGTCTTATCCCTACAGATTCCTTTGGTTTAAGCGTTTTTGGAGCTTCCAAGGTTCGTACAATTTTTTTGGGAATTTTAACTCTAGGCTGCTCTTTAAGCACTTTCCCTTCTCTTTGATCTAAAAATATAGTATTAGGAATATAACTACTTGGTGACTCCCCTAGATCTGTAATAATTCTTTGTTGTTGTTGATCTTCTTGTGGTTGATTAGCTGTTGGATCAATTTCAATATAAACTTCTGATATCTCTGGATCAACATCTTCTACATTCGATAATAAGTTAGGTAATTGTTTTTGTATAAAATCAGACGTAACCAAATATCCTTGGTCTAACTTATCAGATTTTTTACCTAATTGAATAACATATGTTGAATTTATTTCACCATCCCATCCCGAAAGAAGAACACTCCCATTGTATACTCCTGCTTTAATCATGGGGAGCATAGAAAACACTTGTATTTCAGGGGGAACTTTTCGCATTGCATTTTCAATATTATTAACACCGCCATCTTTTCCAGAAACCAAAGTTAAAGAATTAATTTCAGATGATAAGGTTAAAATATCTTTATAAGTATCCTGATTAAAATCAGCAACAGCTATTTGAGTAAGAGGGCCAGTTGCTATTGGAATATTTTCAATAACCAATGTTGCAGGAGTAAGCGTAAGCGCAACGATATCACCAGAATTAAAAGAAATTAGAATATCAGAAAACCCATCAGAATCCCAATCTGTTAATGCTAAAGAATTTTGCAGAATACCTTTTAAACCCTTTATTTCTTTTTTAACTAAATGTCCTGAATCAAAAACTCCACCAATGTTATAAAATGGTTGAGCTTTTAAAATATTCCCATCTGGACTAAAAGTTAATATATCATCATAACCATCATGATCATAATCTAAAACAGCAACATATAATAAACCAGATCCTACTAATAATTGATTAGGTCTAACTTTTTTAATTATAGATAACCCATTAGGAGAAGCATTAACAACTGCAAAACCTCTAAAAGGACTGCCCAATGATAATACAATTTCTTCTTCTCCATCCGCATCATAATCTAACAATTGAAAATTATTACACCGAAGTGACCTATCCTCTTTTCCAATATCTAAAATAGCTGATGGAATTTCTGAAAAATGAGAACCATCCCAATCATAAGTAGCAATAAATACATGCGGGGTATTAGTATCCCCAAATTTTATTAAATTCATTACTATTACTAATTCAGGAGAACCATTTCCATCAATATCTCCTATTTTAGCATCTACGAATTCCCCATCAAGGGTTACTGGAGGAATAAATTCCCATACAAGTGTTTGATAACCATCAGAATCGATTTCATAGTATCTCACAGTTTTAGGAAAAACATCTTGATTTGGATTTAATTCTAAAGAAATAAACTCTAGCATGTTATCTCCATCTAAATCATATGTTCCATTCATATGCACAATCTTTTGCTCAGAAAAAAGAAGAGAATGAATACTAATTAAAATAAATATTTTGACGCAATAATTAATCATTGCTCTCTTCCAAACTATTTAATTCAGACTGATTATTGTTTATTTTTAAAAGAGAACTATTATCTTTCATGTTTTTATTGTGTTCTAATTTTAATGAATCTAATGGTTCTATTTGATTTTCTTCTTCTTTTGGCAGAATGCCATCATTATTTTTTCCTTCCACATTTTTATTGTGTTCTAATTTTAATGAATCTAATGGTTCTGTCTCATTTGTTAGATTTTGTTCATTTATATTAAAAATTTCAGAATTTAATTTTATTTTTTTCAAACCATCAATAGGAACGTTACTTTGTTTAGGTCTGATAGGAATCTCTTTTTGAGGCAAAGCAGATTGTACTTCTGGAAGTCTTGGTTCACGAATCACCTTTGGTAATTTACCTCGAGGACCAAACAAGGGTTCTTCTAATGATGCACCTTGTAATAATTTAACTTTTAAATCTTCTGGAAAAGATTCTTGGATTAGCTTTGAAAACATCAATTCTGGTTCTACTCTACCTGTTAAATCAAACTGAGTAGTGATTTTTTTTGAGCCATTTGCCCTAACAACAACCTCACCTTTAATAGACTGAATAGTCCCCTTATCCATAAAAACCGCTAAAGATTGTGGTGGATAAGAAGGAGTTGTAGCGGATAAATAAATCCCTTGATATATAGAGTCTTCCACTCCATCAAAACTAAAACGTATAAGTTTATCCGTAAAATCCATATCTAAAGATGTCGGGAAACCTTCAAAAAAATATTTTGGGAATTCAAATAATTTAGGATCAAATGATTCTGGTTGATAAGATTGTGAAATAGAATCATTTGTAGGTGAAATTGACATTAAAACAACATTTGTTTGTATATCATGCACCATAGTTAAGGTAGTAATGCTATCTATAATTCCATCGCGCAACGTATATGAAAAATCATATGTCTCTCCAGGTGATAAATTTGCTGTGTTTGCAGAAATACCATGTTGAAAATGAGTTGGCCTACCTGTTGGAGGAATTTGATTAACAGCTACTCCAAATGGGGCTTCACCGTCAAATACATATCTATCACGAGTTTGAGAAGCAGGAGTCATTACCAAAATATAATACAAATCTATTACATCAGATTCTTTAGATATTAAAATAGAGTCTTGTTTATCAACGCTTTGATTCAAAACTTCTTTAGCATTATCAGTAAAATTGATTATTTCTTCATTGATTTCAGGAATTGGATTGATTGATATAGTATCACTTTTCTCTGCAACATATTCTCCTAAATTCATATGAGTAAAACCCGCTTCATCTGCCCAACTAACACTTTCCATATCTGTATTAATAATTGGAACTAATGCCTTTTTTTCTTTTATAATCGACTGTTCTTCATCTTTCTTAATATCTGTTAAAAAATCACCAAGAGTAGGTGAAAGCATTTTATAATCATGTTTTTTAATCTTATCTATTGAAAGTTCACTAAATAATTTTTGTTGAGTTTTCGGAATACTGGTCAATTCTCGATTATCTCTAAATGCACTCATTTTTAATTTAGATAATTCTTCATTCAAATTCGAATTAGTAAAAGGTGATTTATTATCGTCCGATTTAGAATATACAATATTAGAGGAAGCGGGATTAGAAATAAGAGAAACGGCTTTCTCCCTAGTTTCAAGAACAGATAACACATTATCAATTTCAGTTAATGGGAATGATCCTTTTTTAGAAATATTAGTAGTAGACATAAAAACATTGTTTTCAATAATATTTAATAAATATACATCATCAGATCTTAAAGGAATCAATAAACCGTTTTTACCCTTATATATTGAATTAAAAGGCATCATTGATGTACTTAAAATAGACTGTGCATTATCTACAGTAATTATTTTTGAATGTAAAATTTTATAATCATTATCTTTATCAAAAATAACAGTATTAAAAACATCCTTTTCCGCAGACAACATAGCAATAAAATTACGACCATCACTGGAAAATGATGACATTTGTAAGACGCCATAACCATTACCTGTATTAGAACTTGAAAGAGATTTTGTATTAATTAAATCTAATTTATTATTGGTAACCTTAATATTAAAAAGCAAACCTTTCCTGATTGGCGAAGAAAAACATACACCTAATGGAGTATTTTCATCGTTTAAAACAGTTATATTTGCTGGTATAGCAGTTTCCAAAGCGAATGGAGAATCCGTATAAAAAAGTGGTTTATCTACAAACCCAGAATCTTTCCCCTTAAAGAAGTATAGCCATGGATTATCCGCAAAATAACCAACAACGCTAGGTATGAGAATTAAATCTGATAAACCATCTTTATCTATATCAACTAGAGCCCCATCAGCAAAAGATATATTTTTATTAGGCGCATATGACCAAAGAGTATCAATTTCATTAGTTGAAACTGTTTCAAGAAAAAGAATAGAATGATTTTTACTATTAAAAATCAAACATTCCTTAAATCCATCATTATCTATATCGTAAGGACCTTTTATGTGGAATCCACCCTTGCCCTCCGCATTGGACAATAGTATAACTCCAAGAAACATTGCTTGAAAAAAGCGCATTTCTTCTCCTTTATGTACACCCAACAGTTATATATAATATCACTATTAAATGCATTTATTAGGGAGGCAAATCATGTTTTGATCTCCCTTACCTCGTTTACTACTTGAAAAATATATAATAACAAGACAATTTATACAAGGAAAAGACCAATAATCACTATTTTTTAAATAATTGAATTTTAACCTATATTTCCTTTCTTTAATTGATCCATGAATCTTAATTTGCGCATCGAATGATCTGGATTGTCCCTAAAACATGAAAAAAATATTTATTACTTTTATACTAAGTATACCATTGTTAAATGGTCAATTTAGTTATCCTGCTGAAGATTTTCTTGGTGGAGGCATTGGATATAGTCCAATGTATATTAAACTTGATTCTATTCCTGGAGCATCTTTTCTATCAAATATTGGACTAGACCCAAATAAGTTTGACGATCCTATAACTGTTCATGGAGGTGAAGGGTTTGCCCACGTAACAGGAAGATGGAGAATCGGAGGTTATGCAGGAATGGGGGGCTCATCAGTATCTACAATACCAGAAGTAATGATTTTTATTGATCAGAATGGGAATGACTCTTTAGATGCAAATGAAACCTCAAAAATGTATACCGATGAGTTAAATCCTTCAATTAAAGCAAAGTTCACATTCTTGCTTGGAGCCGCCTCTGTTGAATATGTGATGCCACTTCTCCAAGATCTTGAATTATCTTCTGGTGCGCTACTTGGACTTGGCAGGGTTGGTATGGCATTAGAACAACAGAGTGCAAATCCAAAATGGAAACAAATCTTTTCTAACGTATATGGCACACAAAGTAACGACACACTTTTTTATGGTGTGAGTGCCAATGAGTACGATAATCCAGATATTAGACCTGGGTCAGTATCTGGTGTGTTAAAAGATGTAAGTGCAGCATTTTTCAATTTTCAACCTTATGTAGCAGTAAAATGGCAGTTTTTAGAAAGATTAGGTCTTCGAATAAGTGTTGGCTTTAATAAAGGTACAGTACGCGCAGGTTCTTGGAAATTAAATGGTAGGTCGCAAATTTTAGACTCACCGAGCTCTGCTCTATCTGGCGTTACATTTCGCACTATGTTATATATAGGCTTATAAAAATAGACTATCATTAATGATTAAAAAAATAAGCCAGATGTGGCCTCTGGTAATTTCCGCATTATTAGGATTCCTCTTTGCATTAGTATTATTGCTACCAACACTAAATGCTAAAAATCAAAATATATATCGTGTTTTTAGAACAAAAATCAAAGTTTTAGAGCAAATAATATCATATGTTAATCATTTTTATTTTGATAAAATAGATTTTGATAAAATTATGGATGGCGCTTTTCAAGGTTTAATGGAAGAACTCGATCCCCATTCAACATATATTCCTGCAAAAGAACAAGAAAACATTAGTGAGCTTTTTAAAGGAAAATTCCAAGGGATTGGTATTGAATTTGACATATTAGATGGTTACATAACCGTTATATCTCCAGTTCCTGATAGCCCATCTGATATTGTAGGGCTAATGCCTGGAGACAAAATTATAGCAATAGATGGAAAAGATGCGTATAAAATTACAAAATCAGAGGTTTTTAAACAGCTTAGAGGGAAAAAAGGTAGTAAAGTTGTTATTACTATAAGCAGAATAGGTATACAAAAACCATTTGATGTTTCAATCATTAGAGATAATATCCCAATTTACAGCGTTGGTGCAGCAACAATGATTAATGATGATGTTGGTTATATATTTCTTAGAAGATTTTCTGCGACTACAAAAAAAGAAGTTGTATCTGCAATCGATACTCTCCTTTCTCAAGGAATGGAAAAGTTGCTTTTTGATCTAAGGGGTAATAGTGGTGGATACCTAGAACAAGCTGCTGCAATATCTGATTTATTTATTACCAATAATGATACTCTTGTATACACTATTGGAAAAATAAAAGAATCCAATCAGGTTTTTCTAGCTGATTCTTCTATTGGGAACAAAAACTTTTCTCTTATAGTCTTAATAAACAGAGGTTCTGCTAGTGCTGCTGAAATAGTTTCTGGAGCTGTACAAGATTTAGACCGTGGTTTAGTTGTTGGGGAAACAAGTTTTGGAAAAGGACTCGTCCAGCGACAATTACCTTTAGATAATGGTGCTGCGTTAAGAGTGACAATAGCTCGTTACTATACTCCTTCAGGTCGATTAATACAAAGACCATATGAAGATGGTAATGACTTAGCATACTACAGAGAACTTTATGCTATAGATAGAGAATCAAAAATTGATAGTTTAAAAAAATTGCGACCAAAATATAAAACTAAAGCTGGAAGAACAGTATATGGAGGCGGGGGGATAACGCCAGATATACATATTCCTTATAAAAATAATATTAATATTGAAACAACAAAAGTAATAAGAAATGCAAAACGTCCTATTTTCAATTTTGCTTCACATTATGCATCAAAAAATAAAGATACATTTACTTCATTTAATGAATTTAAAAATAATTGGGAAATAACAAATTCCATCCTTGAAGATTTTTTTATATACATAAAAACAGATTCAATTGAAGTTTCTCAAGATTCTTTGAGGCATGATTCAGAGTTTATAAAAAATAGAATAAAAAGTGAACTAGCTGGTTCTATATGGGGGAAAAATGAAAATACTAATATCCGTTTATTATTTGATAATCAAATTTTAAAAGCATTAACACATTTTAATGAAGCAGATGCATTCATCGATACATTAAATTAAATTAAGATTATTTAAAACAAAGATTTCTGTTATTTTTACTCTTATTTAACGAAACTTATTTATAATGGAGTTAGCATATGGTATATTATTTTTTAGAAGGTGGCGCTTTTATGTGGCCAATTCTTTTAACGCTTGTTTTTGGATTAGGGTTCGTACTTGAACGTGCTTACTCACTAATGATGTCTGGAATTGATTCCAACGCATTTTATAATTCAATTACAGATTCAATTACTAATGATGGTACAAATGTTGCTAAAGAAATTTGTAGTAATACTCAGGGACCCGTAGCTGCGATTTTTCATGCAGGATTATCTAAAACGGATAGGGGAATAGAGGAAGTAGAAAAAGCTATTCAAAACTCAGGCGCAATAGAAATGGCATTTTTAGAAAAAAATATGATCTGGCTAAATGCAGTAATTACGATCGCTCCTATGTTAGGATTTACTGGAACCGTTGTAGGTATGATAGCAGCATTTGATGCAATAAAAGCAGCTAATGATATATCACCAGCAGTAGTTGCAGGAGGAATTTCACAAGCATTATTAACTACAGCCTTTGGATTAATTGTTGCGATGATCATACAAACTTTCCAAAATGTCTTTGTAGCAAGAATAGATAAATTAATATTAGATATGGAAGAACAATCTGTACGGTTTTTAGATTTTCTTCATGATTTAAAGAAAAAATAATTAAATCTAACTATCTAAAGTATGGCTAAAAAAAGACGATTTAAAGGTGGTGAAATCCCGACCTCTTCTATGGCAGACATTGCGTTTTTATTACTTATTTTTTTTCTTGTAACAACAACAATTGATACTGACAAAGGTCTAGGCATCGTATTACCACCACCAGGTGATATGGAAATAGAAATTAGAAAAGAAAATATTCTAAACTGCTTAATAAATTCACAAGGTAAAGTTTTACTTGATGAAGAACCTACTAATATTGATCAAATATATAGAATAGTTGGAGAAAGATTGAGATCTAATAATAAATTGGTAATATCTGTAAAAGCCCATAAAAAGACATCATATAAAGACTATGTTCGAGTCATAGATCAATTAAAAATGGCAGATGCCAAAAGAATATCAATAGCAAATAGTAATTAATGAAATTTTCCAAAAAAACTAAAATTTCTAGCGAAATACCAACCGCTTCAATGCCTGACATTATATTTATGTTATTGGTTTTCTTTATGGTAACAACAGTTTTAAAAGAATATTCAGGATTGCCTGTGAATCTCCCTAAAGCAAAGCGTATAGAAAAATTAAAATCAAAAAGACATACCGTACAGGTTTGGTTATCAAAAGATGGACTTATATCAATTGATGATAGACTAATGGCAGCTGAAGATGTTTCAACAGTTATGTATGATAAACGCGTAGCAAATCCACAAATTGTTGTTTCTTTAAAAGGCGATGAAGAAGCCGAAATGGGCCTTGTTTCAAAAATACATGAGAATTTGAGAAAAGTGGAAGCACTTAAATTAAACTATTCTTCCAAAACATTAATTGATTAATGCAATTTATAAACCCATTAAAAATAAAATATCCAATTGTAATTCGATTAACAGTATTATGTGGAATATTTTTAATCATATTAAATTTTTTAATTTTTCCAAGATTTATAAATACACTTGAATTTGAAGAAACAGAACAAATTATAATCGAAAATATTGATATTCCCCAAACTCAACAAATTGATAACACTCCTCCTCCTGCAAGACCATCAATACCCGTCCCCTCTGATGATGAAGATATTGCTGATGATCTAACTTTAGATGAACTCGATTTTGATGATTTTTCAAATATGGACGCTCCACCACCACCACCATCAGGGCCAAAAGTAGTATTTATCCCCTATGATGATCCACCTGTTGCAATGAGCCCAATTAGACCTAAATATCCTGAAATTGCTCAAGAAGCTGGAATTGAAGGAGTTGTAGTTGTTCAAGCATTTATCGATGAAAAAGGTCGTGTTAAAGAAACAATTATTTTAAAAGGAGTACCAAATACAGGACTAGACGAAGCAGCTATGGAAGCAATTAGATCAACAAGATTTAAACCAGCTAAACAACGTGAAAGATCAGTAGGTGTTTGGATTTCCATACCTGTGAATTTTAGACTAAAATAAAAAATAATATAACTAACTTTTTATGTTATTTACATTATAGTCTAAATTCATTTTTCTTATATATTCAATAGATATTTCTTTTGGACATTCTACTTCACATGCTCCAGTATTAGTGCAATGTCCAAAACCCTCTGAGTCCATCTGAGCCACCATTTTGTTAACTCTTTCTTTTCTTTCTGGCTGACCTTGAGGCAATAAAGATAATTGTGATACTTTTGCAGACACAAAAAGGCTTGCAGATGCATTTTTACAAGTCGCAACACAAGCGCCACAACCAATACAAGCAGCTGCGTCAAAAGCTTCTTCGGCAATATCCTTAGGAATTGGAATAGCATTCCCATCTGGAGCACTGCCCGTATTAACTGAAATATATCCACCAGATTGAATTATTCGATCGAAAGATGATCTATCTACAACTAAATCTTTGATTACAGGAAAAGCTTTTGCTCTCCATGGCTCTATAGTTATAATATCTCCATTATTAAAATGTCGCATATGTAACTGACAAGTAGTAGTCCCTTTTAAGGGTCCATGAGGACGACCATTTATAACCATAGAACACATACCACAAATACCTTCTCTACAATCATGATCAAAAGCCACTGGCTCTTTATTTTGGGTTACTAATTGCTCATTTAGTACATCCATCATTTCTAAGAAAGACATATGGCTATTAAGGCCTTTTACATCATAGGTTTCAAAACCCCCATTATCAACACTAGATTTTTGACGCCAAATTTTAAGTGTAAGATCTAAACCAGACATACTATTTATAACTCCTTTGTGTTGGGTGTACTGTTTTAAAATCTAAATCTTCTTTATGCAATATAGGTGGATGATTAACTCCTTTAAATTCCCAAGTAGAAGCAAAAGTATATTCTTCATCGTCTCTTAAAGCTTCTCCTTCTTTTGTTTGATATTCTTCTCTAAAATGGCCACCACATGATTCATTTCTCTCTAATGCATCTCGCATCATCAATTCACCTAGTTCAAAAAAATCAGCTACTCTCCCTGCTTTGTCTAATTCAGGATTGTATGATTTTTCATCTCCTAATACTTTAACATCTTTCCAAAATTTTTCTCTCAATTGCTTTATATCTTCAATTGCAGTAACTAAGCTTGATTCATTTCTTGACATTCCACAATAGTCCCAAACTATTTTACCAAGATCCCTATGAAAACTTTCCACAGATCGGTTGCCGTTATTATTTAAAAGTTTTTTATTTCTTTCTTTTGCATCATTCTCAGCTTCAACAAATGCCTCGTGATCAGTCTTAATTGGAGTAGTTCTTATATCTTGTGATAAATACTTACCAATGGTGTAAGGTAAAACAAAATACCCATCTGCTAATCCCTGCATCAAAGCTGATGCACCTAGTCTATTCGCACCATGATCAGAAAAATTGCATTCTCCAATAGCATATAATCCTGGTACAGTTGTCATAAGATCATAATCTACCCATAATCCTCCCATAGTATAATGCACTGCTGGAAATATTCTCATTGGAGTAGAATAAGGATCATCTCCAGTGATTTTATCATACATAGCAAATAAATTTCCATACCTAGCTGATACAATATCTTTACCAAGTCTATTTATTGCATTCTCAAAATCTAAATAAACAGCTAAACCAGTCTCTCCTACACCATAACCTTCATCACACCTTTCCTTTGCAGCTCTAGAAGCAACATCTCTAGGTACTAAATTCCCAAACGCAGGGTATCTTCTTTCTAAATAATAATCTCGTTCTTCTTCTGGAATTTCATTTGGAGAACGATTATCTCCTTTTTTCTTAGGAACCCAAATTCGTCCATCATTTCGCAATGATTCAGACATCAATGTTAATTTTGATTGGTATTCCCCTGATACTGGAATGCATGTTGGATGAATTTGGGTAAAGCAGGGGTTAGAAAAAGCAGCTCCTTTTTTATATGCTTTCCAAGCAGCTGTTACATTACTTCCCATTGCATTTGTAGATAAATAATAAACGTTACCATATCCACCAGTCGCAAGAACAACGGCATGACCAAAATGTCTGTTAAACTCTCCAGTCAAAAGGTTTCTAACTATAACACCTCTTGCTTTTCCATCAATTTTAACAATGTCAACCATTTCATGCCTGTTATACATTTTTACATTGCCTTTTGAAATCTGTCTACTCAATGCACTATAAGCACCTAACAAAAGTTGTTGTCCTGTTTGACCTCTAGCATAAAAGGTTCTGGAAACTTGAACACCACCAAAAGATCTATTATCAAGTGTGCCTCCGTATTCTCTTGCAAAAGGAACACCCTGAGCAACGCATTGATCAATAATACTTGCACTAACTTCCGCTAAACGATAAACGTTTGCTTCTCGAGATCTATAATCTCCTCCCTTTATAGTATCATAAAATAGTCGATATACTGAATCTCCATCGTTTTGATAATTTTTTGCAGCATTTATCCCACCTTGAGCTGCTATAGAATGTGCTCTTCTGGGACTATCCTGAAAACAAAATGATTTTACCTGGTATCCCATTTCTGCTAAAGATGAAGCAGCAGAGGCTCCAGCGAGACCAGTCCCGACCACGATAATTTCCAATTTCCTCTTGTTTGCAGGACTAACCAATGGAACCGTTGATTTGTATTTAGTCCATTTTGATTCTAAGGGACCGTCTGGTATTTTACTATCAAGTATCATAAGCTAGATACATACAAATAAATAGGTATTGATGCAAAAACAGCTGGAATAGAAAATGCGACTAACATCGCACCGTATTTAAAAAATTTTTCATAACTTGGGATCTTTAAACCCACTGTTTGTATAGCTGATTCAACACCATGTTTGAGATGTAGAGATAATGCAACCATACAAAAAACATAGAAAAAAGTGTAAAATGGATTTTGAAATGCACTAGTTGTTATTAGGTGCAAATCTTTTATTTTAGTACCATCGGATAAGTATTGATATGGCATTTCACCAAAATGCATCTCATACCAAAAACTTTTTAGATGAACAATTAAAAAAAATAATAGTACAGTTCCCAACACAGACATATTTCTTGATGACCAACTACTATTATCTTTACCGTTTGAGACGGCATATTGAACAGGCCGAGCTCTTTTGGATTGAATCACAAGATAAAGAGTAATAAAAATATGAAGAAAAATTGCTGAATAAGTTATAATAGACAGTAGTTTAACAACTGGATTGGTTGTCATAAAAAAAGCATATTTATTAAACTGAGTCTGACCCTCAACACCAGGAATAAAAAGTTGCAGATTACCTAATAAATGTCCAATTAAAAATGTAACAAGAAACAGACCAGATAATGAAGCTAGCACTTTCCTAAAAATATTTGATGTTAAATAATTGTTCATTAAAAATTATGTGCTCAATTCTAATCATAAATTAAGTGTATAATTAGTTTCACACACAAAAGAAATATAAAAAATTATTTAATCGGGTAAATACCTAGAGAAATACATACTACAAAACAAACAAAATGAAAGAATATATAAAACAGGTATTAATGGAGATGAAGGTAAATAAGTAAAAATTAAATAGTATATACCCATTAGCGTACTAAATAAAATTATAAAAATAAAATTACGGGCAGTTTTTGTACCTAACCTAGTAACATAAACATATATAATTATCAGTGAGCCTATAGTAAGTAACCACAACCCAAAAAATCTATATACAACGGTTAAATAAGAAGGCAATCCAATGTTGATTTTTTCTAAAAATAAAATATCAAAAGAAGTTTGTAATAAAACCTCATTGGGTGACCTATCTAATAACCACGGCTCATCATGAACGCACCAAACCAAACCTAAGGATATTACAAGAACACCAATAAGAAAAATTGGAATCCAAATTAGGTTATGGATAATGCGATTATTCATTTTTTTTATCTTGCAAACTAAACGGGCCCTCAGAAATAATAATATTAAAAAAGTCCTCAAAAAGAGAATGTTCTTTATTCGATTGAATCTTTAATCCTTCTAAAGCTAATTCACCGAAAAATTTTATCCATTCACCATACATTCTTTCTTTAGGTCCTATTTGATTTTTATCTAAATAAAGACTAGACTGATTTAATAAATAACGATCTTTTTTATTCCAAGAAGATATTTCTTCTAAAACTTTTGAACGAATAAAATCATCATGCAGTATTCCTACCCAAAAAGCTGCTGGAGCTATTTCAAATCCTTCTGGTGTTCTATCGGCCCCCCTTATTTCCACTAAGTTTTTTAAACGTACATTTGTAAATATTTGGCGAAGAAAAGTTAGAATATAATTTTCATTTAAAACACCCTCAGTATCCAATTGTATTAATAGTTCACTAAATCGATTTTTTGCTCCAATTGCTTTACCATCATGATCTAATGAATATATTGCTGGTACACTAAGAAAATAATTAATATAATTATTTATAAGGTTATTTGTTCTATATATACCATGATCAAATAAATTATTACAACGTTTATCATCAGTATTTAACCAAATATTATTTCTTAAGTTAGTTTTTATAGCAACATTGTTTTTATAAGGACTATTAGAAAACAAGTAAGAAGCAATGGGATGTAAACAATCCGCTATAAAAGTCATTTCTTCCATATCATTTTCGCTCGATACATCAAGATTAACCTGAATACTAGATGTACACCTCATCATCCATCTACCCATAGTTCCATTTTCTTTCATGTGTAGATTCATAAGTTGATATCTTTTTTTTGATATAAGCTCAATATCTTCTGGGGAAAAATTGGGGTCCACACCAAATGGAACTAGTTTTAAATTATTCTGATCTAAAATATTATTTAATAAAACTTTCTGTTCATTTATAGAATTTTGTAAATCATGCAATCTTTTAAATGGTGGACTTGCCCATTCTAATTGCCCGCCAGGTTCTAAAGAATATTGTCCATTTTCACCTATAAGATCATTAAGGTTTTGTAATAAATCGTGGGCTGAAAAATAATTTCCAGGGTTGACAGGCAATCTTTCGTTTTTATTATTATAAATTATGTTTTCAATTTCGATCCCAATTTTTCGATCATTAGTTTCTTTTATATTAGATAGAATTACTTTTTTAATTTGATTATTTATTGTCATTCTATATAATATAAAAATGAATTACGATTACATCGCCCAAGTAATTAATCCTATAAGTAATGTAAACATTGGTATACCAAGAGACATACCACCATTAATCTCATTCAACTTTTTAGGGACATCTCCCATTTGATTAAATTTTAAAGATACAGTTTCCAATTTGCCTGCTTCTGCATAAACAGTTGTAGAACCATACATCTCATTATTTTGAATAATGGAATCATATCCAACAAATTGTAATCCTTTTCTAGATGCAAGATGTGTATAAACTGGTGAAAATCCACTTACCTGATGCCAACCGGGTTCAACCTCAATTGGTCTATTGATAGGAGTATCTCCTATATACTTTCCATCAATATAAATTGGTACACCACGCAAATTAGTTTCAACTTTTATACCACCCTGTCTATAGTAACGAAACCCAGGGTCAGAATGTCTAGGAGGATATGAATCTGGCCTGTGTTTTGATAATTGTGATCTCCAACTATATTGCAAGTCTTCGCTTGGAGAGTAATCTAAACTTTCTAATTCTTTTTGTAAAAATCTTGAGACTTCTTTTTCTTTCTTAGAGTCCCATTTTAATTTGGTCTTTATAGAATCAGATTGTAATGGGAAATAACTAAGCCAAGTATTTTCTTCTTTTTTATTAGGTTCAAATGGTGTCTCTACTTGTCGCTTGGGCCTGTTTAATTTTGATTTATTCTTATATTGTGCTTTAAATCGCTCATCCAATATAAATGGAGCTGTGTATTCAGGTATTTGGGGTGATGCTTCGGTAATATTAGAATCTGATAAGGGGTTAATGAATGTTCTGTTTTTTTCTAAAGGAATATACTTTTCTTGTAAAAACCTAGAGTCGTATTCTTCAGGAATAATATTGTCATTATTAAACCATGCTTGTACTACATTGGTGTCAGAAGATTGTGTAGATGAACCAGTATAATACAAAGCACTTAAAGTGTCTCCAGTAATATCTTCAATTGGAGTAGGTATAAATTTTTCCTGTAAATCTTTGAAACGATTATATCCTAATTCTTTTTGATTTAACACTATAGATACTTCAACGTCATTTGTATCAGAAAGTTGAGTTTGAGAAATATTGTTGTATTCATCATCAGCAATGTTTAAATCAATATTTTCTATTTTTGGAGGTATATATTTTTTCTGCAACTGAACAAAGTTTTCATCTCTAGGTAATTGAACTTCAACATCTTTTTTCTCTATTTCACTTTGTTCAACTTTAATCGTTTTATTTCCTTTTTTTCTAAATTTTAATTTATCCCAAAAACTTACTTTTTCATTATTTGTTTCTCTTTTAACAATAATTGGATTATTATTTTTAATAACTGTAGGCTTTTTATTTACATTACTTTTGAAAGGGGTTTCATCAGGGGATTCTTTATAAGAAGGAAACAATCCACTAAACCAACCATCATCTTTACTTACATCATTGGTAATTATAGGCTCATTATTTACCACTTTTGCTGGAAGTTTTTTTTGATTTACCTTAGCAATTAAAGTATCAGAAATAACTTCAGTTAACACGTCTCCCGTTTCCTTATCCAAGTAAACTTCTTCTATCTTTTGTTCATTAACAATTGATTCTTTTACCAGAACGGGTTGTTTTAAGGTCCCTTTTTCACCTGGATGATTTGTAGTATATATTTTCCCATGATATTCAAATATTGCATTTGGACCTAATTCTTTCCGTGCTTGATCAAATGCATTTTTAAAATTGGTATTATATTTAGGAAAGCCTGAAGATTTTGCCATATTAAAAACTGAGACACCATCTTTTTCTATATATTCTTTTAAATATGCAATTTCAGATTTTTTCATTTCGGTATGAATAAATACTATAGTTCCAGGAGAAGTTTTAGAATTTATTATGTCATAACCCAAAACTGGTTTTTTTAGTAAAATAGCCAGTTGTGTTGATTCATCAAAATCATCAATCACAATTTTTTTTACATCACCTTTAAAGTTTTTTGTAGCAATTTTATTTTTTGGTGCTTTTACACCCAACAAAGTTAAATACACCCAACCTCGATCAGATTTCCAACCAATGATATCATCATCATTAATTATCTCATCATAATCTATAGTTACCATTACACCATTTTGCTTAATACTATAACTTACATCTTTTAGGTTTGCACCAATAAGAATTGTGACGCAAAATACCGTAGTATAGATAATATATCTATATATCAATTAGAACTCCGCATTTGTAAGTCGTTTTTAGACTTATTTAATTTTATGATTAAACAGGATTTAAAGCAAGAGATAACTAAATATTGTTAACTTCTAATATATAATAGGTTAGTGATTTAATTATCATTAATGAAATCACAGTCTTTATAATTAAAAAATCTATATTTGCATTGTTTTATAAGATAGAGTTAAAAATCATTAATTTTTATTATGACTATGGGGTTAATGCGAATAGTTTTTATTAATCTAATCCTTTTATCCACATTATTAGGATGGAAAACGATTACTATAAAAGTATATCATGTGTTTGAAAGCTTTGAAACTGAAACTCAAGAATTAAAACACTCAACCATTATGAATTTTAACAACCAAGGATTAATTACAGATAGTACTATTTATAATCACCTTATCCCACTCAGTAAAAAATATATATATATATCAGGAAAAAACGAAGGATTGACCCTTCAACGCAAATATGAAAAAGAGATTGTACTATCTTATAATTTTGAATATAATGATAACCAAAAAAAAATAAGTACTACGCTGTATGGAAATCAAGATAGTATTTATTGGAAAGAGTATTATAAGTATGATGACAATGGTCTTCTATATAAGAAAATTCGTTATAATCCCGAAAAAGCTACAAACCCAGAAATGATTGGTAATCAAAAAAATGGGGAAATGATTTGGGCAGAGCAATATATATATAATGATGAGGGATCATCCTTTGCCCTAAAAGAATTGTATGACAACTATTCTTTAGTAATAACAAACTACATACTAGACTCACTAAAAAATCCAATAAAAAACAAAGAATATTTTGATCCTTCAGTAATATTTCAAACTATTTTTTTTCATGATACTAATAAACAATTAACTCATGAAGTAACTTCAGGATATTTAGGTGCTTCATTAGGATCAACAGTTTATAAATATGATGACCGGCAAAGAAAAATTAAAAAAACTATATATAATGAAAAAGGCGCAATAGAAAAAACATATGACACTGTTTTTGATGATGAAAATTATATTTTCTATGATTATTATTCAGACTCATTAGTAAATTTTTCATTAAGAAAAGAAACACGACTTGACAGTAAAGATAGAATTTATGTTGAAGCAATACTTGATAACGAAGAACGCTTTATAGAAAAAAATGTATATTATTATGATGAAAAAAACAAAATCATAGAAATAAAAAAGTATGATATGATTAGAAGGGATATTTCAGAAGAATATAAAATTCCTATTAGGGTACATACCTATGAATATGAGTAAATTAAAACTGATTTATCGATGATAATCGATCAAGGAGCTAATCATGAAAATCAATGATTTGAAAAGTTTTATTATTGGAATACTAGCAACCTTGCTGGTTTTCTCAACATTAGGATTAAGACCTAAAACGGATGAACTTGGCCACCTTGTTGTTCGCAGTTTAACTATTGAAGATGACCGTGGCGTAATTATGGGTTATCTCGGAAATGGTTATATGCAAACATACAACCAATATGGAGAACCAACTCTTTTTATTGGAACAGGTAAAGATGGTGGAGGATATATGAGATCCTATAATGGGAATGGAGATGAGTCTGCCTATGTAGGTACTGGTCGTATGGGTGGTGGCTATATCAGAACATATAATAATTCACAAAAAGAAACATCATATCTTGGAACAGGTTCTGATCATGCTGGCCAATTAAGAATTTATAACAAAGATGGAACTACATCATCTTATTTAGGCGATGGTTATTACCAGGCCTATAATCAATTTGGAGAACGCACTCTCTTTCTAGGAACTGGAACTAGTGGCGGAGGTTATCTACGAACATATAATTTTGACGGACAAGAAACAGTATATATTGGAACTGGTGCAGATAGTTCAGGACAAGTTCGTGTATATGATTTAGCAGGCGAGACTGGTACATTTTTAGGTAGTGGGTACTTTAGAACATATAATCAATTTGGAAAAATGACAACTTATCTTGGAAATGGACGAGATGGTGGTGGATATCTTCGAACAAATAACAAATTTGAAACCGAAACTGCTTTTTTAGGTACAAATAATTCTAATGAAGGCCTTGTTAATTTAAATGATAAATTTGGTCAAAGCTTTTGGATACGTCTAAATAAAGGAAATTGATTTATTATACATTTTTTTGACTTTTACATCTTAATTTATTAAGTTTAGTTACATAAGGTATCCGAGAGGGGGATGAAACATAGCTTCATCCGTAGAACCTCCTTTTTTTCATACTAAGATAAGAGGAATTTGACCATGCGGAAATTATTGGTTATTCCAGCATCTTTATTTTGGGTTTTATATGCCCAAAATGATGGTTTGGTGAAAACTTTTTACCCTAATAAAGCCCTTAAATCTCAAGGGAATTATACTAATGGTGTTCGAGATGGACTCTGGACAACATGGTATCCAGGCGAAGTCTTTGAAGATTATGGCGAAGACAGACAACCCAATACAAATGATCTTGGGGAAGGTAACGAAATATGGGACTCAGACACAGCAGCAGGAACTTCAGAATTAGTTGTAATTGACCTAGATGGGGATAGTCTATACGATCCTCCTCAAAAGCAAATAGAGGGATCTTATTCTAATGGTAATAAAGAAGGACTTTGGACAACATGGTTTTTAAATGGAAATCGTAAAGAAGAAGCAAATTTAAAAGCAGGAAAGCTAAATGGAACAATTATAAAATGGTTTGAAAACGGGACCAAATCGGAAGAAGGAGTATATGAAACGGGTAAACAAAATGGAAAATGGGTATGGTATTATGAAACAGGTATTAAAAAAGAAGTAACAACATTTATTGATGGAGAGCAGGAGGGATTATGGATTCAATGGTTTCCTGATGGCACAAAAAAATCTGAAAGAAAATTCACCAATGGTGAAAGAGATAGTGTTTGGACATCGTGGTATAGTGACGGAAATAAAAAATTTCAAGTCACTTATGCTAATGGAAAATTAAATGGAGCTTGGACATCATGGTACCAAGGTGGAATAATAAAAGAAAAAAGTGGTTCATATGTAGATAACTACCTTAACAATCAATGGACCTATTGGTCTGATTCTGGACAAAAAACTGAAATAATAACTTATGATAAGGGTACAAAAAATGGTCCTTATCAGTTTTGGAATAAGGAAAATTATAAAACAATTGATGGGCAATATAAACAAAATGTAAAAAACAAAATATGGACTTTGCGATATGATGATGGTACAATAAAATCTAAAGAGTCCTATGCTAATGGTAAAAAAAATGGATTATGGATATGGTACCACCCCGATGGGAATAAAGATAAAGAAGGTAATTATAAAAACAATGTTAAGCATGGTCTATGGACATCGTGGAGTAATAACAACAATAAAAAAAGCGAGGAAACCTATGTTAATGGTATCCTAGATGGTGAAATTACAGTTTGGCATGATAATGGGAAAAAAGATAAAGAAGGAATAATAAGAGGAAATAAAAAAGAGGGAAACTGGACATATTATACTGGAAATGGGTCAGTTGATTTTAAATTTGATTATGGAACTGGTTTAGAACGAGTTCGTATAGCAGAGCTTGAAGAAAGAGATGGTATATTTTACAAAATAGGTAAACATAAACCATATACTGGTATTGTAATTGAAACAGGAGGAATTAAAGATTATTTATTACTAGGCAGGTTTCAATCAGGAAGACGTGATGGGCAGTGGGTTCAATGGTATAGAAATGGAAATAAAGAAATAGATGGAGTGTATTATCGTGGTAAAAAACATGGGGATTGGACTCTATGGTACGAAGATGGCACAATGAAAGAACAAGGAAAATTTGAAATGGGAAATACAGATGGTTTATATAAATACTGGTATGAAAACGGCCATTTAAAATTAGAAAAATCATATCAAAATGGAAAACCCCACGGAAGAGAAACATCATGGTATGAGCATGATCATAACTTACAATTTACTGATGGTAAATGGTCTTATAATGGTGGTACATATGTTGCAGAAAATGATGAAAAATTATGGAATTGGTGGTGGTATTTAAATGATAACAAGAAAGAAGAAGGACACTATTTAGATGGAAAAAGAAATGGTATCTGGACTAGTTGGTTCGATACAGGTATAAAACAATATGAAGGAAACTATATTAATGATAAAAGAGATGGCTTATGGTCATACTACAATGAAGACGGATCAACATGGCAAGAACAGACTCTTTTGTCAGGTGATTTAGATGGAAGATTTACAGAATGGCTTACACCTGAGGAATTATTATTCGAAAAATTTTATCGCAGGGGTAAATTAGATGGACCAAGTACATTTTGGGAAAACGGACACCGCAGTACAATGACAACCTATAGATCTGACTCTCCTGACGGACCTTGGGTTATATGGTATCCTAATAGCGATCAAATTAGAGAACAAGGTTTTCACCAAGAAAGCATTAAAGAAGGACTTACAACATATTATTATAAAGATGGGACAATGCAAAGAGAAGGGTTTTTTAAAGCAGGACTACCTGATGGTCTTTGGACCTACTGGAACGCAGAAGGCAAAAAAGATTTTGACTTTGATTTTGGAACTGGATTAGAGCATGTCGCTCTAGAAGATCTAGTAGAACGTGAATCGATTTTTTATAAAATAAATGAAGATGTTCCTTATACAGGTATTATTACTCAAGAAAATAAAGAGGCAGATTATTTGTTTTTAGGAAGAACTAAGAATGGAAAAAGAGATGGACAATGGGTTAAATGGTTTCCAAGTGGAAAAGATGTTCCAGAAATTTTTATTGTTGACATACCATTACCAGAACCTAAAAAACCTTGGAGCGGTGGCAAACAAGAACAAGGTGGATATAAAGAAGGTGAAAAACATGGACAATGGACAGAATGGTATGATAATGAACATATAAAATCACATGGTCAATATGACTTAGGTATAATGAATGGACATTGGACATTTTATTACAAAAATGGTATTAAAGAAAAAGAAGGCACACTAGTTGAAGGCAGTGCAGATGGTTTATGGGTATTTTATGATGATGAAGCAAATAAATCTCAAGAAGGATCATTTACAAATGGTACAAAAGAAGGTCAGTGGACTGCTTGGTTCACAGATGGAAGGATGACAGAAGGTTACTACGCCAATGGTAAAAAAGATGCTACTTGGACCAGTTGGTGGGATCACGAAAGAACAAAAAAAGAAATGCAAGGGGATTATAAAAGCGGAAAAATGGTTGATAAGTGGTTTTTTTATGATAAAAATGGAAATTTAAAAGAGATTAGATATTTCTCTCCTGATTTTTAAATAAGTTTAGCACTAGTTTTTAATACAATAAAAAGGAAGTTTTACTGTGAAATACGTATATCTTTTTGGAAATGGCAAAGCTGATGGCAAAGCTGATATGAAAAATCTTTTAGGCGGGAAAGGTGCAAACCTTGCTGAAATGAATCATTTAGGTATTCCAGTGCCTCCTGGCTTTACATTAACCACAGAAGTTTGTACAGAGTACTATAAAAACAATAAGTCTTTTCCTGAAGGACTAGCACAAGAAGTAAAACAAAGCTTGTCTGAGATTGAGTTAATTATGGAAACAAAATTTGGTGATTCAAATAATCCCTTACTACTATCTGTACGATCAGGTGCTAGGCAATCTATGCCAGGCATGATGGAAACAGTTTTAAATATTGGATTAACAAGTGATACAATTCCTGGACTAATTAAAAAAACAAAAAACCCAAGATTTGTTTATGATGCGTACAGAAGATTAATAACAATGTATTCAGATGTAGTAATGGAAAAAGCTACTGGAATGGAACCACCTGAAGGTGAAGGGATTAGACATAAATTAGAACACCATTTATCTTCTTATAAATTAAAAAATAATTTAAAAAATGATACAGATCTGACCGAAACTGACTGGATAAACATAATTGATATATTTAAAAGTGAAATTAAATCCTCCCTTGGGTCAGAATTCCCAGATGATGCTGAAACTCAATTATGGGGTGGTATTGAAGCTGTTTTTAAGAGTTGGAATGGTGCTAGAGCTATCAGCTATAGAAAAATAGAGAATATACCTGAAGAATGGGGAACAGCTGTAAATGTTCAGACAATGGTTTTTGGTAATACTGGAGAAGAATCAGCTACAGGCGTTGCTTTTACAAGAAATCCTGCTACTGGAGAAAATAAATTTTTTGGAGAATGGTTAACCAATGCACAAGGAGAGGATGTTGTTGCTGGACTTCGTACTCCTAATCCACTTAACGAGGACACAAAAACTGAAGACACAAAACATCTTCCTTCTTTAGAAGATACAATGCCAAAAATATATAGTGAACTATTTGATATACAAAATAGACTGGAAAAACATTATTCTGATATGCAAGATATTGAATTCACTATTCAAGAAGGAAAACTTTGGATGCTACAAACAAGAGTTGGAAAAAGAAATGGTGTAGCTGCAATAAAAATGGCTGTTGATATGTTTAATGAAAATATGATTGATAAAGAAACCGCCATAATGAGAGTCAACCCTAACCAATTAGATGAATTACTCCACCCTGCTTTAGACAAAGATAGTGAAAATAGTGCTACAAAATTAACTAAAGGACTTCCAGCTGGACCAGGTGGTGCAAAAGGACGTGTTGTTTTTACAGCGGATGATGCAGAAGAGTGGAATAATAGAGGTGAAAAAGTAATTTTAGTGAGAGAGGAAACTTCTCCTGAAGATGTTCACGGAATGCATGCTGCTGAAGCAATATTAACAGCACGAGGTGGAATGACCTCCCATGCTGCTCTAGTTGCAAGAGGCTGGGGTAAATGTTGTATTGTAGGTTGTAATGAATTAAATATTTCATTAGAAAAAAAACAATTAACAGTTGGTAACGTGGTTGTTAAAGAGGGTGATTGGATAACCATGAACGGCACCCTTGGAGTTATATATCTAGATCAATTAAAGCTAATCCCAGCTGATCCTGACAGAAACAATGAGTACAAGGAATTAATGACATGGGCGGATGAAATAAGAAAACTCAAAATACGAACAAATGCCGAAAGTCCTGAAGATGCTGAACAAGCTATTAAATTTGGTGCTGAAGGAATAGGTTTATGTAGAACTGAACATATGTTCTTTGATGAAACAAGAATATTAGCAATGAGAAAAATGATTTTATCTAATAATAACGAAGATAGAAGAGAAGCTGTAATGGGGCTTCTACCATTTCAAAAAGAAGATTTCAAAGGAACGCTTAAAGCCATGGAAGGGAAACCAGTAACTATTAGACTACTTGACCCTCCTCTTCATGAGTTTATAACCTTGAATAATAAACAAATTGATGAACTTGCTAAAAAAATTGGTATAAACAAATCGGTAGTAAGTCAACGAATTGCAAGTCTCCATGAACTAAACCCTATGTTAGGACATCGTGGTTGTAGACTAGGAATCGCGTATCCTGTAATTACAGAAATGCAAGCAAGAGCAATTCTAGAAGCGACTGCTGAACTTGTTAAAGATGGTCTAAACGTTTTACCAGAGATAATGATTCCATTAGTTGGAACAGTTACAGAATACATAGATCAAGAAAAAATAGTTAGAGATGTTGCATCAAAAGTTGAAAGCAAATATGGTATAACATTAAATTATTTAGTAGGAACAATGATTGAACTACCACGAGCATGTCTAACTGCAGATGAAATTGCAGAACACGCTGAGTTTTTCAGTTTTGGAACAAATGATCTCACACAAACTACATTTGGATTTAGTAGAGATGATATAGGATCGTTTTTGCCTGACTATTTAGAGCGTAAAATTCTACCAGAAGATCCATTCCAAAGTTTGGATGTGAATGGTGTAGGTAAATTAGTAACAATGGCAGTTAACTATGGCAGAGGAAAAAATAATAATTTAAAAATAGGAATTTGTGGAGAACATGGCGGCGATCCTTCTTCTATTTTATTTTGTAAAGAAAACAATCTAGATTATGTTAGTTGTTCACCATTTAGAGTTCCTATAGCACGTTTAGCAGCTGCACATGCTGAATTAATTTAATTAATAAAAAAAAGCCTCCTTACGGAGGCTTTTTAATAAATATACGTTATTGCTTACTCTACCATTTCTCCGCCACCAAGTATATCCTCAATACTAATTGTTCCTTCTTTATCCATCTCTTTCGCTTTATCTAAAAAAAGCTCCTTTCTTTTAACGTCAATTTCTTTTTTAGATACTGCACCTTCAAGCGGTTCATACATGGCTTGCTTTTTCTGTGGTAACATATCAATGATCCCATCTATTACTTCCTGATCAAGACCCTTAACAGCCAATGCTAAATCTGTTGTATCAGGGGCAACAAACAATTCTCTTTTTATATTATCTGGGAACTTCTCAAGAATATCTTCAAATGTAAGGAAATATTTTTTAACCTCACCAGCTAAATCGGGGTTTTCATTCTGGAGAGTTTGCATATAGCGCTCTTGCTCACCAGAATCCATACCGCCAAGCATATCAGCTATATCTTTAGCTCCACCTCGAGAAAATTCAGTAGTCCTAGGTAAATAAGTTGATTTTTCTTTCAATCTTGCACCAACTTCAATAACACCTTCTAATGGAACATCATCAAGGGAACCCAACTCAATTAAAACCTGACCTTTTAGTACAGGGTCAAACTTATTAACAATTTGCATCCTTTTTTCAGGCTCTAACTGAGCTAATGTCATTGCAACAACAGGAGCGTCTTCCTTATTCACCAAAGCAAATAATTGTTCATCTGTTAAATCTTTTAAAAATTCAAAGGGATGTATTGCATTCCCATCTGTTCCGTTTGCACCGACATCTTCACTTAAAAATCCAAAATAAAATTCTTCCATAACACGTTTTTTAACACTGAATGATATCGGTCCTAAAGTCTGTAACGTGGATCTTATTTTACGCACTTCAGTCTTAGATAAGCCTTTTATTAAAGACATAGCCAAACCTTCTCCAACTACAGAAAATAACACTGCAACCTTTTGCAGTCCAGATAGTGAATTATAATCATTAATCATAATATTATTCCTTACCTTTTATTCTTCTCCGCTTTCTTCTTCATCACCACTATCATCCGAAGATACTTCTTCAGGTTCAGGTGCAGCAGACGCTTCTGGGGCAGGTTGTTCTAACCATTCTTTTACAATAGTAGATGTCCTTGCGGGTTGCCCAACACTCATTGACACTACGGATTTCCGTATATCATCAATTTCACTTTTTAATACATTTGGATCTTCATCTAATTGAAGACTCCCTTCGTTTTCAGACTGAACTTTATCTTCCATTGCTGCAATTTGGGTTGCAGAAACAGGCTGACCTTCTGGAGCTGAACCATTGTTCTGCTGTTCCTGCTCTTTAGGTGCTTCTTCCTTAGGTACCTCTTTAGTCTCTTCTTTTTTAGATTCTTTCTTACGTCTTTTCCTTCTCCTAGTCGGTGGTGGATATGGATATGGCGGCATAGGTGGGTATGGCACTTGAGCCTGAGAAGATTTTTTACCCTTTTGTAAAATCATTAAAACAAGTAGGATAATACTAACAACAGAAAGAGCAATAATAGCTATCATTTTCTTATCCATTCCCTGAGATGCTTCAGCTTCTAATTGCTCCAAATCAGCCTGCACCTTATCTAAAGCAGCAATCTTATCAGCAATTATTGAATCTCTGGATGCTTTTTCCTTTTCCCTTTCAGCTAATTCTTCAGCAATTTTTGCTTGCGCTTGTTGTTGCGCTTCTATTGAATCTTGTAAGACAGCCTGCAAAAGCGTTTTTCTTAAACTCTGCATTTCATTATCTAGCATTGCAAATCTTGTTGAATCAAGTTGTTTTGCTTTTGTTTGTTCTTGTGATGTGTTAACCGATAACATATCCTTTAAAGCTTGTATTTCTTTTTCTAATTTTGAATTTCTAATAGAATCTTTTCTTGCCATCTCTTTCTTTTCAAACTCAGCCGCTTCTTGCAACCTAGCTTTATCAAGATTTTCCAGTTGAGACTGAAAATTTGCTAAGTCTTCTTCTCTTCTTAGTAAAACCTCTTCTTTATATTTTCTTATATCATCCCGCCAATCTGTTGTTTCAGAAGATCTTTTTCTTTCCATGTGATCTATTTTTTCAGCAATGTTTTTTAACATTACCTGCTCAGCTGTACGTTGATCACGCCTTTCTTTAAAACTAGCTGTCATTATCGTCAATTTATCACCCCTTTGTCTATCAAATTTTGCTGCTGCCATAGTTAATTGACGAATATTTTCAATTAATTCTGGTGCAGCTCCTTCTTGAAGAATAAGAGATAAATCCATTCTTTTTATTATTGTTTTGGCTGGTCTCTTTGTAGAAAAAACTTTATCTACTACTTCTTTTTCAGCTTCTTCATCCTCTTCAACTTCTTGATAAGTTGCCTTCAACGCTTTAGGAGAAATAGGCTTAGAAGAAGGTAATGGACGAGAGTCACTTTTTGAATTTGAAACATCAACCTCAAAACCAGGGATAGGTAGTCCAATAGCATATTTATCATTTTGAGATTCAAGATCGTTTTGAACCATTTTTTGTTGAATCTCACTTAAAGCATTAGCCGTTTCTTGTGCTGGAGAAATTGTTTCTTTTTTCTTTGCATTTGCTCTTGGAGCATAATAAGTAAATTGCTCATTTATTTCCTCAAGAACTTCTAATTCGACATCTACATTAATTACATATTTATGAGACTCAATAAGTTTTGATAAAGCATCTTTAACCCTATCTCGAATATTATTTTCTACCATCAATTTTTGAGAAAGGTATCCATCACTTTGTGAAAAAAGAAATGTGATTGTTGCTAGCACACTTATAATAGGAAAAAAATATTTTTTACCCTTTTTCATGTGAAACTCCTTGGTATGTGTTT
>CETG01191334.1_pt1 | contig 31003 bp, 28 predicted proteins | sample 361471 | NCBI WGS metagenome assembly CETG01 (sample SAMEA2622696, study PRJEB7988) | marine metagenome | isolation source: saline water (ENVO:00002010), including | reverse complement strand
AAATCTTGCAAGAGATTGTGAAATATTGAACCATCAAAGAAGAGAATTATCAGATGGCCTTTTTGAGGAATCTATAGCACTTATAGAGTCAAAAAAGGATTCAGTTGATTCATTTATATTACTTGCTCAACCGCATTGGCATCCAGGTATTATAGGAATTGCAGCATCTAAGATAATGAATAAATATAAAAGACCAACAGCATTACTTGCTTCAGAATCAAATGGATTATTTAGAGCTTCAGTAAGATCACCTGAAGGTTTTAATATTATAAGTGCTCTTCATGATACTTCTGAATTATTAGAGAACTTTGGAGGCCATAAATCTGCAGCAGGTTTTACTGTTCATTCTAAGAATATAATTAAGTTACATGAAATACTTAATAAGAAAGCCAATGATTGGTTTTTAAAAACATCTACAACGCTAATTAAACCAGAAGTATATTTACAATTTAATGAGATAAACTATATTTTATGGAATCATATTAGTAAATTAGAACCTTTTGGTATTAGCAATAAAGATCCTATTTTTTGGTCCAGGAAATGTAATGTTTTAAAGGAAACATGGAATAAGGCCGGCGGTCGAAATCTTATTTTAGAGCAAGAAGGGTATCAATTAAGTGTAATTGAGTGGGATCCAAATACCAAAGTAGATATCCCTAAAGTTATTGATATAGTTTATAATCTTAAATTAAATAAATGGGGTAAACAAAAAAAATTACAATTAAACCTTATTGATTATCGTAAATATAGTGAAAGAATAGTTATTAATAAATCTGGTAGGAAATATACATGTTATCTAAATATGGATAGAAGTATTAATATATTGAATCAAGGCAATGAATCTATTACTGGTAATTATGATGTAAATAGAAATCTCTTATTAGATAACACTATTTGCTCAAATGATTACATTAAAGGACTCTTTGATGAGGCTAGTATGGCACTAGGCTTAATACCATAAAAAAAAGGGCCCTTAAAGGGCCTTTTTTTTATGAATTGTCTAAATTCCCCTTCTGTAGAAAACAAGAGCAATAATTGCTGGTCCAGCTAGTACAACGGCCGCAAGTGGAATTAGATTTCCCATTTAGAAATTTTATGATGGTCTTAAGAATACAAAAATAAATAGGTCTAGGACGCCATCGACTAAAATTTATAATAAACCTGAAACATTTCGCATCATAGTAGACCTATGTTTGAAAGCTTGACCTAATCATTAAATTTTGCTCAAAACTTCCTTCTAGGCTTTAAATGGACATTTTTTTTTGCTTTTAAAGCTTATGTTGATTTTCCCTCGCATTGGTAGTTGAATTAGTTAAATCAAAAAACTTTTCTCTAGATTGGTATATAAATTGCTTTTCTACTTATACTTAAAGATATGGTAGTAGAGTCCAAAATAAATGAAAAGGTCCTCCCTCAAGCAGAGAAGGGAGTGGGCTCTACTTTCATAACTGTTATGGTAACAACATTTACAACTGTATTCCTTGCTGAGCTTGGAGATAAAACTCAACTAGCCACGCTTCTATTGTCAGCTCAATCGGGTAAGCCTGTTGTTGTTTTCATTGGAGCTGCTATTGCTTTAATCAGTTCAAGCCTTGTTGGAGTGGTTCTTGGTCGTTGGTTATCTAATCGTATGAAACCAGAAAGATTTAGATACATGGCTGGGATTTTAATGATTGGATTATCATGCTGGCTTGGTTCCCAGGGTTTGTTTGATATCTCAGGCACTGGAAGGTTATAGATGTACTTACCATTACTAATTTCAACGTTCACTACCGTTTTCCTTGCTGAACTAGGTGATAAGACCCAGTTAGCAACTGTCGCTTTGAGTGGGAGCACAAATAGGCCATTAGCTGTATTCATTGGCTCCTCAACAGCTTTAGTCCTAGCAAGTCTTTTAGGTGTCATTGCAGGAGGTTCTATAGCTGTTATGGTTCCAGGTAGTTTGTTGAAGTTACTATCTGCTATTGGACTACTTATAATAGGACTAAGACTTTTATGGCCATTATTTAGTGTGTTTTCTGAAAAGTTAACCTTTTTCTTCTATCAACTAAAGAAAAAGTAAATTTACTCCCTAACATAGGTTTAATAGTTAGCTTACTAAAAAAACACAACCAAATTTAATTTCTCCCTATTTATTTAAATGTTTTCCGTTTCACAATTATTAGAGAAGATTCCTCAAAATGAATCAATTGATTCGAAGAAATTACAGAGGATTCTAAAGTTAACAAAAAAAAATGATAAGATAAAGTACGAAATAGCTATAGATGCATTAAATAAAATAGGTATTTTACACAAAGAAGAAGAGCAAATAAGTTCAATAGTGGATGATCAATTTATAGAAGCAACATTAAGATGTAGTAGTAAGGGTTATTCATTTGCTATAAGAATAGATGGAGGGGAAGACGTTTATATTAGAGAACAAAATCTAAATCATGCACTTCACGGAGATAAAGTCTTAATAAAGGTTTCTAAAGAAGGATTTAAAAGGAGATCTCCTGAAGGAAAAATTCAATGTATTCTAGAACGTAAATACAAATCAATATTATGTCAAATGATCTGTGATGGTGATAATTATTTTGCAAGTCCCCTTGATGAACGAATCCTTATTACAATATTATTAGATAAAAATGATCCTCTTATAGGGGAATTTAATCCGGGTGATATTAAACTTGTAGAAGTAGAGCTGGATAAATTTGCAATAGCACAATATAGCGCAGAAGGTCACATTAAAAGGGTTTTAGATCATAACGGTAATTTAGAAAATGATATAGATATACTGGTAACAAAAGCTAATATTAATAAATATACTAAATCTCCAAAAATATTACTTAAGCAGCCATTACAAAGAAATAGAATTGACCTTACAAATCAACCTGTATTATTATTTAGTGAATGGAAATCAAAAGATGCTCCACAAATGCCTGCTTTTTATATAGAGGAGGAAGCGAATAAATATAAGTTATGGATTCACACTCAAACAATTACAGAAAGGGTTATTCTAGGAAACGCCTTAGATTTATCAATGCGTATTAAATCGGAAACCCATTGCTTAGTTAATGAGTGGATTAATTTATTAAGTGATAATCTAATTAATGAATCGTATTTTGAATGTGGAAAATCAAATGATGCAATAAGTCTCTACATTGAATTTGACAAGTCTGGTTTAATCAAGGATTGGCGATTTCTATTATCCAAAATCGAGCCTATATCACTTATTACGGATACACATCTAATAGCAATAGCAAATCGTAAGCCAAGATCAAGATTATTACCAGTAGAATTAAAGCCAATTAAAGAATATATAGAACAAATTAATTCCATAAAGGATCTTTCTGTAATCCTAAATAATAATTATAAAAAAGATGGACTTGTCGAATTAGAGGAGAACAATTTAGATATATCAGAATTAGGGGACATTAGAATTGAGCCCCCAGTATCTGACTGGAAGCAGTGGAAACCAGTTCATGATAGTCGTTCTTCTCACTCTGTTATTTCTCCCTTAATACGTGTGGCAAATTATTTATCTTTTAATCTAATTAGTGAATTTGGACTAAATGGTATCGCGATGGTTCCTGTAGATACAGAAAATACTATATTAAATGATGTAGCGAAGTCAGCAATTGCTCTAGATGTAAAATTGGAACTTAATGAGGAAGGAGTCCTATCTGCGAATGAATTGGCAGAAATATTTTCTGCAAACAAATCAAGGAAAATACTAGATAAACTTTTAAAGCACGCGATTCCTAATCCAAATATATCAACCATAGGAAATATTGCTATTGATAAGGAAAAACCTAATCAAAAAGATATGTTATTGAATTCAGCTCCTTATTGCCTTCCCACTCTTCATTATTATAATCATATTAATCAAAATATAATATATAATATAATTAAAGATAATAAATTCTATACTGATAACAAAGTTGAGAATTCTTGTTTCAGAAAAGATGATTTAGTACATAAAGTTGTTAACAACCCAAAGTGTATTAAGTTTAAGAATTTATTAGAATTAGAAGTTAGTCAAAAACTTGTAATTAATTTAATACAAGAAAGAGCCAGGGCTAAATCACTCAAATATGGAATCATATCAATGCTTCAGGCAAGACTTACTCAGCCCTTAATAGGAAAAGAAGTAGACGCTATTATCAGTGGAGTTCAAAGTTATGGATTCTTTGCGGAAATAATTCCCTCAGGTGCTGAAGGACTTGTTCATGTAAGTTCGTTAAATGATGATTGGTATGAATATAGATCTCGTCAAAGTAGATTAATTGGAAGGAAGAATAAAAAGGTTTATCAATTAGGTAAAGAAATAAAAGTAAGAATAGTAGACCTTGATATTATTAGGAATCAAATTGATCTGAGAGTAGTAGATCAACAGTTTAATTCAGATGATACTGATGAATCAGAAAAACGAAATCCTGAGGACTCTACTAATCCCCAGGAGCAGAGTTAATGGTTAAGCCTATTGTAATAGGAGTCTGTGGAGCCTCTGCTCAACCTTTAGCGGAGAAAGCAATAAAAATGCTTTTAAAGAATAAGGTGCATACAGACCTCGTGATTAGCGCTGGAGCTTATAAGGTATGGAAATCAGAGATAAATGTAACGGTTCCATTAGAGCCAAGTGAGCAAAAGGATTTTTGGTCAAGAAGATTAAAGGAAGATGTAAGTCTACTTAACTGTTATAAACCTGATGACAATTCTGCTCGTATTGCTAGCGGTAGTTTTAAAACACAAGGTATGATTATCATCCCTTGTAGTATGGGAACACTTGGAAGAATTGCAAATGGAGTTTCAATGACGTTAATAGAACGTTCTGCAGATGTACATTTAAAAGAAAAAAGAAAATTGATTTTAGTACCTCGAGAAACACCACTTAATCTTATACATTTAAAAAATATGACAACTTTATCAGAGGCAGGAGCTCATATTATTCCACCCATTCCTGCTTGGTATACAAAGCCTAAAACTATAGATGAATTATTAGATTTTATTATTATGCGAGTATTTGACTCATTAGATATAGATTTTCCCACTAATAAAAGATGGGGTAAGTAACAAAGGTATGCTAAGGTCAATTTTATCATTTATTTCAATACTCCCGTTAGTAATTATATTATTTGCATCCTCACTTAATATAAATCAGCAAACACGCATAAAACTTCTTACTTGGAAATCTCCGCAGATTAGTCTTGGAGTACTTATGGCTTCAATCTCTTTTTCTTCTTTTTTACTTTCTAGTTTTTATTTATATACTATTTCAACGAATTCGTATCCTTTAAAAAGAAAGTATACTTATACTTCAGAAACTACTTCACAAAATGATAATGATGACCAAAATACTTATATAGAAGAAGAGGAAGAATATGTCAATGAAAATAACTATATCAATGAAATTAAGATTGAACGTGATATTCGAGATCCTCAACCAACTCTATCTGTTCCTTTTAGAGTCATAAAGAAGGGAAATAGCAATATTATTAATGATCTTTCTGAGGAAAATGAAGAAGGGTTCATTAGTGAAGAGATTTCTAATGACAATAAAGATTTTCCGCAAACTGAGACAGGCGACTGGGGTTCCGATAGATACAAAATGTGGTAGAATTATATACTAAATATTAACTGATTATCTAAACCGCTTAATCTGAAATTAATTATGAATAAAGGAATTCACGAACAACCAGAACAAGAAGCAAATCCCATAGATATTAAAAATATAAATTCAAATCAGACTATTTTAGATAATAAGGAGAAATCAAAAAAGAGTTTGACAAGTACTTCAGATAACGGAAACGAGCCCCAAAAAACAGATGATGATATAATAGAGAAACCAAAGAAACCTGAAGAACTTCCATTCAGAGATTTTATAAATATCCATTTAATACCAAATCTTCGTAAATCACTTGAAAAGTTTAATTACACTGATATAGAAATTATTTTACAGGAAGGACAAAGGCCAGTTGTGGGAGGAAACTGTTGGTACGTATTTGTAAAACTAACTGAAACCAAAAGGTTTTGGATATGCTTCTCATCAGATTCAATTACTTCAACTAAAACTTTTAGTTTATCTGAATCTACAGAACCTCCTACTTTGTTAGAATCATTTTTAATTGATGAAAAAAAGACAACTTTAGTTTTACTAGTATCAAGAACGCTGCAGAGACTAAATGGTCAGAAATGGTTGGGGGCAAACTAATCTTTATCGATTATTTCGGACATTTCTATACTTATCAACAAATTTCATACTCATACTATACAAAAGATTACTTTTGTCGCTTAGCTCTCATCTAATATTACATAATAGATGTAACTTCTAGAGAATATATTGATAACACAGGTTCTCAAAACTGATTCACTAATCCCTGGTCTCAGTTACCAAGATGATATATGGCGAACAACTCTTGATGGTCTAATTTCCCGTGGGATATCATCTGGTGCTAATTTTGTTGAAATTTTTCTTGAGAGAAGTGACTCTTTAAATATCTTAGCGGAACAAAGTATTATAACAAATGTTAGTCCTTCCTTAGGATTAGGAGCTGGTATACGTGTTTTTAGAGATAAGAAAGATGGCTTTGTAAGTACGAATGATCTTTCTGAGAGTGGACTATTGAAAGCACTTATAAATGCATTATCCATGTTGGGCTTAGAAATAAACGAGTTATCTTGCAATAAATTTTCTGGTTTAGGAAAGCTAAAAGATTATGGAATAGAAAAGAATAACTGGTTAAAAAAAACCCCAAGTATTAGTGATATAAGCAATAAATTAATCTCCGCTAATAGCAAACTTGAAATTCACTGCAATAAAGAAGAAGTGCGGAGATCAAGCTTCTCAAGATCATGGCAAGAAGTACTTATCTCTGCCTCTGATGGGACGTTTGTTAGAGACATACGTCTACATCAAACCACAGGATTAAATGTGTTAGTTTCAGATAAGGAACATAGAGCATCAATAGGCAGAAGATATGGTTCATCTGATAAACCAAATGATCTATCAGAATGGGATGAAGAACATGCAGCGCAAGAGATAAGTGAAAGCTCTGCAAAAATGCTTTATGCAGATTATGTAGATGCTGGTCAAATGCCAGCAATTTTATCTAACAAATTTGGTGGTGTAATTTTTCATGAAGCCTGTGGCCATCTTTTAGAAACTACTCAAATTGAGAGGGGTACAACTCCATTTTCTAATTCACTAGGCAAGAAGATTGCGCATGAAAGTCTTTCAGCAGTTGATGAAGGTGCTTGGCGTGATGCTTTTGGAACTATTTCAGTAGATGATGAAGGTATGGAGCCAGAAAATACTCTTTTGATTGAGAATGGAATACTTAGGAACTTTCTCTCTGATAGAGCAGGGGAGCTCAGAACTGGGCATAAAAGAACTGGTAGTGGGCGAAGACAAAGTTACTCATTTGCTGCTGCTAGTAGAATGAGAAATACATATATTAAAGCTGGTAATCACAAACCAAGTGAATTAATTGAATCAATAGATCAAGGTATCTATTGCAAATCCATGGGTGGCGGTAGTGTAGGTCCAACAGGTCAGTTTAATTTTTCGGTTGAAGAGGGATACCTTATCGAGAACGGCAAACTAACTAAACCTGTAAAAGGAGCAACTCTAATAGGTGAAGCAAAAGAAATTTTGCCGAAAATTTCTTTATGCGCCGATGATTTAGATATAGCTCCAGGATTCTGTGGATCTGTAAGTGGGGCTATTAACGTAACAGTAGGCCAACCTCACATTAAGGTTGATTCAATCACTATTGGTGGGAGATAAGTCAAGGAATTCTATGGATAATCAGATTAATAGTAAAAAATTGGTTGATAGATTAAAACAATTATCTACAAAGAATAGTATCAATAAGTGGGATATTGGATCATCATCTAGCTCAGATAGTAATGTTCAAGTAGATAATGGAGAACCTAAACAACTCAAAAGTTCCCAAAGATCAGTACTTACAATACGAGTATGGAATGATGAGGGACTAGTTGGAACAACAAGTACTTCTGATATAACTGATTCTGGATTACAACGAGCATTAATGGGAGCTAAAGAGGCTAGTAATTATGGAAATATAAATGAAATTCCAGAATTCTCATCTATGGCAAAGGAGAATATTAAAGAATTTAATAAACCTTTTTATGAAATGATAGGTATTACTAAACTACTAGATAAATTATTAAAAGCTGAATCAAAATTACTTAATTCGAACGATCATATTAAATCAATTCCATATAACGGATTATCTGAAACGATCTTTGAGAGAACATATGCTAATAGTGATGGCGCCTTTAGGTACCAAAAAGGTAGCCAGTCAAGTATTTACCTTTATGCTAGAGCAGAACAAACTGGTAGGAAGCCAAGAAGTTCTGGATCAGTAAAAGTTGGATATGGTTCTGATTTATTAGATATTGAAGGATGCATAAATGAAGCAAAGAAACTCACTTTAAGTCACTTAAATTACCGACCTATAAATACTGGTAAATATCTTGTATGCTTTACACCAAAGGCTTTCTTAGAATTATTAGGTTCCTTTAGTAATATATTTAATGCTAGATCTATTATTGACGGCTTGAGTTTATCTAATAAAAATTCAATAGGTACAACAATCTCAGTTAATAACCTCAATATATTTGATAACGGACTCCATTCAGAAAACATAGGAGCAACTCCATTTGATGGAGAGGGTACTCCCACTCAAAATATTTGCTTGTTAAAAAATGGAAATATTAATAGTTTTATTCATTCTGAATTAACAGCTAGAAAATTTGGAGCAAAGCCTACTGGTCATGCAGGGTTGGCATCTAAAGCATCAGTAGGATTAGATTGGTTAATAATTGAAAACTCTGATTACACAAAATGTAAACAATGTAGTTTAAATAAAGACAATTATAAAGACCAATTTGTCTTAATAGAAAGTCTGAGTGCATTACATGCTGGTGTTAAACCTAGTCAAGGTTCATTTTCTCTACCCTTTGACGGTTGGTTAATAAATGAAGGGGAGAAAGTGTCTGTAGAGTCTGCTACTATTGCTGGTGACATAAGGGATATTCTTATTAATATTGTTAAAATTGAGAGTATTCAAGAGATAACTCCACAAGGAATATGTCCTCATATATGGATAAGTGATATCTCAATAACGGGGGGACAATGAATATTGTCTTTTGGGGAACACCAGACTACGCAGCTGAAAATCTTCATGCTATACATGAGTTAGAGCATAATATTGTTGCTGTAGTTACTCAACCTGATAAAAGAAGATCAAGAGGTTCCTCGGTAGATCAATCCCCTGTAAAAAGGCTAGCTATAAGTTTAAATATACCAGTACTTACTCCTAAAAGAGTCAGAAACAATACTCTTTTCATGAATCAATTAAAGGAATTAAAAGCAGATATGTTTATAGTAGTAGCCTATGGGAAAATATTACCTAAGGAAATATTAGAATATCCTTTATATGGTTGTTGGAATAGCCATGCATCATTACTACCAAAATTGAGAGGTGCTGCACCTATGCAATGGAGCATTATAAACGGTGATAGATTAACAGGTGTTAGTATTATGTTGATGGACCAAGGATTAGATACAGGACCTATTCTGCTGAAAGATAAAATAGAAATTTTAAACGAAGATAATATAATTACACTAAGTAGTAAGATGAGTAATTTATCTTCCTCTTTATTATTGAAATTGATAGAAATAATCAATATATATCATCAAAATAAGGAACTAGATTATAAGAAATTATTAAACCTTACTTATCAAAACAAGACTAATATTAGTCCTTCTTACGCAAGATTAATAAATAAAGCTGATTGTATAGTTAACTGGAATGATAATGCAAAAAACATACATAGAATGATAAGAGGTTTTCATCCAAATGCTTATTCTATCATTAATAATAAGAGAATAAAGGTATTATCATGTAAAATATTTAATAAAAAATTTAATGATATAAATCCTGGAACAATAATAGAAGTTATTAATAAATCTGATCTATTAGTTACTTGCTACGACAGTTCGCTGCAAATAGAGGAAATTCAAATAGAAGGAAAGAAACCTATAAAAGGAAGTAATATGATACAACAGGTTTATAGTTTATTTGGAGAAATAGTTGGTATTAAATTTACTACAATAAAAACTACTTAGGATTCTTAATAGAAAAACCCCAGCTAAGAAGACAAGTCATAAGAACAAATATAATCCATTCTGGAGTTGTAAAATCTGGCTTAATCAACGAAAGTAAAAGTTTGACTCCGGCTAAACCTACAGCTATATAACCAGCTATTTCAAGTCTAGGAAAGTCTTCCAACCAACCAATAAATAATCCTGAAGTAAATCTTAAAGCTATTACACCTATTATAGCTCCAGTAATTACTAAAAGGAACTGATCGCTAATTGACACAGCGGCCGCAACACTATCAATAGAAAAGGCTAAATCTGTAAATGCTAATAGTAGAATTGTTGAAAATAGAGAATTTGAGTTATGAGAATTAATTAAAGATTGATTGATTATATCTGGCTTAACCTTCTCGATTAATTTCGTAATAAATAAGATAAACAAATATGATGCGGCTAGTAATTTTATTTGCCAAAACTTAAGTATAAATTCTGCTGTAAGTATCAATATTATTCTAAGTAATAGTGAAAATGTTATAGCTACATTAAGAGCAAGCTTTTGCGTTTCTATATCTTTTAGTCGTTTTGTTATTGATGCAAGGGCAATAGCATTATCAGCAGAGAGAACTAATTCCAAAGAAATGATGACAGGTAAGAGAGGAGCCAGTTCTACCCACCTGTCTATGTCATCTAGGAAGGGACTAAGCGAAGTTAAAGATGCTGAATCCATAAATTTCCTTATTTTCAATGAAAATTGACTTAAAGTCTTCTAAATGAAATCGAATTAATCGATCACTTAAAAACAATGATAAGATTTGAATCCGACTTGTGTCATATTGACCAAACAAAAGCTGTGGTAAGGGTTACGGCTTTTAAGGATGGCATTAGATTGGGCAGTTGTCTTGGTGAAGCAATTGATACAGAGGCTGCTGAAACAAAAGCGACCAATAAATTACTAGTAAGATTTGGAGGAAAGGCCAAGACATCTAATAACTTAGTTAAGGAAAGAATCGAACCCGTCGATACTAACAAGAATAATCTACACTATAATGATAATTCTTTAGATAAAGATCGAGAACACAATTTAAGTTCAGCTCCAAATGAATTAAATAATAGTGATAATAAAAATACTGAAAATAATCGATCAATTCCTGAAGATTGGAGTGAAATGATAACGAAAGTTGAATTAGAACTAAAAAAAATAGGTTGGAGTAAAGATGAAGAGAAGAATTATCTTCAACGAAATTACGGTGTTAATGGCAAAGATAGAATAACAAAATTTGATGAAATGAATCAATTCTATAGAGATCTTTTGTCAATCAATTCTGGGATAGAGACAAATTCAGAAATTCTGGTTTCAAATAGAAATCTCATAATTGAAGAAAGTAATGAGATCATAGCTAAACTCAATTGGGACAAAAATAAAGCAAGAGATTTCTTAAAAGAACATTTTAATGTATTATCCAGAACTGAACTAGGAATAAAGGAATTACAACACTTTAATGCTTTACTTGGAAAACAGATAACAAATAAAAAAGTGGATATAATATCTAAATAAAAAAAATATATATTAATTTAATTATTGAAAGTAAAACTATGAGTCTAAAACCAATACTAAATAATCTATTGAATAATAATTTAACACAAGAACTCTATAATAGAACAAATCGTGATGAAAGGCTACGTATAGAAGGCGGATGTCGATTAGCAAAAGCTCTGATTAATAGTTCAATGGTGAAGTCCAGAAAACAACCATTATTAGTTTTGGTAGCAACACTGGAAGATGCTAATAGATGGTATGAAATATTGAATTTAATTGGTTGGTCAAAAGTATATATTTATCCTAATAATGAAACATCACCATATGATTCTTTTACGAATTCAACTGAAATAGAATGGGGTAAATTATCAGTTTTATCAGATTTATTAAATGAAGATAATAATGATTTTGCTTTAGTTGCTACCGATAGATCGCTTCAACCACATCTACCTACTAAGGAGTACTTTAAAAGTAATTGCTTTAGAATAAATAATAAGCAAGAGATTTGTATAGATGAACTATCTGTAAAACTTGCAGAGTTAGGATACGAAAAGGTAACGACGGTAGAAGAAGAAGGCTCATGGAGTAGAAGAGGAGATATTGTTGATATATATCCTGTTAGCAACGAATTACCAGTCAGATTAGAGTTTTTTGGAGATGATATTGAAAAGATTAAAGAATACGATCCACTAACACAAAAATCTATAGCAGAAATCAATGAAATAATTATCACTCCCACATCGATTGACTCGCTTATATTAAAAAGTTTGATGTCTAAGGATAACGATCTTTATCAAAAGATTACTGATAAGTTACTTAAAAATAATGATAATAATGTAAAAAGAAATAACCTTAATAATTTACTAGTGAAATGTTGGGACAATCCAAGCTCACTACTCGACTATATACCAAAAAACACATTTATAACTAGAGATGAACCCCAACTAATTGAACTTCATGCACAAAAATGGTTTGAACATATAGAAGAAACCTATATTCAACATAAAACTGAATTTTTCAAAGATATTGGCAATTTAGATTTAATTCCTAACTTACATAGGAATTTTGATCGATGTAACACTGAACTTAATTTATTTAATGGATGTGATCTAATAGAACTTAGGGACAAGGGAATATATAATAATATTTATCAATTATCCGAGAAAAAGATAAATATAATACCGAATAATTATAGTAATATAAGTACTAATATAAAAGACTTCAAAATCAATGGCGTAAAAATCTGGTTATTAACTGCTCAGCCTACAAGAACAGTCGCCTTACTAGATGAACATGAGTCAATAGTTAGATATATTTCAAATGTAAATGATAATTCTACGATCACAAGACTTCAAGAAGACAAAATACCAATAGTTCTTAAATCTACAGAAAATATTGACATTGATGGGTTTTACCTACCTGCTTGGAAATTAACGGTAATAACCGATAAAGAGTTCTATGGTCAAATTCGTATAGGTTCATTGGGTTATGTCAGACGTAGAAAAAGATCGATAAATAGAGCAATTAAACCAAATAAGCTTATTTCTGGGGACTATGTTGTTCATCGTAATCATGGCATAGGTCAATTCCAAAAGCTAGAAAAAATTGCTATGAATGGAAAATTCAGAGATTATCTAGTAGTAAAGTATTTAGATGGAAAACTAAGTGTTGCGGCAGATCAACTTGGCAGTCTAAGTAGATACCGATCAACTAATAACAGTAAGCCGAAAATAAATAAATTAGGCGGTACAACATGGGAAAATATAGTTAAGAAGGCTAAGAAATCTATAAAAAAAGTAGCTACTGATCTAGTTAAATTGTATGCAGAAAGGGAAAAAGCAAAAGGCTATGAATTCCCTATGGATGGTCCATGGCAATCTGAACTGGAGGATTCATTCCCCTATGAACCTACACCTGATCAGAGTAAAGCATTTAGGGAGGTGAAAAAAGATATGGAGAGTCATAAGCCAATGGATAGATTAGTATGTGGGGATGTTGGATTTGGAAAGACTGAAGTAGCAATAAGGGCTATCTTTAAAGCTGTAACTGCTGGGAAACAGGTAATATTTCTAGCCCCAACAACAATTCTTTCTCAACAACATTGGAGGACAGTATCTGATAGATTTTCACCATACCCAATTAAGGTTTCACTATTAAATAGATTCAAATCAATCCAAGAGAGGTCAAATATTATGGAACAGATAAAGGAGGGTAATGTTGATGTAGTTATAGGGACACATCAACTTTTATCCAATAAAATAATATATAAGGATATTGGTCTTCTAGTTATAGATGAAGAACAGAGATTTGGGGTAAATCAGAAGGAAAAGATTAAGAGTTTTAAGAAGGATGTAGATGTTCTTACCCTAACAGCAACTCCTATTCCGAGAACTCTCTATATGAGCTTATCAGGTGTAAGGAAAATGAGTTTAATAAATACACCTCCACCTTTAAGACGACCTATACAAACACATCTTTCACAGCTAGACGACGAGGTAATAAGAAGTGCAATTTGTCAAGAAATTGATAGAGGAGGACAGGTATTTTATGTAGTACCCCGAATAGAGAAAATTCAAAATATAGTTAAAAAAATTAAGGAGATGATACCTAAAATCAACTTAGTAGTAGCTCATGGACAGATGAAAGAGGGCGATTTAGAAAATGCAATGATAGCCTTCAATGGAGGAGAAATAGATTTGATGATATGCACAACAATAGTTGAAAGCGGATTAGATATTCCAAGAGTAAATACAATTATAATAGAGGATTCTCATATGTTTGGTTTATCTCAACTTTATCAACTAAGAGGACGAGTTGGTAGAAGTGGTATTCAAGCTCATGCCTGGCTTTTATTTCCGGAAGTTTCTCTTCTGACAGATGTTTCAAGAAAAAGACTAAAAGCAATACAAGAATTTACTCACCTTGGTTCAGGTTACCAACTAGCAATGAGGGATATGGAAATCCGTGGAGTAGGAAATTTATTAGGTGTGGAACAAAGTGGACAACTTGAAGTTATAGGATTCGACATGTACATGGAGATTCTTCAAGAATGCCTTGGTCAAATCAATGGTCAAGATATACCCCTAGTAGATGAGACACAGGTAGATCTAAAAATAACGGCATTTATTCCTAGCGAATGGATAATAAATAATAACGACAAATTAGCAGCATATAAAGCAGCTACAGATTGCAATACAGAAGATGAAATACTAGAACTAGCAATCTCTTGGAATGATCGATATGGAACAATACCATTAGTAGTCAATACATTATTAGAGGTAATGAAGCTTAAATTACTAGCGAGAAAATGCGGAATATATAGAATTAGAATAGAAAAAAATAATATAATTTTAGAAACTCAAATGGAAGAACCAGCTTTTAATAGATTACATGAAGGCTTACCTAAAAACATCCAATCAAGGCTAATATATCAAAAGACTAATAAATTAAATTCATTATTATATGCTAGAGGTCTAGGAGTTTTGCCTCCTGAAAAACAAATAAATGAATTAATAATATGGCTAGGTTTTATGCTTGAGAAAATATAGTCAGGTAAATATTATTAAATAATTCAATCAATAATATCGTTCAATTTATCTCTGAAATCTCCTTTAGGCATACCTCCCTTTATTTCGCCAATTACATTAAAATCATCATCTGGTTGTGAAACAATTAAATAGGTCGGCCACCCCATACCCTCCTTATTGGGATAAATAGAAAGAAGTATCTTTCTATATTTACGATATAAGATAGTATCCTGAATCATTACCCCTACAAATTTAAGACCTAATTCAGTACTGACCTTCTCGTCGTAGTGACTCATCTTATGGCAAGTACCACAATCTTCAGAGCTGAACTTAATAACTGTATAATCCATAATGAATGTAAATCTTCACTAATTTAACTCAAATAACTAATGCATGCAAATAAGTAATAATGATAATGACAAAGTAGTAATTCAACTTAAATTAACAGAGCATTATACATAAATCATTGCGATTATGATATTTTTTGGATGTATTTGATTAAGATATACTTGTTAGAGATATTATACTCTTACTACTATTTTCTATGGAATATTATTTTGCTATAATAGAATAGAATGGGTCGGCTGGTGTCTCTAAGATACCAAATAATTTCTTTACATTGTTATTCTCTATGATAACTTGATAATCATTGAAATAACTACTGGATAGAATATTTTTTATATAAGAAATATGGCCTTTATAGTCATTTTGAGACCATATCATCGGGGCTTTATTCCAGAATGCTCTATTAGAAAAAGAAATAATTAACTTTCCATTGACTTTGATAACTCTTCGAAGCTCCTGAGCTACTTTTTCTGGATATTGTAAATATTGCCACCCAGCAACTATTAATCCAACATCTATAGAACGATCATCTAAAGGTAAAATCTGGTTATTATTCAAATTTTGGACCCAATAAGAGTCCAATGACTTATTAGATTTTAATTCTTCTAAATTCATACCGTGTCCGATAACCCTACTATAAGTTATTTTATTTGGAAGATGACTAACCCAACTACTCATTAAATCGAGAACAACAGAATTGTGATTAATGTTACTAGTGTACAAACTTGTCAACCTATTGCGGAAATTGTCGTCTAAATGATGTACAAATCTCGGAGAGGAATAAAAAATAGAATCATCTGACTGGTCAGTTTTTATACGCTCACTATCTAAAAGAATACTTTTTGTCATCAGTACTACTTTTCAAATATTATATCTATGGTAAATACAAATTGTGACATGTTCACTATTTGTTAGGCTTTTCTATATTACTAGTTTGGTATATACCTAGACAAGATCCACCATATAAAAATAATAACGATATACTAGGTATTAAAAGAATACTATAATCTTTTAAATTGAGAAAAATAAATAGCTTATATGTTCCAAATACAGATGATAGGAATAAAGTTATAGATGACATGATAAATAGAAATCTAATATAAGCTACATTTATATATTTAGATAGATATTCTTCTAGATGTGTTGAACTATTAATTAATGTCAATAAAATTAAAATATTATTAGATCCCACTAATAGCCATAGAAAAGAGGACTCTATGTATAGTAGGATAAAGGTATAAACAGAAATAGTAAATGAAAGCCAAGCTATTAATTTCGAGTAACTCATATTTGTATTTATCTTTCGTTTCTTGTTCATATTTATCCTATGACATATTCTTTAATATATAACAAAAAACATTTTAGTGATTAAATGAAGTATAATCTTAATAGTATTTATTATTGAAATTAAAAAATTACTTAAATTGTCTTGATTTATTATTATTATTATTATTTTGATAGTTGGAATAGGTTAAAATCTTAGCAATCCTAAGTATAGATCCTATAAAAAGAGTTAGTATAACAATAAGTGCTGCTATCACTAACAAATAAGTTATAAAGACTAATGAGAAATTATATAGATTTTCTGCACCTATAAGGAAAGAGTTAATTGCTTTACCTGTAATTAAATTAATTTCATATTTAGCTGGAATCTGATTTATATAGTAAAAACCAAGAATTGCTAGGGTAAGCATAATTATTGTCTCTAAAGAAAGTCGTAAAAGTGACTTTGAAGTATTACTCTTTTTGTCTCTAAAAACTTTTCTATAGTAATCTCTCTTCCTTCGACCTCTCTTGAAAAGACTCATCTTTTTTATCTAGAATAAAAGTAATAATTTATTATAATAAATTATACTGGCTTTTCAAGTCTGAATTGTATTCGATTTATCTAAATATCATTTATATTCATACACCAGAAATCTTTCTTTTGCTTTTCTAAGAATTAGTTTTTGATTCTTTTAGATCTTTTGGTTCTATTATTTCTAGATTTGGTATAGGTAATGAGATTAAAATCATTGAGGTAAATACAAATGAAGTAATAGCTAAGAATAGAGGAATTGATCTTGAGACTAATGTTTTAGGTCTCATGAATTCCCTAGTTTTAAGAGGCTTTTCATGGTACAAAGTCCAATTTATAATAACTCTCGTGTCATTTACTAAATCATCTAGGCACCTTAACAGGTCTGAGAAGCAAGCATCATCAAGGTTGATCACTAAATCATCAATGTCTCTTTTGGTACTTTTAAGTATTAGTTGGTGAAAGTCTTCATATGGCGTAATAGATATCAAATTATCATTAGAAGTAAATGTTTTACGAATACCAGAAATACTATATCTAGCGTATGGAAGTATTACTGATATTAGTGAGTCTAGATTCTCTCTTTTGCCTTCCAGTATTGGTGATCCTACTATTGATAGACTCCAACTAGAAATGATTCCAATAATATCTGGTTCATGTCCTAATGAAATATCTGGTAATCCCTCTACAACAAGTTTAGAAGCAGTTTGATTGTATCTATAACTTAATTTATACATAATTTAAACTACTATTTATGTTATCCATAAGAGATACTTTTAATCTATTCAAGCCACCTAGACCAGCACAAAATGATAACGTAAGTATTAAATGGCGCAGTAATGATTTTGATGAATTTGGATCAATTAAAGTATTTATAGAACCTCTTTTCGTATTCATTCTCTCTTTTAATAAATCTGATAGTCGATCATTTAGGATTACCCATTTGGCATCATTAATTGCATTCGGTTCCTTAATCGATAGTAATTGTCTAATTAATGGATAAAGTCTTTCTGCCATATAGCAGACCAAAATTATTAAAGCATCTGACTCCTTAGGTTTTAGATTGCCTCTTCGATTTACTTTTCTAAGAGGATTATGGGATCTAAATTTCCATAATTCTACTTGATTTGGGAAGTGCTCATGAAGATTCATATTTGAAGATACCATTAGAAGCGCTTGAGAGCCATTTATATCAAGGGCCTCTATTACTAGCAATAAAAGGTCCAGCTTCTCGAGACCTCTTCTACCAATTACAATATTAGGGTATATAAGTTCACCTGGCCTTGGTATACCTTTACTTGTATTGAGTGTATTTAGGCTTTCCATTTTGTTCCGTACAAAGGTAACCCATTTCATAATGCCATTAATATGTACCAAAAGTCATGTCAATATCATTGGTTTTCTGAAGTTCACACAATCATGGTGAATATAAAGCTTTTTTAAGTAAATATTAAAGTCCTTAATTGCAAGTATTTGAATTTTGAGCATATTTCTATAAATTATTTTCCCAATCCAGAACAGTCTCGTATTGCCTGAGAGACAATAAACCAAAACTCCATAAGACAATTGGAAGTGGTGCTTGTTCTAGATCTGCCTGTCTGATACCCAAATTTATTGCTTCATCACTTAACCCTATTTTTGTCTGTAGAAACCTAATTAAGCTGTCGGATGGTAAAGGCTGTTTTTGGCTAGTATTTATCAAAATATGTAGTCGAATTAAGATTATTTTGGCACATTATTCAGGAATTTCAAAGGTCCATATGTCATTAAAGCTAGAATTAACTTTTTAAGTACCTTAAATCTATTGAGTAATAAAAAGAAAAATTTCCTGAAACCTAGCAAAAAAGAAATATCATTGGAAAATAATCTAACTATCAAATCAGTAAATAAACTCATAATTATTATATCAAACATACGAGGAATATTATACATTGATATTGGATCTTTACTAAATAATGATTTTTTCTTATGAGGTCTTAAAATGCTACTTAACAACTCAACATCTCTGCAGCATAGATTTAAACCTTGACCAGCTACAGGATGGACCTTATGAGCAGATTCCCCTATAAGTATCCCCTTTAAGCTATAAAAAGGATAAGCAATTAAGAATTTAAGTGGGAATATTGCTCTCCTGTCAACTAAACTAGTAACTACTATTTCTTTTGGTAAAATAGAATTGATCAATGAAATAAATTCGTAATCAGAATTATTAACACGTCTATTACAACTTGTTTTTGGAGCACTCCATATAATTTGAAAGGTGTTATTACCTAGTGGCAAGATTGCCAAGGGACCTTCTTTTCTTAAAATCTCGTAAGCTGTTGAACAATCAGTTCCATTAACCTTAACCTTAACTGTAAGGCAAGCTTGACTATAATTAAAAGTGTAACTTCTAATTCTCCAGTTATTTCTCGCAGAAGAGGAATAACCATTTGCAGCAATTAACAACTCGTCATCTCTCTGAATAAATGATTCAACTCTTGTTGAATCATAGATATTGATATTTTCATGAGAATTTATATTAGTTATTAGTATATTCATAAGATTTTCATGACTAATAGTCCAGCCTATAGCTTCATTCTTCTTTGAATTTGAAATTAAATGATCAGTAGTAAAGATCGATTGGCTATTTGACACCATGTCTTTAAGTATTAGTCTTTTAAAAGGTATGCAATCTTTTTTAAGATCCTTCCATATACCCAGTTTTTCAAAGAACAATTTTGATGAGTGTGTAATTGCATATGATTGATTTTTCACTTTAAGGTCATCTATCTTTGATTTATCGAATAGTTCTATAGCTAAACCAGCTGAACCAAGAGAATATGCTAATAAGCTTCCAGTGGGACCAGCTCCCACAATATTGATTTTTGTAATTTTTCTTTTACCGAAGCTCATATAATAAATCAAGGATTTCGGCGATCATAACAAGGAAGTAATTATATTTGCTTGAAGTAATAAATTAGTAATTATCACTTTTGGATATCTTCCCAAACTTTATCCTACATAAATCAGTAAATGCTGGCCTGAGTAAATATGGGTACTTTCCTAACCATAAATTGAGTTTAGGTATTAGTAAATCACTTACTCCATTTATTTCTGAGAAATTTTTAGTGTAAGAAAATACTAAGCAATATAATTGCATACCTTCTCTAATAACTTGATGTTTATTCTCTAGAGGAAATGATACTTTTGTTAGATAACCATCGTTGTCCACTAGATCAAGGCACATCCAGGCTCTTCTATCCTCTATATATTCCAGTTTTCCTTGATTATTTGCCTGCTCATATGTCTTTTCTATTTTTTCAGTTATTTTAATATTAAATATGTTACCTCGAAAGATTGCTATGAACGGGAATCTTCTTATTTTGGAATTTTCTTTACTAGCTTCAAGTATAGGACCCCAAAGAATATAAATTAAAAAGGTAACGCAAACTAAAATCCATAACGCGTAGAACCTTGTTGCAAATTGGCTTTGAGCTACTAAAAAGGTTAAAACTCCACCTATGGAGGATATCATCACCCTCTGGAGAATCTTTCGTGGAGTTCCTAACGCAGACCTGAATTGAGTTGCCGTAGCTACTGCAGGTATTAGCCGTTCTAACTCTCCTCTTTTAATTGGAATCAACATATTTATAGAACTTTTAAATGAATCTTTCTAGTCCATAAACTAATCCAGACAAATTCAAGACTTTTCTAATAGTCATAAGAACTCCAGGCATATATGCTGAGCGGTCAATTGTGTCATGCTTAAGAGTGTAAGTTTCACCATTACCTCCGAATAATACTTGTTGATGAGCTACCAAACCTGGAAGTCTGATTGAATGAATATTTAGGCCACTTTCTCTTTGGCCTCCTCTACATCCAGTAAGGAATTGTTTCTCATCAATACCAGTTTCATTAAACGGTTTACCTAATTCTTCCATCATCTCAGCTGTTTTGATACAGGTACCACTTGGTGCGTCAGCTTTTTGGTTGTGGTGAAGCTCAATTAATTCTGCATGATCATAAAAACGAGCTGCTGCTGACGCTGCCTGTTGCAATAAGACCATCCCAACTGAAAAATTTGGTATTACAGCTGCTCCTATTGAAGCTTTAGAAGCAAATTCTGATAAATCATTTATTTGCTCACGATTTAAACCAGTAGTTCCGATGACAGGATGAACCCCATAGGCTATTGATGTTCTTGTATGTTCATAAACTTTAGATGGGTGCGTAAAATCAACCATTACTGGAGAAAGTCCTTTGATAGATGATTGACTTGCTGTACATAAACATCCCTCAAAGTCAGATGTTATAAAAACATCTAACGGGTTCAAACCAAGTTCAAGACCTATATCAACCCCTTCTTTATTAGGAGCTGTATCAATGGCACCTACCAATTCACAATCTTCAGCTTTACAAACGGCTCTAACAACTTCTTTACCCATTTTACCTAACGCACCTGAGACGATAACTGGAATTTGAGGGTTAATAGTCATGTTCATAGTTAATTTTTTTTGGATATTTTAGAAAGGCTTGTTACACCATGAAGCAATTATCCACATTAAATGCTCATAGCCCCGTAGGCTTGTGTTGAATTATTTTAAAAATTATGTTTACGCAGGTTCGCTCGACCAGTAGAAGAGTTTCACCTGCACCTGGTCATAGTCATAAAAATGTAATGAAGGTGGTTTATTTAGTTCTTGAACCTCAATATCAAAATGCATTAACACAAGCAGTCAAATCACTAAACTCTCAAAACGGAACGTTGGGGGTTGAACTTTCTGGCTATTTAATTGAAGAACTAAGAAACGAAGACAACTATGATGACTTCAAAAAGGATATTGCATCAGCAGATGTTTTTATTGGCTCTCTTATATTTATTGAAGACCTAGCACAGAAAGTAGTAGATGCTGTAGCGCCTCATAAGGAAAATCTAAAGGCATCAATAGTCTTTCCTTCTATGCCAGAAGTAATGAGGCTGAATAAGTTAGGAACATTTTCAATGGCTCAACTCGGACAAACTAAAAGTCTGATCGGTGATTTTATGAAAAAGAGAAAGGAAGCAGGAGGAGCAAGCTTCCAAGACTCAATGCTAAAACTTTTAAATACTCTTCCATCTATTCTTAAATATTTACCAGTTGATAAAGCTCAGGATGCAAGAAGTTTTATGCTTAGTTTTCAATATTGGCTAGGAGGAACCCCTGATAATCTTAAGAATCTACTGTTGATGATCTCTAATAAATATGTTTTTGAAATAGACGAAAAAACACTAAAAGAAGAAGAAAAGGTATCTGATCCACAGGTTTTCCCTGACTTAGGTATTTGGCATCCACTAGCCCCAAAAATGTTTGAAGATATAAAGGAATATCTCAACTGGAACAGTAGTAGAAAAGATCAATTAAATAAATCATCACATAGCCCTGTTATTGGTCTCGTTCTTCAAAGGAGTCACATAGTTACAGGCGATGAAGCACATTATGTAGCTATTATTCAAGAACTGGAATTTAGAGGAGCCTCTGTAATCCCCGTTTTTTGTGGAGGATTAGATTTCTCAAAACCTGTTAATGAATATTTTTACGATCCCTTAAATAATGAAAACCCTCATGTTGATGGAGTTGTTTCTCTCACTGGATTTGCCTTAGTTGGAGGGCCTGCGAGACAAGATCACCCTAAAGCTATTGAAGCTCTTAAAAGACTTAATCGTCCTTATATGGTTGCGCTACCTTTAGTTTTTCAAACTACCCAAGAATGGGAAGGTAGCGATTTAGGCTTACACCCAGTACAAGTTGCTCTACAAATTGCCATCCCGGAATTAGATGGAGCAATTGAACCAATTGTTTTATCTGGCAGAGACGATGCCACCGGTAAAGCACATACATTGCAGGACAGAGTTGACGCAATTGCAGAGAGAGCTATTAGATGGTCTTCACTTCGTATAAAACCACGTTCAGAAAAGAAATTAGCAATTACTGTTTTTAGTTTCCCCCCTGACAAGGGAAATGTTGGAACTGCAGCTTATTTGGATGTTTTTGGTTCTATCTACAGAGTCCTGCTAGAGATGAAAGCCAAAGGTTATCAAATTAATAATCTTCCAAAAGACCCTAAAAAATTAATGGAAGAACTAATAACTGACCCGGAGGCTCTTGAGGGTTCTCCGGAACTATCAATCGCTCATAAGATGACAGTTTCTGAATATGAGAAATTAACTCCTTTTTCTGAGAGATTAGAAGAAAACTGGGGGAAACCACCTGGAACATTAAATAGTGATGGACAAAACCTTCTTATATATGGAAAGCACTTTGGGAACGTTTTTGTAGGAGTACAACCCACATTTGGATATGAAGGAGATCCTATGAGGCTTCTTTACTCCAGAAGTGCAAGTCCGCATCATGGTTTTGCTGCTTATTACACTTATCTTGAAAAAGTTTGGAAAGCGGATGCTGTACTTCACTTTGGGACTCATGGATCCCTTGAATTCATGCCTGGTAAGCAAATGGGTATGAGTGAGACATGTTATCCGGACTCATTAATTGGGGGATTACCAAACCTTTATTATTACGCAGCTAATAACCCGTCAGAAGCAACAATTGCAAAAAGGCGTGGATATGCCTCTACTATCAGTTATCTAACACCTCCAGCAGAAAATGCAGGCTTATATAAAGGATTAAAAGAGTTAAGTGAGCTTGTAGGATCCTATCAACAGCTAAGAGAAAGTGGAAGAGGTGTTCAAGTTGTTAATGCAATGGTTGAAACGGCAAAAAAATGTAACTTGGAACAAGATGTTTTATTACCAAATAATGATGCTTCAGAATTAAATATTGAACAAAGAGATGCACTAGTAGGCGCAATATATAGTCAATTAATGGAAATTGAAAGCAGACTACTTCCTTGTGGCCTTCACACAATTGGTATGCCTCCAACGGCGGAAGAGGCAATAGCTACTTTAGTTAATATTGCAGCATTAGAAAGGGAGGAAGATGGTCTTAGATCATTACCGTCAATACTGGCAGAGTCAATCGGTAGATCAATGGAGGATATATATAAAGGAAATAATAATGGAGTATTAGAGGATGTAGAAATAAATAAAAAGATAACAGAAGTATCAAGATCAGCTATTGGCTCACTTGTCCTTTCTATGACAGGTCTAGATGGAAGGGTTACAATGAATAAAAATTTATACACATTATTTCTAGATTTCCTTAGAAATATTGGTGTAAATATTCCATCACCTTGGTTGAGAGAATGTACAAAATTAGGTTTCAGAAATATAGATAATAATGCATTAGAAAAACTCTTTGACTATATAAGATTCTGTTTAAAGCAAATCTGTGCTGATAAGGAAATGGAGAGTCTACTATCAGCTTTAGATGGAGATTATGTTCTTCCTGGCCCAGGTGGTGATCCTATTAGAAATCCAGGAGTATTACCAAGCGGTAAAAACATACATGCACTAGATCCTCAATCAATTCCAACTACAGCAGCTGTTGCAGCAGCAAAAATAGTTGTTGACAAACTTATAGAAAGACAAAAAGAAGAACAGGGAGATTGGCCTGAGACTATAGCTTGTGTTCTATGGGGAACTGATAATATAAAAACTTATGGTGAATCACTAGCTCAAATATTATGGTTTGTAGGTGTTAGACCAAAGTCTGACTCTGTGGGAAGAGTTAACAAACTTGAATTAATACAATTAGAAGAACTAGGAAGACCAAGGATTGATGTTGTAGTTAATTGTTCAGGAGTTTTCAGAGATTTGTTTATTAATCAAATGGCGCTCATAGATCAAGCCGTAAAGATGGCTGCTGAAGCTGAAGAGCCATTAGATCAAAACTTTGTAAGGAAACATGCAAAAGAGCAGGCTGAGAAACAGGGAAGCTCTATTAGAGATGCAGCATGCAGAGTTTTTTCTAATGCAAGCGGCAGTTATAGTTCAAATGTAAACTTAGCAGTTGAAAACTCAACATGGGAAGAGGAGAATGAACTCCAAGAAATGTATCTCTCACGCAAGACGTATGCATTTAATGCAGATAATCCTGGAGAAATGAATCAGAATCGAGATGTTTTTGAATCTGCAATGAAAACTGCAGATGTAACCTTTCAGAACTTAGATTCATCTGAAATATCTCTCACAGATGTAAGTCACTATTTTGATTCTGATCCGACCAATCTAATTAAGAATCTTCGAGATGATGGTAAAACACCTACTAGTTTTATAGCAGATACCACCACTGCAAATGCTCAAGTTAGATCTTTAAGTGAAACAATTAGATTAGATTCAAGGACAAAATTACTTAATCCAAAATGGTATGAAGGAATGCTCAAATCTGGATATGAGGGAGTACGCGAAGTCTCAAATAGACTGAATTACACATTGGGATGGAGTGCTACAAGTGGTCAAGTTGATAATTTTGTATACGAGGAATCTAACGAGACTTTTATTAATGATCCAGAGATGAGGAAAAGGCTTATGGATATGAATCCGCATAGCTTTAGAAGAATTGTAGGGACATTATTAGAGGTAAATGGTAGAGGTTATTGGGAAACATCTGATGAAAATATTGAAAGATTAAAAGAGTTATATCAGGAAGTTGAAGATAAGATCGAGGGTGTTTCAAATGAAAATAATCAATAAAGGATATTAGTTAGTGTTTACATATTTTGTTGATAATCGTTATAGCATGATTAACTTCCTTCACATCGTGTACTCTTAACATCTCAATATTTTCCATAGTGGCCAAGCAACAAACACCAATTGTTCCAAATAACCTATCTTTTGGCTCATTTAAATTGAGTATATCGCCGATAAATCTTTTACGTGAAGGCCCAAGCAATACAGGAAAGCCTTTAGCCTTAAGTAACTTTAGATTTTCTAGTATATAAATATTGTGTTTGGTTTCCTTAGCGAATCCTAGTCCAGGATCCCAAATAATATTGTCTTTACAAACACCTGAATTAATTGCCTTTTCTGTTCTTATTTCTAGTGATTTAATAACTTCATTAATAGTATTATCATATAAAGCAAGACTATTCATAGTTTGACTATTTCCTTTACTGTGTGTTATCACAATAGGTTTATTGGACTTAGCAGCTACTCTGAAAATATTCGAATCTCTTCTTCCACCGCTAATATCATTTATCCAATTAGCACCTGCCTCAATTGCTTTTTCTGCAACTTCTGATAAGAAAGTATCTACAGATATAATGCTTTGCGGAAAATTCAACCTAACTTCTTTAATTACAGGAATTATTCTTGCCAATTCAACCTTAGCGCCTACTTCAAATGCACCTGGGCGAGTACTCTGTCCACCAATATCAATTACAGAGGCTCCACTAGATAATAGAAAAGAAGCGTGATTAATTGCTTGACATTGATTTAAATAACAGCCCCCATCACTAAATGAATCAGGAGTTACATTTAATACTCCCATTAATAATGTTTTTTCAGACCAATATTTTGGCCATAAGTGACTAATTTCTTTCAAAATTGGCAATTCGCGCAAACACTTTAGGATCTAGAGAGGCTCCTCCTACTAATACACCATCTATATCACTCATACTCATTAGCTGGTCTATATTTGTATCTTTAACTGATCCACCATATTGAACTACTAATTCAGTCGAACCTACCCATTTACGGATCAATCCACATATTCGATTTGCCTCATCAGCCTCGCAGGTTTTTCCTGTTCCTATTGCCCATATTGGTTCGTAGGCAACAATAAGTTTTGACGGATTGATACCCTCTAAGCCCTGTTCAACTTGTCGGTTAATAACACGTTCGGCTTCACCTCTCACTCTTTGCTCATCGGTTTCACCCACACAAACTATAGGTATAAGATCATTAGATTGAGCTGAGCGAGCTCTTAAGTTGATTTGTTCATCTGTCTCACTGAAGTATTTTCTTGGCTCACTATGGCCAACGATGGTATAAGTCACGTTGTGCTCAAGAAGCATAAGTGGGGATATTTCTGCTGTATATGCACCCTTAGACTCCCAATGAACATTTTGGCTAGAAAGCTTGAGAGGAGTATTCTTTGAAATTTCAGACAGAATTGACAAAGCAGTGAACGGAGGTGCTATTACGACCTCTCTATCCTTAGCAATTTCAGTAATACGAGGGATGAAATCACACATATAGCTCTTTGCTTCAGAGCAAGTCATATGCATCTTCCAATTGCCTGCAATAACAGATTTTTTCACTAATTACACCTCCAAAAAATAAAAAATTTGGTAGTCAAGGCTTTTCATCGGTATTATTTCCAAAAATAAGGACCTGATCACCAAAACTAATAAAGTCACCACTGTTTAATTTACGTCCTCGCCTGCGCTCAATGGAACCATTAACCTTTACATGTCCTGCTGTAATAATTTGTTTGGCTTCACCCCCAGTCGCTACTATTGAATTCCATTTGAGAAATTGATCAAGTTTCATTGAAGTCAATTTATTCTGTTTAAAATTAGATGTTTTTAAAAACTAGCTCTAGCTTCAAAAGTCTAGTACCTCTACTGCGATCCCACATTAAAGATCTTAGCCTTGGAGGACTGAGCATGATTATTTATGTATCATGCTGGCCAATACTGGCAAAACAAGCAGGTGAATTAATACCGAGAATAGGAGAAGGCGATCTAAATAGTGTTTTAAAAATAATATCATTAGCTTTAATAATATTTTTGATTCAGAAATTAGCTCAGTTCTTCCAAGATATTACTCTAGCAAGACCAGCACTTAAAATTAGTCAAGATATTAGAGAAAGAGTATTCAAAAAATTACAAAAAATAGAATTAATGTCTTTGGAAAAAATGTCAGTAGGCGATATCACTTATAGACTTACAGAAGATGCCGACAGAGTCGGAGAAGTAATATATAAAACAATTCAAGATACAATTCCTTGTATCCTTCAGTTAGTAGTTGTGTATGGATATATGGTTTACTTAGATATCAAACTTTCTCTTGCAACATTACTATTAGCACCATTAATAGCACTATTAGTGGGTAATTTTGGATCAAAGGTTATGAGTACTGCAGAAAAAAGTCAAATACAAGTAAGTGAATTAGCAAGTTTATTAGCAGAAACAATTCAGGGATTACCATTAGTCAGAGGTTTTGCAGCTGAAGAATGGATGAAAAGTAGATTCGATGAGGAAATTAATTTGCACCGTAAAGCAAGATATAGAACCTTAAGATTATTAGCATTACAACATCCTGTAGTTGGATTCATAGAAGCTTCCGGGATATTAACAGTATTTGCTATAGGTGCTGCAAGAATTCAAAGTGGGGCAATAGATCCACAGGGCTTCAGTAGTTATATTGCAAGTCTTTTAATGCTTATCGACCCTATTAGCCACTTAACAAGCAATTATAATGAATTCAAGCAGGGTCAGGCCTCCTTAAAAAGGCTAAGTGCAATAGAAGATGAGCCAAGCGAATCAACGGATTTAAAAAATGCCATCACACTTAGAAATGCAAAAGGATGTATAAGATTAGAGAATATTAGTTACTCATACGATGGTAGGAAAAATGTTATCAATAACTTATCCTTAACTATAGATAAAGGTAAGATTATTGCTTTAGTTGGACCATCTGGAGGAGGTAAAAGTACGGTTTTCTCACTAATTATGAGATTTATGCAACCAACCTCAGGAAGGATTCTATTTGACAATGAAGATATTACAATGTTAAGAAGAAAAGATTTGAGAAGACAAATTGCATTGGTACCTCAGAGTTCTACATCATTTTCTGGAAGTATTCTTGATTCAATACTATTTGGTAGAGATTATGACCTTGAGAAGGTAATTGAAGCTGCAAAAATAGCAAATGCACACGATTTTATTATGAATATGCCAAATAACTATTACACCAAACTTCAGGAAAGAGCATCTAATATTTCTGGAGGTCAATTACAAAGAATAGCAATTGCAAGAGCGGTATTAGGTAATCCAACTGTACTTTTATTGGATGAGGCAACTAGTTCTCTTGATGCAGAAGCAGAAAGAGCTGTCCAAGTTGGGTTAGAACAAGCAATGGCTGATAGGACTGTTCTTATAATTGCGCATAGATTATCTACAGTACAAGAGGCCAACAAAATTGTTTTTTTAGAGAATGGTTCACTAATAGAAATAGGGGATCATGATTATTTAATGAGTAAAAAAGGTAGGTATATGGATTTATGCTCTAACCAATTAATAAGGCAATGACTAAAAAAATAACTATAAGTATAATGTTGTTTAATATATGTCTATTAGCAATAGGAATTTCAAAAGGTTATGAAGAGAATATTATAGGAAAAATAAATATTCACTTAGAAGAGATAGAAGATATAATGAAAACAGATAATCTAGATAAACTTTGTCATCCACTTGACAGAGCTTCAAATTTAATTAATGATAATTTAGAAAGCATAAAAAAAATTGAACCTTATTATAGATGGGAACAGATTAATCTTGTGATTGACGATTTAATGAAAGCAAATTGTAATGCACAAAAATAAATATATATACATTTAGAAAATGTTAATCAATAATTAATTATTTTTAAACATATTCAGATTTTGAAATCGTGAGGTTATAATTGTTAATTGATAGGCCCTGTTTCTAGTATCGTTGTGGCAACAACTATAGCCAAACTTGCTTATAAGACATTACAGCAAGGAAAAAGTATTGCTGGCTTAGCCCATAAAGAAATCAGTTCAAAGCTTATGGAATCTTTTTTCCCTGAAGCTATTCCAAAATCAGAGCCAATCAGCAAGGAACTATTTATGAAATTAAGAGCATCAATAGAAGAGTTAGAGAGATTAGACTGGAGTGATGCTGAAAAAGGACTATATCCAAAATCACAATTATTTGAGGCACCATGGCTTAATTGGGCAAGAAAATATCCCCTGGTATGGTTGGATATGCCTTCAACATGGCAAAGGAGAGTAGGAAAAAAAACAAGAGATATTCCCAAAAAAGTTAATAAAGGGAAATATCCAGATTACTACTTACAAAATTTCCATCATCAGACAGATGGATACTTGAGTGATTACTCCGCGTCACTCTATGATCTGCAAGTTGAGATATTATTCAATGGAACGGCAGATTCCATGCGAAGAAGAATCATATCGCCTTTAAAGGAAGGACTAGGGAAATATAAAGATAGAAAACCAGAATCAATACGTATACTTGATCTTGCTACAGGTACTGGGAGATCGTTAACACAAATTAAGAGTGCTTTTCCAAAAGCAGATCTATTTGGCGTGGATCTATCATCCTCATATTTAAGACAGGCAGCTACATATCTGAATACAAGAAATAACGATCTAGTTCAGTTAATAAGATCTAATGCTGAAGACATGCCTTTAGCCGATTCCTCCATGCAAGCTATAACATGCGTATTCCTATTTCATGAACTACCTCCAAAAGCAAGACAAAATGTTTTAAATGAATGCTATAGAGTCCTAGAGACAGGAGGATGTCTAGTAATTGCAGACTCAATTCAAATAAATGATTCCCCAGAATTTTTACCCATTATGGACGGGTTTCACCAGTCATTTCATGAACCTTACTATAAGGATTATATTAATGATGACATAGAAAAAAGACTAATCGAATCAGGTTTCAGCTTTATCTCAGCCCAATCATACTTTATGACAAGAGTGTGGAGCGCAGTAAAAGACTAACCAAATAATAGAAACAATGAACTCTAAAATCTGTAATGAAAAAAC
>CETG01191923.1_pt1 | contig 31119 bp, 33 predicted proteins | sample 361471 | NCBI WGS metagenome assembly CETG01 (sample SAMEA2622696, study PRJEB7988) | marine metagenome | isolation source: saline water (ENVO:00002010), including | reverse complement strand
CTTTTGTTCCCCTCTACATTTAGGATCATCGGGATATAGATCGCAGATAGCGCTGGCTATTCTTGTTTCAGTTCCACAAGTTATATAATTCTTAAGGCCTCTATCAAACTTTTTCGATGAATATTCTTTTACTAAAGATATTCCGCTGATTGGGCTATAACATCCTATAACTGCACTGCCTTCCTCAGCATATTTCCCTCCATTTGGATTGGCCTTCACAAGAAACATTGCGCCTTCATTTTTTATATCAACCATTCTTAATTCAATTTTATAATTTCCTGATGGTGAGTAAAATTCTTTATCTTGTTTTTCCACTTTAATTGGCAATGTATTTTTACAAACAATATTTCCTTTCTCTTCTACTTCTTCAGCTATACATTTCTGAAAATTTGCAAATTTAGATAAGTCACCCATATTGTTTGGTAAAAATGCGTTTAAACCATAATTTGATTTAGCCACTTTTATCATTGAGGAAACTATTAAAGATGCTTCTCGTTGTTTAGATTTATTTAAGGCTCCATTTATTAATGGAAATATAATTGATGATGTAATGCCTAGAAGAGTAATTGCAATAATAAATTCAAGAAAAGTAAATCCACCTTCTATACCTTTATTAATTTTCTTTTTTGAACTTCCTTTAAAAAATGAGAATATATTCACGATAAAAAAACACTCTAAAAATCAATTGCCTGAGTAATTTGCTGTAAAAATAAAAGGTGCAATTGAAATTGATTGAATTAAAGAACCATTTCCATAAACCTCTAAATCCTTTTGATAATTAATATTGAAAAAACCTTCAGAAGTACTATCTAAATTAATTTGTGGGGATAATTTAATCATAAAAAACATGTATTTAACATTTTCACCCGAAGTCTCAACGTAGTCTGAACTAAGGCCTATTGCTGTTAGTTGATTCCCATTATAATTCAGTTCACATCTTGAGGATGTACCTCCATTATTATCACAGTATTTATTATTAATATTATTTTTACCTCTCCAATTTTTTAAACTTTCGACAAGTTCAAAAGCTTTACCAGAATTGTTCTTATATTTCTTTACATCCTTTGCACTTTCTTTTCCAGTTTTCCAAAAAATGCCATTACTTTGATACTCTCCTGAAACTTTAAAATCATTTTTTAAAATTAAAGAAAGATATTTATAGTTACCTTTATATTCTTCTCTAACAGAAGGTAATTCTATCTTTAAATTTCTATTTAAATTAACTTTTTTATTATCAAATAAGTTTAGACAAGTTGCACCTCCATAGTCTGCTGTGCTTCTGAATTCAGGAAAGGGATTATTTTGGCATACATCTATTTTGAAAATTGTAATTTTGTAAGTTTTGGCTTTTATTAGGCATGCTGCTTTATTTGGTATATTTCCATTACATCTAAGGATGGTTGCTCCTGGTTTAGCAGATTTTAATAATATTCCAAAAGAAACCATATAGATTGAGATAAGTATGCGGATTATTATTTTTATTTTCATGATTTAATTATTATCATTATTGATTTATTTAACTCTAATTTGGTTTTTCAATAGCTAATGTTTAGGATTAGTCCAACGACATTTTACTATATAAGACTTTACTAATCCTGAATGGTTTTTATAAATTATTTTTTTTTTCAAATTATATAAATTAATAATAGCTTCTTCCTTGAATATTTTTTGAGGTATTTCTTTTGAGTAATTTATATAAATTATTTTTAATTTATTTCCATATAAATTAGAGTAAAATTCAGAATCGGATTCACTATAAAAACCAGATTCAAACCTTAAGCTTAAAGGGATAAATTTATCTTCATTCTTATTATAAAAATAAAGATTACCATTATTCTTATCAAAAATATATTTCTTCAAATTATTTTTAATTTCACTACCACATATTAAAGAAACTAAAGAACCCGAAGATATTGGTTTTTGCTTTGAACATCCACCTATTAAAATTATAAGTGTTAATAATATTATTAATTTATTCATTGATCTGAAGATCTATAATCTTAAATTAACATAAATAAATATAATTAATTTTTTTTAGATTTTAAGGCGAAATTATTTTATTTTTTTAATGGCAATTCATATTTTTTATATTTTCATAAAAATTATTTCTTTTAATTTTTTTGTTTAATATTTATGCCGCTTTATTTATATCATCTATCTTTTCCCATCCTTGTTTAATAAGTAATTTATATTTTATATAAGCTTTTTTTTTCGTAAGCCTTTGTTTAAAAATTAATTTTTTGTTTTCTATATTTTTAAATTCCCAATAGGAAATAAAACCCTCATTCTCAGGATTGTTTTTATCTGATTGAAATGCTACTAGATTAGCTCTTCCCCAATTAATCAGAGTCCCTTCAGGATACATAATTTTGAAAGCACTTAGTCCATGTAAACTATATCAATGTTGACTGTCAAGGAAGTTTTCTTAAAAATATCCCCTTTTCAAATGAGAGGAAAGAGAGTCGTTCAACCAGAAGGATAGACTTTAGTATTAAATAATAAAATTTTGAAGCAGAAAGTATTTATAAATTTATCTCAAGACAAATATTACCTTAGGATAAATAAATCTCTAGTGAAGACTTTATTAACTCTTTTATTCCTAATGAAAAATTTATATATTGCGTTTTTAATAAGGATAATAAAAGAGGAACGCCTAATAGAATGCCACTAAAAAATAGAATTATAAAAATGCAAGCCAATCTTATTAGCCATAAAGTTAATTTGTCGATACTAGTTACCTGAGAAGAGTCCTCACTCACATCTAGTCCTTTACTATTATTAGATGAAAACATTATTTTTAATTAAATTGCATAATAAAGATTACGATATTGAATAGAACTTTAAAAGAATACTTTATACAATTAATTGTCAACAAAAAACTTTTCGTTTTAATTTTATAAATTTTATTAAAAAAATTAACTAATTTCTTTATATATTAGTTTAGGAACCTAAATCCAATATCTATTCAAACTATATTAGATACTTTTTATCTGATTAAATAATAACTTCCTTATGCCTATAAAATATATAGTTAAACCTATGATGGAAAAAATTATATCAAAGTAATTACTGCTCATATTCATATTTGATTTTTATTTATTTATAGCACTTATCTTATAAATAAGAAGCATTCAATAAACCGTATAAGGAATCAATTCAAACCTTTAATAAATAAAATTTATACATTCTCATTATTTTTATTTACAGTTATCAAATAATTATAAAGTTTTAACCTTAATAAAATATAAAAACTTTTCAATTTTACAAATAATTTATTGCTTATCTAAGAATTTATATATAAGTTTTAAATAGCAAGCATTATATTTTCTATCTTGAAAATATATGTTTTTTAAGGCCAAACCATTGAGAAGGTATATGGTTCCTATCTTGAAAAATTTATATCCAATTGTATCAAGCTTACTTCCTCCTTTAAATGAAAAAAACTTACCATGGATTGACGTAATTCACCCAATTATTGTTCATTTTGTTATTGCGATGGCATTAGGTGCTGTATTTTTTGACTTTGTAGGAATAATTTTTAAAAAGCCAAATCTATTTGAAGTAAGTTTTTTAAATCTAATAGTTGCGACAATCGCCATTTTTATAGCAATTGTTTTTGGACAAATTGAGGCAGGATTAAGTAATCCTTATGGCGTTTCAAGAGATGTATTAAATTACCACAGTACTTTAGGTTGGTCTTTGGCTGGAGTCCTTTCCATCATCTCTGGCTGGAGATATGTCTCAAGACAAACAAATCCGGAATCTTTATCTAAAGGATTTGTTTTTGTAGATATAGTTCTTGCTGTATTAGTTTGCACTCAAGTTTATTTAGGAGACATGCTTGTTTGGATCTATGGATTGCATACAGTACCAGTTGTAGAAGCCGTAAGGGAAGGAATATTATGAATAATATTGCACATTTTTATAATGCGACTCAGAACATTTTTATAAATATTGATTTTTTATTTTCAGTAGTAATAAAATCACCAATCAGTGATATATCTGAGAAATTAGGTCCCAATGACCTTCCTTATAAAATCCCCATCCATCCAAATCTTGTGCACCTCACAATTGGTTTATTTGCTATTGGGATAACTTTTGATATTGCAGGAGCATTTTATCCCTTTGAAAAAAGGATATTTAGATTTTTAGCCTTTCCTGTTACTAGGGTAGGCTTTCATGATGTTGGTTGGTATAACGTTCTCGCGGCTTCTTTTATTACCTTTTTTACCGTAGCCTCTGGCTTCTTTGAAATGTTACTAGCTGTGCCAATACCTGAAGTAAAAAGTATCTTAGGACAAAATGCTATTTCTACTATGCTTTGGCATGCTGTTGGCGGGATAGCAATTTTGCTTATAATAATATCCATGACTATTTGGAGAGGATATCAAAGATTTGTTTTTAGAAAAGACTATGGAAGGCAAGTCTCATGGGCATATATATTTTTAGGATCATTTATTTTAATTTTGATGGGTCTTCATGGAAGTCTTGGAGCCTGGCTTGCAAGTGATTTTGGTGTCCACATTACAGCGGACCAACTTCTTGTGAGAGGAGAAGACCTTAATCGAATTTTTCAATGAATTCAAAAACACAAAAACTACATAACAGAAAATATATCAAGACTTTTACGATACTTTTTGCAATTGGATTAAATATTCTTATTAGCTTATTAATGGGATATTGGTCATATAGCTGGTTGCCCGTACAAGCTTCAAAAGCAGCTGAATACGTTGATAATCTCTTTGCATTTGAAACTACTATAGGAACATTTATTTTCCTCGGTTGTACTGGAACCATGGCATGGATTTTGATATTCAATAGAGCACCAAAATATGATGAAAGTAATGGTGAGCCACTCGAAGGCAATCTAAATTTAGAAATTATATGGACAATTATTCCTCTAATACTGGTTTTAGCAATATCCACATATTCAACAAAGATAAATTATAAACTCAATAATTTAGGTTCAAAAATAAAATTTGATATTGGTCAAGATATCCCAGTATTACAAGAAAAGAAAACTTTTGAATATGGTCCTATTGATGTCGTTTCAAGACAATGGAATTGGGAATTCATTTATCCTAATGGCATCCACAGTTCTGAACTCCATTTACCTTTGAATAAAAGAACTAATTTCAGATTAATAACCGAAGATGTAATACATAGTTTTTATGTGCCAGCTTTTCGGCTAAAACAGGATATTATTCCTGGGAGTGTTATTACTTACTCTCTCACTCCTACAAGAGAGGGTGTATTTAGATTAAGGGATGCAATGTTTAGTGGTGCTTATTTTTCTCAAAATCAGACAAATGTAATTGTTGAATCAGAAGACGGTTTTAAAAAATGGATTGATGAGACTGTAAAAAAAGAAACTCAAGATGGATTAAATCCTGCAGGCCTTTTATATGATAAAAGGCTAAAAAATGGTAATAGGGGTTGGGCAACTATTGAACCAGCACCTGCTCCTAAAGTACAAGATAAAGGTCTTGAAGAAAGACCTCATGATGGATAGAAAAAATTATGACAATCGTTAATTACGATCAAAGATTAGTCAAAACAAAAAATCCCTATCCTAGAGGTCCCAATGACTGGAAGAGATTTTTTAGTTTTAATACAGATGCAAAAGTAATTGGTATTCAATATATCGTAACTGCTTTATTTTTTTTATTAATTGGAGGTCTCCTGGGAATGTTAGTAAGAGGTGAGTTAATAACTCCCCCCTCCGATCTTTTTGATCCAACTGTTTACAACGGACTTTATACAATGCATGGAACAATCATGTTATTTTTGTTCCTTTTCCCGATTTTAAGTGGATTAACTAATTTATTAGTACCTCCAATGATTGGAGCGCCCGATATGGCCTTCCCAAAACTAAACGCACTAGCTTTTTGGTTAGTCCCTATTTTTTCAATAATCTTACTATTGAGTTTCTTCGTCCCTGGTGGACCTGCATCCTCTGGTTGGTGGTCATATCCTCCCATAAGTATTCAAAATCCTCTTGGGAAAATTATAAATGGAGAAATGCTTTGGATTACGGCAATATCCCTCTCAGGTGTTTCATCCATTATGGGTGCTGTGAACTTTGTTACTACGATAATAAGAATGAGAGCCCCAGGAATGGGCTTTTTCAAAATGCCAATATTTATATGGACTGTCTTAGCAGCTCAAATGCTTCAATTGCTTGGCTTACCTGCCTTAACAGGTGGTGCAATTATGCTATTTTTTGATTTAACTTTTGGAACAAGCTTTTTTAGAATTGAAGGTGGAGGCGATCCTGTTTTATTCCAGCATTTCTTTTGGTTTTACTCTCACCCAGCAGTTTACGTAATGGTATTACCTGTATTTGGAATATTTTCAGAACTATTTCCTGTTTATGCCAGGAAACCACTATTTGGATATAAATTTGTTGCAATCGCTTCTTTTGGCATAACAATTCTTTCACTCATTGTTTGGGTACATCATATGTTCTATACAGGAACCCCTATGTGGATGAGAAATTTATTTATGTTTACTACAATGCTTATTGCAGTTCCAACGGGAGTAAAAGTATTTGCATGGATAGCAACACTTTGGGGAGGGAATATTAGACTAAGTACTCCTATGCTTTTTTGTTTAGGAGGATTATTTAATTTTATTTTTGGAGGCATTACAGGCGTAATGTTAGCAACAGTTCCTATTGATATTCACGTTGGTAATACATATTTTGTCGTAGCTCACTTTCACTATATTATTTTTAACACGATTGCTTTTGGTATCTTTGCAGGAATTTATCACTGGTTCCCAAAATTTACTGGCAAAATGTTTTATGAAGGTCTAGGCAAAGTTCATTTTGCTTTAACTTTTGTTGGTGCCACTTTAAATTGGCTTCCTCTTCATTGGGCTGGTTTACTAGGGATGCCAAGAAGAGTTGCTTCTTATGATCCTGAATTTGCGATATGGAATGTAATTGCAAGTGTTGGAGCATTTATTCTTGGAGTTGCTTCAATACCTTTTATTTTGAATATGGTAAGTTCTTGGGTTAGAGGGAAAGTTGCACCTCCCAATCCATGGAATGCAATTGGTTTAGAGTGGCTTCTTCCATCGCCACCTCCACATGAGAATTTTGAAGAGGATATTCCCACTGTCTTAAATGAACCATATTGCTATGGTTTAGAAAAACCATTTGTAGTTGATGAAGAATTTTATATAAAGAAATCATTTAAAAAACATTAAATATGCTTACCGAAAATCAAAATCCAATACTTAAACATAACCCAGGTCATATTAAGCATGATGGACATAACATGACAGGATTTATTATTTTTTTATGTTCAGAAAGCATCATATTCTTAGCTTTTTTCGTTGGTTATGGAGTTTTAAAAAGTACTGCCCCAGTATGGTATCCAGAAGGCGTCAGCGGTATTGAAATAAAAGAACCTTTGATAAATACAATTATTTTGATATCTTCTAGTTTTGTTATTTATTTCGCAGAAAAGTGTCTTCATAAAAATAATTTATGGGGCTTCAGAGGGATATGGCTCTTAACAATGTTAATGGGAAGTTATTTTGTATATGGCCAATATGTTGAATGGTCAGAACTAACTTTTAGTTTAAATAGCGGCGTTTTTGGAGGAATGTTTTATTTACTTACAGGTTTCCATGGTTTACATGTTATTACAGGTATATTACTAATGGGTTTAATGTTGTTTAAATCATTTATTCCAAATAATTATGTAAAAGGTGAAATGGGTGTGGAATCGGTTAGTCTTTTTTGGCATTTTGTTGATGTTATATGGATAATATTATTTGGTCTTATTTATTTGTGGCAGTAAATTGATTAAAATAAAATATTATATTATCTAAAAATTTATTATTCGCCTTTTATGCTTATTGATGACCATCATTATGATTTTATAATAATAGGAGGTGGGGCAAGTGGCGCAACTTTAGCAAAAGAACTTTCTAGAAAAGGTAAATGGGTCCTTCTTCTAGAGAGAGGTGGACAACTTCCAACTGAAGATCAAAATATAAGAGGTGCTGATTTATTTAAAAGAACTAAGTATCATCCAAAAGACGAAACCTGGCTAGGACCAGACGGCGATCCATTTGCCCCTCAAACTGTTTATGCACTAGGAGGAAATACAAAAATATGGGGATCAGTACTACAAAGAATGAGAGCAGAAGATTTTGGTGATCTCTATTTACAAGAAGGTGTATCACCTTCATGGCCAGTATCTTATGAGGAGATAGAGCCATACTATGAATTGGCCGAAAAAATGTACAAAGTCCATGGTCAACAAGGTATGGACAATACAGAACCTATTCGCAGATCAGAATTTGAACAACCTCCCATACAAATTGAACCAATATTTAAAGAAATCAAAGAAGTATTAATTAAAGAAGGTTGTAATCCATATTACTTACCAATGAGTTCACCAGATGAAAGCAGAAATCTAAATTTTGAAAAATGTTCACTCTTTCAAAAAGGAGATGCTCAATTATTTGGTATCTATAATTCTGATCAAAACTATTTAAAAATAAAAACAAATGCAAAAGTACTTAAATTAGATGTAAATTCATCAGGGAAATCAATAAAAGGAGTAGAAGTTGAAATAGATAGTGATGTATGGTTCTTTTCTTCAGATACGGTAATTTTAGCTGCTGGTGCAATAAATACGCCCATTATTCTTTTAAATTCAAAATCCTCATTACATCCAAATGGTTTAAGTAATAAATCTAATCTGGTTGGCAGAAATTTAATGAATCTACAAATGACTTGTATATTGCAAAGAGCCAATACTTCAACCAGTGGATCATTTGCAAAATCTTTAGGAGTCAATGATTTTTATTTCGGAGATAAAAATGTTAACTTCCCCTTAGGACATATACAAACAGGAGGTGGTGTTTTGAAAGATGCATTCTTTGCTGAATCTCCTCCAGTTTTATCTTTGATAACTAGAATTATTCCTGACTTTGGTATAAAGAGGTTAGCAAAGAGATCAATATCTTGGTGGGCGATGACTGAAGTATTGCCTGATCAAGAAAATACTGTAAGTATTAAAAATAATAAAATAAGAATAAATTATATACACAATAATTTAGAGGCACATGATCGTTTGGTTTACAGATGGCTGGATACTTTAAAAAGTATGGAGCAAAATGAGGCATCTATTTCAATCACGAGAACACCAACACACCCAAGAGGCCTTGCTCCATTAAGTATTGTTGGCTATGCATGTGGGACCTGTAAGATGGGTAAAGATCCCTTAACTTCGGTCGTTGATAAAAATTGTAAATCCCATGAGATCGATAATCTTTATATTTCTGATGCAAGTGTTTTTCCAAGCTGCCCAAGCATAGGCCATGGTTTAACCGTTATAGCACTGTCAATAAGATTGGCAGATTATCTTAGTGCAGAAAATATTTCTAAACCTCTTACTTGTAGACCATAAAAAATAATTGAGTAATTTAGGAATTTATAGTTTGAAATTCCTTGTATTTTGTCAATAAAGATTTATTATTTTCTTATTGTTTATATTTATCGTTTTCTTCTTCTTTCCCTTGAAGTAAAAAAATAATTGCCTCAAACATAATTTTATAAATAAAATAAATATAAGAAAAAAATTAGTTTTCCGAGAATCATTATTATCTATTCTATAGATTATTAGTTACTTAACTTACTCTCTTAAAGGTTAAATAAGTCTCATTCTAAATACTTCCAATAAGTATTAGTGTAAACCCCAGAAAAAGAGCTATACCCATTGAAATACACATTTGATAAAACCAACCAGGTATAGTTTCATTGCTTAAACTCCAATATTCACTGTCTGTACTCATAACCTTATCCATATGCATAAGGGATTCTAGATTTTCCAATCTATCTTCCCAAGGCTTAGTAGCGTTTAAAAGAAAAAATTTGACTGGCTTTTTAAGAAAATGCAAATTCCTAAATTTTATATATTTATAATTCAATTATATCTAAATTTATATATGCCTATCTGTTTTTATTTACAGTTTGAGGTTTCATTAGTAGTTTTATTATAAATAATTTCCCTTCAAGGAACCTCTTCTTAAAAGATTAAATATAGCTATTAAAGTTTTTTTAATTTTAAATTTGTTTATAAATATTACTGATTAAAGGTCTAGATATTTTAAAAGTCTCCTTACCATAACCAATCCATATAAAACCAATTATATCTTCATTCTTTGGATTGATATTAAGCATTTCATAAATTTTCAAATTACGTGTTATGGCTCCAGTGGACCATTTAATATTTATATTTAAAGACGAAAAGAAAATTGCCATATTTTGTATGGCACAAGAACAAGCCGCATAATCTTCTTTTTTAGTAAATTCATCTTTTGCCAATACTTGAGTTGCTACAATTAAATGTGATGGATTTAGATATTTTTCTTTAATGATAGTTTTAGATTTATCTTCTAAAACATTATTTTGAGATTTTATCTCTATTGCTAATTCGAGTATTTGATTTCTTTTTTTTAAACCTATAGAATAAAATCTCCAAGGAAAAGTTAATTTATGGCATGGTGCATGATTAGCAGCTTCAATACCTTTTAAGATAATTTCTTCATTAACTTTCCTTTTATCAAAAGAATGAATTGTCCTTCTGCTAAATATAGCTTTTATAGTGTCCATTAAAAATTTTAATCATTACAAAAACATTAGCTTAAATTAGTTTACTAATGTTATTAAATTAATTTATAAATCCCAAAAAATTTTTTATACAAAATTTGATTAATAATTTTTCTCTTAAGAATATTCTCTTTTATCAATAATTTTTTATTTATAAAATTGAAATCAAGAATAGTTATGTTGTTAAATCTGATATAAAATTAATTCAATATATTTTGCGAAAGTTGTTTACTTTAATATTATATTTAGCTCACATACAAGCAATATTTATTCCCTTTTTTATTGCTATGAAATCGAAAAATAATTTTAGAAATATTCAGAAATTTTATCTATTACCTATTGGTTTTTTATTTATTGGTTTTGCATCTATGTTTGAAATGTTTGATCATTTTAAAACCGCATGGATATATATAAATCATTCCTCATTATTTAATTGGCTTTTTTATTCCTCTCTTGCCATAGGTCTAACTTTACTATCTGTTTCAGTAATAAAAAATAAATTTATAATTACTTTTTGCTCACTATTATGTATGGCATCAATTTGTGCTTACTGGCCGATGGGGAAATCATCTACAGTATTTTTTCAGATTTTAACAAGTACATTTCTAATTATAAATTGGCAAAATAGATTTAAAGATTACTTATTAGTAGCTTATCCAATATTTGGAATTTTATTGACTACTATATTTGGTATTAATCTAGTATCTACAAATAATCAAATTTGGCATATATTTATTGGTCCCTCTGGAAGTATTAGTGTTTTAACTTTTTATTTTATATTAAAAAGATCATCGAGAAAGTTATGCGATATAAGATAGTAAAAATAACCTTTAATGTCCTTTTAATTAATCTAACAATTTTTTGTTTTGGATTAATCGTAAAATCTGAAACAGATTTTAATTTCTATATCACTGATTTTTTTAATAAGAACAATAGAGCCTTAGAAATTCTTAAAGAAATAGAAATAAATCTTAAAAATGGTTCAAAAGAAAAATCTTGCTCTAAGCAAAGGGATGCAGCAAGGATTGGTATTCTTGCTAATGATTCACTTCTAAAAGCTTACAAAATAAACGGTACAATGCCTCCAATGAGGGTGATCGAATCAAATAAAAAGAAATGGTTAAGTCTTTTAGAAAATTGTTAAAAGCTTAATCTTATCTATCTATATTTGCATTCTGACTGATTTGCTTATCAAAGGTATTTCAGGTTCTATCCCATAAATACAATTTATTATTGAAAATATAAAAGCTACTAACGAAATACCAAATAGAATATAACCTAATTCAATAATAGGGAAAATCCTTAAAAAATAACTAAAAATAATAATGGCAATATTTAATAACAAAGATTGACAGGCATTAAACCTTACGAAATAGGGAACTTTCATATTTCTAACTAAACCAATAAAAATAAATAAAAATAATAATAAATTACCTAAAGGCATTGATCGCTCTATTAAAGCAATCGGTAAAGTTAATACCAGAAATATCTTTAGAAAGGAAAATTTATAAAATAGTGCATATCCAAATGGAATAGAAGCTTTTAAAGGGAAAGTATATAAGATAACTGAAATTATTCTTTGAGATAAATTATTCAATGACAAAATAGATTTTTCTTAACTTTAACGCAATTTAAAAATAATTGAATCTATAAATAAGTCTTGATCTCACTAATTTAATGATTATTTGAATAATGGCAAATGAAAATTTTTTAACTTATTAGGCATAGAATTTAACTTTATTCTTTGAAAAAACTTTTTAATACAACAACAAAGAATATTATATTAATATAGAATTACATTATTCAATCTAAATCGATTCTATAGACAATCTAATAAGATTCAATTATGATTGCAAATATAAAGACATATTTTAATGAATAAGACCTGGTCTAGTTTGAGAGAGGAATGGCTTAAGAGTACATCTATTCCCGAAGATGATGCAAAATGGGCATTAGAAGCAATCGTCAGTTCTGAAGATGAATTGTATGAGATTGAAAGAAGAAATAAAGATAAAGAAGATATTTTACGAAAAGTTAGAAACTTAAAAAGGAAAATCAAAGAAAGGATATCTCTAAAAGAAACTGACCTGGATGATATTTCTTTAAATAACTCAAATTCAAATAAATTACAATTATCAGTCCCTTCGAATATAAATTATTTATTAAAAGTTTGGGCGGCTGCAGAGGGAAGAGACCTTTCCAGTGTTGCCTTCCAGTGCCTTGAAGCTGGCATATCAGAAATAAAAAGCAAAGGAGCTATTCCACTAAGTGCAATTAAAAGATATAATTCTGCATGTGAAAAAAGGATTGCATTAGCTGAAGTAAATAATTTATTAGAAAAGTATGAATTAGCTCAAAATATTTCTGATTAATATGTTTAATGAGATTTTTGAGAAACAATTTAGAATTAATGCATTAATTTCTAAATTTAAATTATTTCCAAACAGACTAGGTTATCAAGAAGGTTTAATATATACACTTTACTCAGACCAATTTAATTTGATTGAGGTTGGTTTTGCTGATAATAATAAAATAATTGAAGATATAATTAAAAGAAAAAAATTTATTTTACTAGATAAAAAATATGGTAAAAAAGTTGACTTCTCATTATTAAAAGATACTTTACGGCTTTTAGGAGTAGAACTTTTTAAAAATAAATATTTTAAATACTCTGAAAAGAGATTAAGACATCTTAATACTTTAGATTGGCCTATTGGAAATTCACTTTATAAAAAAAGAATAATTAGAAAAAAATTCTTGTAGATTAATTTAATTTGCAGAACAATCTAAAGTATCTATTGTCTTTCTATTAGTGAAAGGATTAACTCCTTCTGCGGTTTTACAAAATTCCCTGAGAATATCATTAGGTAAATATACATTAGTAAAATCAGCACCACTTATTTTTACATTATTAAATTGGGTACTAAAAGCAAAAGAATCTTCCAAATTTGTATTTCTAAGATCTGTGCCATCTAAATTTGCGGAATCTAAAGTAACTTCTCTAAGATTCGAATTACTTAAGTTCGTATTTTTTAATTTTGCTCCATATAAACTTGCACCTTGAAGATCGCATTCAGAAAGATTAGCATCTTGTAAATCAGTTAAATAAAAAGTTGCACCTTGCAGTTCAGAACCTGAGAAATCAAATCCTAATAATGATTGTTTCCCATAATCCAATGCAGCAAATGAACTTTTTGGTAAGAATAATATGTAGGCAAGACAGAAAAGAACTATTAATCGCATTTGATAAGTTTGAACTTAATAAATTCTAACTTCTAGAGATAAAATGTTAAAGAAGAATATTTGTTGAATGCTATATTTGTATAAATGATATTGAAAATTATTTAAATTTTGGATATAAATCCATTTGAAGCAATAGTGGTTGGTTCTGGCGCTACAGGAGGAATAGCCGCTTTAACTTTAGCTCAACAAGGAATAAAGGTACTTATAGTTGAAGCAGGATTTAATTTAAAGAGAAATCAAGCCTCTAGTAAAGAACCCTCTGATAGCTTAAATAGATTAAATGGAATAATTACTAAAATACACAAGAATCAAAGTCAGCATCCTGGATACTGGAAAAACAACCCAAATTTGTACGCTAACGAGAAAAAATTTCCTTATTTACATCCTAAAGACAAACCTTTTTTATGGACTCAAGGCAAACATTACGGAGGTAGATCCTTAACCTGGGGAGGGATAACTTTGAGATTTGCTCCAAATGATTTCAAACCATCACTTAGGGATGATTTTGGACCAGATTGGCCTATTAATTACAATGATCTATCTGAACATTACGACTATATTGAGAAGCTTATTGGAATTTATGGAAGAGAAGATAATATAACTCAAGTACCAAATGGTAATTATATAGGGCAAATACCTTTAACTAATAGTGAATTATTTTTTGGGAATAAAGTGAAGGAGGTTTTAAATTACCCATTTATACAATCAAGAGGTTTTGATAAGAATTCATCATTCAATGAGAAGGATTGGCCAAGGTCCTCAAGTATTGGTAGTACACTTAAAGAAGCAATAAAGACAGGTAATGTCCAAATACTTACTAATCATTTAGTACAGTCATTTGAGGTTAATAAAGTAACAGAACTTGCTACAAAAATAAAATTAATAAATACTAAAAATGGATTAAAAAAAGAATTAAATTGCGAACTAATTATTCTCTGTGCATCTACAATCTCAACACTAAGAATACTAATTAATTCAGAAAAGGATTTTACAAAAAAAGGGTTTAAAGATAGCTCAGGTAAATTAGGAAAATATTTAATGGACCATATTTCTATCTGTAAATTCTTCTCAATGCCGAAGTTCCAATCAAAAGAAGATAAATCAACTATTAAAGAAGGTACTCTTTCTGGTGCAGGAAGTTTTTTCATCCCATTTGGATCTGAATTGCCAAATAAAAGCAACATAGATTTTCTAAGGGGGTATGGTACTTGGGGAGCCATAGATAGATTAGGCTTACCAAAATTCTTACAAAAAAACCCATGTGAATCAGTTGGTTTTTTAATATCCCATGGAGAGGTACTTCCAAAAGAGTCTAATAAAATTGAACTTTCTGATAAGGTAGATCAGTGGGACATACCAATACCTAAAATTTCATTCGAGTGGAGTGATAACGAACATAAGATGGTAGAACATATGAAAAAAACTATACAAGACTCAATTAATGTTGTTAATGGGAAACAACAAAAGATTGAAGAAATTTATAAAATTCCTTATTTAAAAAATTTAAGTAGGCAATCAATAGCTCTTTCTGGAAAGACACCTCCTCCTGGTTATTATATTCATGAAGTTGGGGGAGCAAGAATGGGAAATAATGAGGAAGAAAGCGTTATCGATGAATGGAATAGGCTATGGAGATGTAAAAATGTTATTGTTGCCGATGGCTCATGCTGGCCAACTTCTGCATGGCAAAGTCCCACACTAACAATGATGGCTATATGTAGGAGGGCCTGCTTAAATATCAAGAAGCTTTGCTAGGCATAAATAATTGATTGATATAAATCTCTGTCACTGAACTATCATCGCAGCCGTTCTGAATCAGAAAAGTAGCTAATGCAGAATTAATTAACTTATATTGATCCCAGGTTGGATTTCTCAAAACAAAATCTTTCATACTTGAATATAAAGTTTCTGAAAGTTCAGTTTCTAGACTAATTTGTTTTTCAGTTGATTCGGAGACTTTTGTTTGAGAAGCAGCTTTACTCATATTTAAACTTTTTAAATTTCTTACAGAATTAATACTCTACTTTTTTTTTAAAATTGTCAAAAGCCAACAAAAATCAATTATTAAATAAGACTCAAGTAATAACTTGAAAGTAATACTTCAAGAATAATTTTTCCTCTAAATAGATATCTAAAAAGAAAAAAGTCAACATTAATGTTGAAGTGAAAGCAATTAAAAAATTACTTGAATTAACTTAACTAGTGTGGAAATGGACGTGGAAAACTAATAATATTTTGGGGAAAAGTCACCAATATATCAATATTTTTTTTTACATAAGCAATGCTTATAAATAGAGAGTCTAATAAGACTTAGTCGAGAAAGAGACACCTGATTCACTCCATTTCAACTGATTTTCTTAAGATTTGTTTATTAAGTTACTTAAGAGTTATTGGGCCTAAGGGATGATTGGAGTTTGGATAATGCTCATGTTCATGATTATGTTCATGTTGATGTAAATGATTATTAATCCTTTCAGTATTATGTTTACTAAATGAAATTTCTTTATGTTCTTTCCTTGAAGGAATTATTTCTATCTCACAAGCACCATTACATTCAGCTTCACACAATTCGCAAGTATATCCAATACCTTCAACTTGATCATGATGGCTTGTTTGCATTGATCCAGCATCATTTTCAAATCCAACTAGATTTGATCGATATTTGCATAAAGAGCAATTCATTAAATTTTTTAAATCATCATCCAAAACCTCATTTATCCTCTCTACAAATGTATTAACTACATATGGATGCGAAGATAAATACATAGCATCATAAAAAGAAATATTTGGATTATTTAATGCGATTTCATTCTTTTGTCTTTTTATTCGATTTACCAGAACTCCTGAAAAAAGGAAGTATGGGAAAACAATGATATTTTTATAACCTAGTTTAATAATATGTTTCAAACCAGGTTCTACCAGGGGGAAAGTTACTCCAGAGAAAACAGTCTCCCCCCATCCCAAACCTAGTCCTTCAACCATCATTCTGGTAATTTTAGAAACATTTGAATTTGCATCAGGATCCGAAGAACCTCGCCCAACAACAACAAGCATAGATTCTGAATGTTTAAGATTCTTATTTTTAATGAATACTTCTCTTACTCTTTCACAGGCTGCATTAATCATTGAATTATTTATTCCTAATTCTCTTCCATAAAATATTTCAAGTTTATTTAAAGTAGCATATTTCATAAGAACGGATGGTATGTCATTTTTAACATGGCCAGCTGCGAAAAGCATCGCAGGAATTGCAATTATTTTTTTTATTGAATTCAACTTTAATTTTTCTAATCCATCTACTAAGGAGGGCTTCGCAAACTCCAAAAAACCATATTCAACAGTTACATCTTCAAATCTCTCTTTAATTAATTTTGTTAATTCTTCAAATTCAGAAATAGCTAATTTATTTCTACTCCCATGTCCACAAATAAGTATACCAAAATCCTTATTTAGCTTTTTATTATTTTTATCCAATTTCTGATAATAATTTATAAAATTAATTATAAATAAATATTAGCCTTAGTGACCAAAAAAAATTCAATTGAAGTTATTAATACGAATGCAAGAGATTCTAAAATCAAAGATACTTTTTTTGATGTAAAAAAAGATATTTTTAAGAAAGGGAGATTAAACTTAAAATCTGATGAATATATTTGTATATGTAGCGGGGGGACAACTTCAGGTTGCGCAAAAAATGATTTCATAACCCTTGATCTTAGAAGAAATTATAATCAAATTTCCCATAACAAACATAAAGAGATAGCTGTTGTGGGAGGGGGCGTCTTAATGAAAGATTTATCAAATAAGTTAGAAGCAGATGAATATATATTCCCAATGGGTTTATCAAATTTACCGGGGATGGGCTATGTATTAACAGGGGGAGTTAGTCCGTTAAGCAGAAGATATGGTTTAGCAATAGATAATATTGAATTCATAAAAGGATATTTAGGGGATAGTAGTTATTTCTCTTTATATAAAAATGAACTTAATACTAAAAATGAAATATATCTATGGGAAGCATTAAGAGGAGCAGCTCCATTTCTTTCTATTATCACAGAAATTGGACTTAAAACTATAAAATCTTATCCAATTCAGCTTTTTGAGGGATTTATAAATCAAATAGAACTAAAAGAAATTATTGAGATGGCAGAAAGTTTCCCACAGAATATGAGCTTACAATGGATTTTTACTGAAAAAATTTACATTTATATTGTGGCGGAAATTAAAAATGAAGAAGATAAAATTAATAATGAAAATTATTTAAAAATTTTCCATAAATATTCTCTTGCAAATAAATTTTATAAAAGTTTTAACCATATAAAATTCTTTCCAGCTGAATTAGGTATTTTTGAATTAAATCTTAATTATCATTCAGAAGTAATTAGTCTTTTAGGTGATGATTTAAATAATAATGTAGGAGAATTCATACGAATTATCTCTGAAATAAATAATAATAAACCAAATAAATCATGCTATATAGCTTGTCAGCAGCTTGGAGAAAATACAAAAACAGATAACAATAGTCCAAGTTTATTTGTACATAGAAATTCTTCTTGGAAACCATGGATATTTACTTCTTGGGAAAGAAATAATCTTGAACAACAAGAAATTTCGATTAGGTGGATGATTGATTCCTGGTGTAAATTAAAACTTCTATTCCCAAATATACATCTAGCTCAATTACATAATCACTTAGATTCTCATCAGGAAGAACTCTCAAGAGCATTCGATAATAAACTGAATAAATTAAAAATTTTAAAAAACTTTTGTGATCCTTCCGGAATTTTGCCACCTCTATGAGGTAACTTTTAGTAATTAAGATTAATAATTAGAAAATTTAAATGTCAAATCTCAAAAGTTATCTTTCCAAGAATTGGTTTGATAATCCCAAAGCAAATATACTTTCAGGATTAGTTGTAGCATTTGCAATGATCCCTGAAGCGATAGCTTTCTCGGGGATAGCTGGAGTTGACCCAAAAGTTGGATTATTTGGTGCCTTTTGTTTATCTATAACAATTGCAATTTTTGGTAGTAGAAGAGGAATGATAACTTCTGCGACAGGATCAACTGCACTTCTAATGACAGGTCTAGTCTCTTATGGAGAATCTCAATCACCAGGTTTAGGATTATCTTACTTAATAGCAGCAGGATTATTAACAGGAGTTTTTCAAATAATTTGGGGATATTTGCGGTTAGCATATCAAATGCGTTTTGTCCCAAGTGGTGTATTAAGTGGTTTTGTAAATGCGCTAGCTTTACTTATATTCCAAGCTCAACTTCCTCAGCTAGGAATTGGTTTAAAGCAAGGTGCTAAATTAGCCGAACAAAACATTTCTCAGTACCCAGTAAACGATCAAGTTCCAATTGTATGGGCATTAGTAGCTTTAGGTTTAATAATTATATATGGTCTACCAAAATCAACCAAAGTAATTCCTTCTCAATTAATAGCTATAATAATAATTACTTTCATTAGCATAATATTTAATTTAGACATCCCTACAGTAAGTGATCTAGGGAAATTGCCAGATGGACTTCCAACACTTTCCCTACCTTTTGGATCAGTAACGGAGGGGAAAGTACCATTTAATATTTCTACTTTCGGTATTATCTTACCCACTTCATTAGCTATATCTCTAGTAGGTTTAATGGAAACATTTTTAACTCAAGATATATTAGATGATGTAACCGATTCAAGCTCAAATAAGAATAAAGAAGCAAGAGGTCAAGGAATAGCAAATATAGTGGCATCTTTATTTGGAGGTATGGCTGGATGTGCATTAGTAGGACAATCAGTAATGAATAACCAAAATGGTGGTAATTCAAGATTATCAACTTTATCTTCAGGCTTGTCATTATTACTAATGATCATTTTATTTAAATCATGGATTGGATCAATACCTATGGCTGCTTTAGTTTCAGTAATGATTACGATTTCAATTAGTACTGCCGACATAACAGGTTTGAAAAATATTAGAAAAATCCCCAAAAGCGATACGGCCGTAATGTTGACAACTTTTGCAGTGACAATGCTAACTAAACCTCACAATCTAGCTTTAGGAGTTATTGCAGGAGTTACTTTAGCTGCAATTCTTTTTAGCAGAAAAGTTGCGAAAGTCATAACAGTTTCAAGAATTAAAAAAGACAACAATAATTACATATATAAAGTAAAAGGTCAGCTTTTCTTTGTTAGTAAAATTTATTTTTTACAGGGCTTTGATATATATGAACATCCACAAAAAATTACTATAGATTTATCTCAAGCTCACATTTGGGATCAAAGTGGAGTTATTGCTTTAGATCAGATAATAAGAAAATTCAAGAATGGCGGTTCAGAAGTTGAAATAATAGGCTTAAATGATGAGAGTTTAAATCTATTCGAAAGATTAGGAGGGATTGAAACCTCCCACTGATCTTAATTCGAGTTAAGACTTACTTTTTGATAGCAAAACCATAACCATTGTTGAAAGAGGAGATTTCGGTGAGATCTCCATGATGTTTTAGAACAGTTAATATCGAAATTTTCTGGAGGAGGTACATCTCCTTTCTTTTTATCTCTATTTATTTCACTTATTATTCTATGAACTGTATATTCAGGATGACCTAAATGCATCAATTGTTTTTGATCCGTAGTTTCAAAAATTGTATATCCTACTCTGTCTCCATAAGCCAATAAGTTTAACTTTCCCTGATTCTGTGCTTCCTCCATTTCATTATCAGGCAATCCAGCAAATCTACTTTGAGGACAAATAAATTCATCATCTTGAGTTCCCATAAGAGGATGTCCTGGAGCTAAGCTCTTTAAGGGGTAAACACCAAATATTTTTTTCTCAAAAACATTTTTATTAACACCTGCTAAGTAAGCTAGTGCAAATCCAGCCCAGCATAAACCTAATGTGCTGGCACAAAGTTTGCGAGCTTCAGAAGTAATATCTACAAATTCCTTCCAGTAATTTACCTGTTCAAAATTTAGATGTTCGACAGGAGCTCCCGTAATAATAATTCCATCTAATGGTCTTTTTTTATTTGCTTCATCCCAATAAATATATAAATTATTTAAGTGTTCAATATCCCATGTCTTATATGAATGTGTCTTGAGTTTTATCCAAATAGGTTCTATTTGAAGAGGTGACAATCCAAGTGGGTGTAACAAATTGAATTCATATTGCTTTCCTAAAGGCATAATATTTAAAATACCAATTCTTAATGGGCGAATATCTTGTCTTTTCGCTAAATCAGGTTCTATCCATGAAATATGATTTTTCTCAACATCACGAATCTTATGATAGTTACTTGGTAATATTAAAGCCACTTAATTAATTTCTTAATTAATATTAGCCAAAGCTTGTTCAAAATCATCTTTTATATCATCAATATGCTCAATTCCCACAGAAACTCTAATCATTGTTGGAGTAACTCCAGCAGAAATTTGCTCTTCTTCAGATAATTGCTGATGCGTAGTTGAGGCAGGATGGATAACTAATGTTTTTGAATCCCCAACATTAGCGAGATGACTTGCTAATTTTAAAGAGTCAATGAATTTCACAGCTTCCTCATATCCACCATTTAATGAAAACATAATCATGCACCCCATTCCTCTTCCTGTAGTATATTTTTTAGCTCTCGAGTGATAAGGATCATTTTCTAAGCCAGGATAATTCACATTAGAGACTAGCTGATGAGAGTCTAACCATTTAGCTAATTCCATAGCATTAGAGGTTTGCCTTTCTATACGTAGACTTAAAGTCTCAAGACCTTGTAGCAACAAGAATGAATTAAAGGGACTCAAAGCAGGGCCCCAATCTCTTAAACATTCAAGCCGGGCTCTAAGTGCAAAGGCAATATTTCTATTGTCTGGGACTCCAAGAGATTTACAAATATCACTACCAAAACCAAAAGCTTCCCAATGCACAAGGCCATGATATGCAGGACTAGGTTCACTCATTAATGGGAATTTGCCATTCCCCCAATTAAAAGTTCCAGCATCTATAATCACTCCTCCAATACTTGTACCATGTCCACCGATCCATTTTGTTGCGCTTTCAACAACAATATCTGCCCCGTAGTTAATTGGCTTTATAAGTGCGCCTCCGGCACCAAGTGTATTATCTACTATTAAAGGAATGCCATTATCTCTTGCAAGAGCAGCGAGTCCTTCAAAATCCGGTATATTAAATCTTGGATTTCCCATGGATTCGACATATATAGCTTTTGTCTTTTCATCAATCTTATTTTTAAAACTCTCGATGCTATCTCCTTCGGCAAATTTAACTTTTATTCCTAGTCTTGGGAATTGTACTTTAAATTGATTAAAAGTACCACCATATAAAAAAGAAGTCGAGACAAAATTATCTCCTGCGTTCATACAATTAGCAATTGCCACGAATTGAGCAGCCTGCCCAGAGGCTGTAGCTAAAGCAGCCATACCCCCTTCTAGCGCAGCCATACGTTTTTCAAAAACATCCGTCGTGGGATTCATTAAACGTGTGTAAATATTACCAAATTCTTTCAATCCAAAAAGATTAGCTCCATGTTCTGCATTATTAAAAACATAAGAACTAGTTTGGTAAATCGGAACTGCTCTTGAATTAGTTGTTGGATCAGGCTCTTGTCCAGCATGAAGCTGAAGGGTTTCAAATCTCTGAGTGCTCAAATCATTAAAATACTTACTAATATATATTTAGCTAAATATTAAAGAAATGAAAATTCTTAATACTAAATCTTTATAAAATTTCTTTTAGAGAAGGATAATTTTTTATCATAAAATCTTTTATTTCTTTTTTAACATCTTTCCTAAAACTATCTACAAGTTTATTATCAATAATTGGATAAAATTTCCCAGACTCTGAATCGTTTTCAAGGATGGATTTCCAACTCTTAATTTTATTTTTATTATTATCCAAATAATTTAGTACTATATCAAAATTAAATAAATTTTTATTCTCTTTGGCTTTATGATTTTTAAAAGCCTTCTCTATAAGTTTTTTTCTTATCTTGTATAGATTTTTTGCTTTAAGGGTATCTGGTAGACCCATTACAGGTTTAAATTCTTTTAGAAGTATTATTTCTTCTTCTATAAGTGTACTCCAAACGCTTTTTTTATCTTTTTCTAAATTTGATTTATCAAAAGCGTCAATTTCCTTCAAATAAAAATTTAACCACAAAAAATAAGATTTTTCTTCAATAGATTTTTTTAGAGATTGTTTTTTAGGTTGTAATTTTGGGATCAATTTTTCAGCTTTTTTGAGAAATTGCCTATCTTCTCTTTCCAAATTTATTAATCCCCATCTTTGGCAATAATCCCAAAGTTCTTCATATCTACTGATATCTTCCTGGTTCCATCCCAGAGACTTAAGTTCATAGGATCTGTGTGATGTTTCTTTATTCAAAAGATTAGTTATTTTTTTTAATCTTAACCTCGATACGGTTATAAGTAAATAAATAATTATCAAAAATAAAATGACATTTTATTATTAAATAAATGTATTTAATTATCAAAATATTTATTGACTAATTTAATAACTTTAAGATAGTTGGTCTCATTTTCTTCAGGTCTATTTAAAGATATACAATTAATCTCTTTTAATGAAAGATTACTATCAATAATATTATTATATAAAATCTCGGTTTCATTAAATATATCAATCCCTAAGATCTTATATTTTAAATCAATACTATTAAAATCCTGAACAGATTCTTGACAATAATTAGTCATTTCCTTTGGATCTATTAAGACTCTATAAACATCCTTTTTTTCAATATAAGTAGCATAAAAGCATAAATAAATTAAATTGATCATGGAACAATTATTATTATGAATACCATATCTTTTATACATATTTGGCCAATATTTTAAGGACTTCAATCCCTCTAAACTACCTTGACTTAAAGAATATTTATCGCACCAATCTATAAATTCAGAGATATTCTCTGGACATCTTTGAAGCTTCAAAAACATTTCCGATAATACTTGTCCTGCCTGAAAATTTCTAGTAGGCTTTCCCTCAGATGGTAAAGTCATACTCCCTAAAACATCTGCAGTAACCGCATTTAATTGAGAAAATGTATGGTCCCTCTTTTCAATAAATTTTCCAGATATATTTTCTTGAGCCTTAATCATGTCAATTCCATAACCTAAATTTCTTAAAGAAATTTGTTTATTATTTATTTTAAATTTTTTCCGAACTACAGAAGATACTGAAGCCGCTTGATCAAAACATTGACTTAAAAGAACAGTATTTATTGTTGGGAGCATTCCAGGTTTATCAGAATGATAATTATTTACAAATCCCGCAAAAATTGATGATACGTTTTTTATAGCTTTAATATACTGACATTCAATATTATGAACACCTGCAGAAACCTGTATTTTTGGAGATAATTGATTAAGAATTTTTGCTCCTACAAATGCTGTAAATGAATCTGGATGGCAAAAATTCGCAGTAAAACTATCTAAAGGATTCCTTAATGCACCATGCCGATGAAAACCAGAGAAGAAAGCTAGATTAGGATATTTCTCACAAAGGATAAATGGATTATCATCATTTTCATCAATACAGAAAGAACCTACCAAACATGCAAGAACAACATTATGTCTATTTAATTTTTTGCGTAATGCAATTGCTAAAGAAATATCATTTTGAATATGATTACTATTTGAAGATAAAAAAACAATTTTACATTTCAAAATAAGATCTTCAAGGGTGTTTTGGACTTCACCTTTTAAATCATGATTTATTCCCATTTTTCTGATCTTTTTTAATATCTCATGATCCATTTCTAATAAGGTGTCCTTAGGAAAAGCACCTAACAATTGTCTCCCTTTTCTTGGGGCTAAGATTATATTTTCTTTACCTGCGTGCAAAGCAAAATTATAAGCTAATGAAGCAGGATATAAGCCAACACTATAAAACCCTACTTTAACTTTATGTATCTCATTAAAAAATGAATTAAACTCTCTTTTATCTAAAATATTATTTAAAAATTTATTTTCCATTTTATTTTTCTATCCCTTTAAAATATAAATTCTTATTATCATTTTTATACTACATTTAATTTAATTAAATGCCCATAGTGAATTATTATTAGTAAAAGTTAATTGTTTTTATTCAAGGTTTTAAGCAAAATAAATAATTATTTTAAAAATCTTTATTAATCAAATGAAAATAGAAAAATACTCAACAATAGAATCCATCATAATAAATTCAAAAAATATTCTTATTATTCAAGATATTGACGGAGTTTGCATCCCTTTAGTTAAAGATCCTTTAACTAGAAAATTGGATAAAAATTATATATATGCAGCAAAATTATTAGGTAATGAATTTTATGTATTAACCTGTGGAGAACATGAAGGGATAAGAGGAGTAAACAGAATTATTGAAAGATCATTAAAAAGTAAGGTTGAACCTATTGAGAGAGGTTTATATTTAAGGGGCCTAGCTGCATGTGGAGTAGAATACCAGGGTTGTCAAGGAGAAACAAGTTTCGAAGGAATTAGCCAAAATGAGCTTAATTTCTTAGCTAAAGTTCCAAATTTAATGAGGCAAGAATTTAGAATAATAGTGAAAGCTTTATTTCCATCAATATCAGATGATAATATTAATTACCATTCAATTAAATCAATTTGCGATACAAAATTCTCTCCAACGATAAACTTTAATAGTCTTTTTGAATTAGTAAAGGATGATTGGCAAAAAAAGAAATTAATCCAAAATAAATTTGAAAAGATGATGAATGAAATTATCAATAAGGCAGAATTAGAGGGTCTAAAAGAATCATTTTTTCTCCATATATCACCAAATCTAGGAACAAAAAATGGGAGGGAAATAATGAAGATCTCTAGTCCAAATGATATAGGATCTACAGATATACAATGTCTTCTAAAAGGCGCTACTAAAGATTCAGGAGTTCTATGCCTATTAAATAAATTTTTAGGTAAAATTAATGGTAATAAACCATTTGGAAAAGATTTCAATTTTAGAGATTGTCCTCAATCTCTTGAGGGAAAGATTTCTTTATGTAAAAAATTCATAAGTAAAAAGGATATGCCATTAATTATTGGAGTTGGGGATACTATTACTTCTCAAAAAGATATCAAAAAAAATGAATATTCAAGAGGAGGTAGTGATAGATCTTTTTTAGAACTTATACAAATTTTAGGAAAAGAATATAATATAAGTAATAAAATAATTTTTGTTGATAGCAGCGAAGGTGAAGTTTTTAGGCCTTCTACAAAGAGAACTGGTTTAAGGGGAATTACAGATGATAAAGACAAACTTAAATTTGACATGATTTTTCAAAATGGTTCTAAAGAATACAATAATTGGTTTGTAAATATTGCCTCTAAAAGATTTAAAATCAAAAATAATAATTAAAAAATAAAAAAATATTTGACTAATCTTTTTTTTATTGACAACTTTAGGATATAAGAAAAGAATTATGCAGAAGAATTTTCCTAATATAAATAAAGAAATTATTAAAACACTCCAAATAAATATTGGGTATAAATGTAATCAAGCTTGTAGTCATTGCCATGTAAATTCAAGTCCTTTAAGGAAAGAAATGATGTCGGAAGAAATCATTAATATAATTCCAAAAATTATTTCTAAATACAATATTAAAACTATAGATATTACTGGAGGAGCACCAGAATTACATCCACATTTTAAGAGTTTAATCTTAAGTCTTAATAAACAAGATGTAGATATTATTGATAGATGTAATTTGACAATCTTTTTTGAGAAAGGTTATGAAGACTTACCTCAATTTTTAGCTGATAATGAAGTAATAATTACAGCTTCATTGCCCTGCTATGAAAAGGATAATGTAGAGAAACAAAGAGGATATGGAGTTTATGATAAGAGTATCAATGCAATAAAAGAATTGAATAAATTAGGTTATGGTAAGAAAGATAGTAAACTTCAATTAAATTTGGTTTATAACCCAATAAAACCAATTTTGCCAGGTCCTCAGGGGAAATTAGAATCAGATTACAAGAAAATTCTTTATCAGAGATATCAAATTACTTTTAATAAACTTTATACAATTACAAATATGCCTATTAATAGATACGCAGATTATTTGCAAAGGAATGGAGAATTAGAAAAATATTTCGAATTGCTTATAGGAAATTTCAATCAGAATAACCTTAAAAATTTAATGTGTAAAAATACAATAAGTGTTGACTGGGAAGGACGAATATATGATTGCGATTTTAATCAGCAAATTAAATTAAAGAGTTCAAATGGTCCAAAGAATCTTTTTGAACTTTTAGATTATAAAGATCCGATTAATTATGATATTGCAGTAAATAAACACTGCTTTGCTTGTACAGCAGGAGCAGGATCTAGTTGTGGTGGGAGCTTAAATTAACTTTATTAAAAACAATTAGGACAAATAGCTCTTACATTAAAGGCTGTTTCAATTAATTTAAAACCAAATTCTCTAGCCGCAATTTTACCCGCTTCTAAAACTTTATCATTTTCAAACTCCTCAGTTCTTCCACATCTTATACAAATCAGATGATGATGATCTGGAAAATCATTACTAAATAACTCATATCTATGGCCTCCGTCACTAAGTTCTAATTCATGTAAAAACCCCATCTTAACTAATAATCTCAAAGTTCGATAAACTGTAGCTAATGAAACCTTTGAATTTGTAGAAATCAATTCTCCATGTACTTCTTCAGCACTTAAATGGTTACCTGATCCAATACTTTGAAAAAGATTCAAAACCTTTATTCTCTGAGGTGTTAACCTTTTACCCTCTTGATGCAAACCGACTACTAAAGGATTAGTTATTACTTTATATTTAGAGGCCACCAGGACTTTCAAAAATAAGATATTCTCAATAATAACTCTAGATGAGAGGATATCAACTGATCTCGAAAAAAATTTACTAAGAGTTTTTTTTAGTTTATTATTTATCAAATAATATTTAATAATTTCAAATGGCAAATAAACTCCAAGGGGAAAGCGCACTAATAATTATTGATGCTCAAGAAAAGATTATTAATCCAATAAAAAATAAAGAGCAAATAATTAAAAATATAAAAATGCTTTTGAAAGCATATGAAATTCTAAAAGAAAATATATATCTTTCAGAGCAAAGTCCCAAAAAACTTGGTAAAACAATTACTGACTTGTTACCACATAATAAGTTCAAATATTTTGAAAAGGTAGAATTTAGTTTGGGTTGCAATCCTGAACTCATAAATGACCTCTCAAATAAAAGAGTTACGAATTTAGTCATATGCGGATTCGAAACACATATTTGTGTACAACAAACGGTATTAGATCTTTTAAATAATAATTGTAAAGTTTATATTGTTGTGGATGCTATGGGTAGCAGAAATAATTTTGATCATGAAATTGGAATGAAGAGAATGCTCTCAGCAGGAGCCATAATTTCAACATCAGAATCTATAATTTTTGAATTATGCAAGACCTCAAAGAGAGATGAATTCAAGTCAATAAGCAATCTCATTAAAAATAAATAGTTATTTTGCATCAGCTGTTTTTCAAGGTAATTTAAAAATAAATAAAGATAATTTTTATGCAAATATTTTCTGAACAAATCTTTTATGCGATTTTAATCTTTTTTATTGGTATCATTTCTTCGATATTGATATTTAAGGCCTCAAAAATTTTCTTAAAGAAAATTTCTAGAAGGACAATAAATGATTTCGATGACTATATCTTTGAATCTTTTATAAATATTTTTAAACCTATAGGATTTTTACTTTCTCTTTACTTTGCAGTTGATTATTATTTTCAAGATGATATTACTTTCATCTCAGTTTTCCTAAATATAAACAAGTTACTAATTCTAATAATAATAATAAAAGCAATTAACAGGATATTAATAAGATCTCTTATTGAGTCTACACAAAAGATTAATGATCCATCAATAATATCAATGATATCATCATTAACTCCAATGGTAAAAGCCTTTACCTGGACAATAGGCTCAATATTTTATTTGCAAAATATAGGTGTACAGATGACCGCGATATGGGCCTTACTCAGCGCTGGAGGTATTGGAGCTGGTTTGGCATTAAAAGATCCAGTACAAGAATTTTTTGAATATATTACAATCCTTCTAGACAAACCATTTCAGAAAGGTGAATTTATTAAAGCAGAAGGAGTATTAGGTTCAATTGAAAGAGTTGGGGTCAGATCTTCAAGGATTAGAAGTATAAATGGTGAAATAATCGTTATGAGTAATAGCTCTCTTACAAACGGTATTATTTCAAATTATGCTCAGATGAAAAAAAGAAGGCTGGTTCATAAATTAGGTGTCGTATATGAAACATCCCCAGAAATGATGAAACAAATACCTTTACTTATTGAAAAGATTATAAAAGAAGCAAATAATGCTTCTTTTGATAGATGTCATTTTACAGATTTTGGTGATTTCAGTCTTAATTTTGAACTCGTATACTATATTCCTACAAATAATTATTTAGAAGCAATGGAAGCTCAACAATATATTAATCTTAGAATAATGGAAGAATTTAGATCCAAAAATATTGAATTTGCTTTTCCAACCCAAACATTAAATATCGAAGGAAACAAAATCAAATGAACTGCATAAATCACTACTAAAGTTCCATAGTTTTTCTGCTAATTCACTATTATTAGCTTCTATACTTACATTAGTTTTTTTTAATTTATGTTTTTTATATGAAATAAGCTGATTACTTAAATGTAAATATCTTATATTATTAAAATTTTTAGTTAAAGCGATTTTATAAAGAATAATTCCTGCATCTTTGGGACTTTCTGTTATCCCTAGAATATTTTTAGTGATCATTGAAAAGATTACATAACCAAGCTTATTAAATTTACTACTATATCTAAAAAAACCGAGCTCATTCTCTGGGATGACTAGTCCTGGGGCCCATGTAATTACTGAAATTTTACTTTTTTTCTGATTTAATTTTTTAGATAGTTCTTTAGCAAATAATATATTACATAATTTACTATTTTTATATGCCCTGTCAGCACTAAAGTTTATAAATTTACCAGAAATAATATTTTTATAATTTATTAAGCCATTTAAACTTGCCTTCTTTCCTACATTACCCCCAGAACTTTTTGGATTATGAACATCTGATGAAGTTATTATAATTCTTGACTCAAATGAATCATTTATCAATGAAAACAAATTTTTAATTAAATAAAAATGTGCTAAGTGATTAACTGCGAAAGTTAATTCAAAACCTTGTTTAGAAACTTTAGGATATAGAGCTCCTGTATATTGAATCCCTGCATTTAGGATAATAATATCTAATGAATTTTCTTCCTTAAGCAAATATTCTCTTATCTTATTTATGTTTTCTAAATTAGCAAAATCGACTCCATCAATAATATTTAAATGCTTTGATAAAAATTCATAATTAAAATGAATTTTTAACTTTTCTAATAATATTTTTTTTCGATGCTTTGATCTTATAGGTATATATAAATAGTTTTCATTTTTCAATAAATGTATTAAAGAATAAAATCCTATGCCAGAATTTGCACCTGTAAAAAGTATATTCCTTCCAGAACTATTTAACTCAGCTAAATCTAGCTCCATAAATAAAATAATTTATTTTAAATTTTATAATTAAAAAAATCCTATTTGGGAATTTATATTAAATGTAATCATATAAATTATTGTTAAAACACATCCTTACTAATCACAAGAATTAAGCTTTTTTTATTAGTATAAGTATCTGTTATTGAAAATATTTGATGCAAAATAAATTAAAGAAAATAAATAATAAATTTAACAAAAAGAATTCTACTTTAATCTTTTGAATAGATGACTAAAGAAGAATTCCCAGATGTACTTGTTTTAGGGGCTGGGCCTGCAGGTATGGCAATTGCTTCTGCCTTAGGGAAAGAAAATCTAAAGGTAGATGTTCTATCTCCTAATGGCCCTTATGAAGTTTGGCCCAATACTTATGGGATTTGGGGTAATGAAGTTGACCAACTAGGTCTAGAAGACTTACTGGAGTACCGATGGAAAAATACAGTTAGTTTTTTTGGGAATGGCTCATTAGAGGAACATCATTTAGAGAATAAACCGACTGAACATTTATTAGATTATGGATTATTTGACAAGAAAAAACTTCACTCTTACTGGTTAAATGAATGTAAAAATTCTTTAATAAAATGGCACCTAGGATTCGCAAACAAGATTAATTTTGAAAAACATAAAAGTAGTGTTACTACTGAAGATGGGAAAGTCTT
>CETG01191702.1_pt1 | contig 31219 bp, 28 predicted proteins | sample 361471 | NCBI WGS metagenome assembly CETG01 (sample SAMEA2622696, study PRJEB7988) | marine metagenome | isolation source: saline water (ENVO:00002010), including | reverse complement strand
ATCAATAGTATAGTATGATAATATTTCATATCGGCACATTTGAAAACTACTTTATATTATGAACAAACTTCTTTTTCAAGAAACTGCAAAATTATCCAGGCCAGTTCCAGCTGAGAAAGTAATAAATTTACATAAAAAATTTCTTGCTCCAACAAAACAGTCTTCTAAATATCCTCCCAAACTTCATAAAACATGGGGAACTATTGTTTTTATGTTGGTAATCCATTTGCTCTCAATTGTTGCTTTGCAACCTCAATTCTGGAGTATCTCTTCATTAGTAACTCTATTCTTTTTCTATTGGCTCACAGCTTGTCTTGGAGTAACACTTGGATACCACAGATTACTCTCACATCGATCTTTTATTGTTCCACTATGGCTAGAAAGATTTTTTGCGACTTGTGGTGCTATAAGTTGTCAACACGGGCCAATAGATTGGGTTGGATTACATAGACATCACCACTCTTTCTCTGACACTGAAGTTGACCACCATAATAGTAAAAAAGGTTTCTGGTGGAGTCACATGGGTTGGATGTTTGAAGATGTAGAAGCCTTAAAAGCAGTACCTAAATTAAGTAGAGATTTAATAAAAGATCCATACTATAGATTTTTGAATAAGTACTTTCTATTTTTGCAAATACCTATTGGTTTATCACTTTTTGCCATTGGAGAACAACTTGATGTTGGCGGATGGGCATTAGTTCTTTGGGGAATACCCTTGAGACTTGTTGTGGTTTACCACATAACATGGCTTGTGAATTCTGCTACACATTGTTGGGGCACAGTCGCTTTCGATAGTGGAGACGAATCAAGGAATAATAAATGGGTTGCCGCGTTAACATTTGGTGAAGGTTGGCATAATAATCATCACGCTTTTCCAAATTCAGCTAAACAAGGATTATTCAGAGGTCAAATTGACTTAACCTGGGAGCATATTAAATTACTTGCAAGATTAGGTTATGCAAAAAGGATAAAGTTACCCTCGAGGTCTTATTATTAAGTTGGTATTAAATATTTATTATTCATGGCTAAAAGAGTACAAGTTGTCTTAACCGAAACTATTTCTACACTTGGCAGAGATGGAGATATTGTTGATGTAGCTCCGGGTTATGCAAGAAATTTTTTATTCCCGCTTGGGAAAGCGGTTAATGTTACACCAGCAGTATTAAAGCAAATAGAGAGAAAAAGAGAAAAAGAAAAAATTGAAGCAGAAAAAATCAAACAAGAAGCAATTGACTTTAAAACTGCATTAAAAACTATTGGAAGATTTACTATCAAAAAACAAGTCGGGGAGGATGGCGTCCTTTTTGGAACAGTTACAAATGGGGATGTAGCTGAGGCAATACAATTAGCAACAAAAAAAGAAATTGACAGAAGAGATATTCAAGTACCTGATATCCATACACTAGGTTCTTTTATTGTTCAAGTAAAACTACATAAAGAGATAACTACAGAAATTAATATTGAGGTAACAAGTTAATTAAGTTTGTTGCATATTTTCAAAAATTAGCCAGAGTATATATCTAAGTATTAAAAGAAAATGGTTTCAGTTCCTTACCCTAATAGCGGAGCAAATAAAAATAACAAATTTAAAAAAGATTTTAATGGTGAGAATTCTGGATTAGTTCCTCCACAAAACGTTCAAGCCGAAGAGTCAGTTTTAGGCGGAATTCTTCTTGATCAAGATGCAATAGGCAGAATAGCAGACATTTTAAAACCAGAGGCTTTTTATATAGGAGCTCACAAAGAGATATTTCGTACTGCCCTAATGCTACATTCTCAAGGCAAACCAACTGATCTCACATCAATGAGTGCATGGCTAGCGGATAATGGATCGTTAGAGAAGATTGGAGGAAATAATAAATTAGTTGATTTAGTGGAAAATGTTTCATCTACAGCTTCAATAGAACAAGTTGCTAGGTTAATTAGCGATAAATTTTTGAGAAGACAACTTATTAGATCTGGGAATGAGGTTGTGCAACTCGGCTTTGATCAATCACAGCCAACTGAAGAAGTGTTGGATAAAGCAGAGCAAAAAATTTTTGAAATCAGCCAAGAAAAGCCCTCTAAAGGGCTTACCCAAGCGGCAGAAATTCTAACGACTACATTTAATGAAATAGAATCAAGATCTTTAGGCACATCAGTAGCTGGTATACCCGTAAATTTTTATGATCTTGATGCATTGACTCAAGGTTTTCAGAGAAGTGACTTAATTATTGTTGCTGGGCGACCTTCAATGGGGAAAACTTCTATGGTCCTAAATTTAGCTAAAAATGTAGCTCAATCTCAAGATTTGCCAGTTTGTGTGTTCAGCTTAGAAATGAGCAAAGAACAATTAACTTATAGATTATTATCTATGGAAGTTGGAATTGAAAGTGGTCGATTAAGGACAGGAAGATTACAACAAGATGAATGGCCATTACTTGGGGAAGGTATTAATTCGTTAGGTCAACTGCCAATTTTTATAGATGACAAGCCGAATTTAAGTGTTCTTGAAATGAGATCACTTTGTCGAAGACTAATAGCAGAGCAAGGCAAAGAACTGGGATTAATTGTTATTGACTACTTACAACTAATGGAAGGAACAACTCCTGATAATAGAGTTCAAGAATTATCAAGGATTACAAGAGGTTTAAAAAGTATGGCAAGAGAATTAAAAGTACCTGTAGTAGCGCTGTCTCAATTAAGCAGAGGTGTTGAATCAAGGAATAATAAAAGACCAATGTTAAGTGATCTAAGAGAGTCAGGATCTATTGAACAAGATGCAGACTTGGTTTTAATGATTTATAGAGATGAATATTATAATCCCGAGACAGAAGATAGAGGAATTACAGAAATTATTGTCACCAAACATAGAAATGGTCCAGTTGGAACAGTAAAATTATTATTTGAACCACAATACACACGTTTTAGAAATCTAGCCAATTGATAAAAGCTACTCATGACAGTCAAAACTTTAGCTAACGAATCATTTGACATCATAGTAATAGGAGGAGGGCATGCCGGATGCGAAGCTGCAATAACTTGTGCCAAGTTAGGCTTTTCTACTGCATTATTTACAATTAATCTAGATCGGATTGCTTGGCAACCATGTAATCCAGCAGTAGGAGGACCAGCAAAAAGCCAGCTAGTTCATGAGGTTGATGCTCTTGGAGGAGTCATTGGAAAATTAGCAGATATCACAGCAATCCAAAAAAGAGTATTAAATTCCAGTAGAGGTCCTGCCGTTTGGGCATTAAGAGCACAAACAGATAAAAGAGAATACTCCAAACGAATGATAGAAATACTTCAAGATACAGAGAATCTATCCTTAAAAGAGGCTATGATTACTGATTTAAATATTTCTGAATCAGAAATTTTTAAAAATAACAAAAAATATATTAAGAAAAAGATTACAGGAGTACAAACCTTTTTTGGAAGTCATTTTCAAGCTAAGGCTGTAATCATTACTGCAGGAACATTTTTAGAAGGGAGAATTTGGATAGGGAATAAATCTATGTCTGCAGGGAGATCTGGTGAACAAGCTTCTACAGGTCTAACTGAATGCCTTAACAAAATTGGTATTTTTACAGATAGATTAAAAACTGGAACGCCTGCCAGAGTTGATCAAAAAAGTATCAGATTTAATGATCTTGAAATTCAACCAAGCACAGCATCAGATAAATTTTTTTCATTTGAAGAAAATATTAGAAATACAATGCCTCAGGTAGATTGTCACATAACAAGAACAACAGAAAAAACTCATAAATTAATTAGAGACAATCTTCATCTAACACCAATTTATGGAGGATTTATTGACAGCAAAGGACCAAGATACTGCCCTTCTATCGAAGATAAAATTGTTAAGTTTGCAGATAAAGATTCCCATCAAATCTTTTTAGAGCCAGAAGGTATCAATACTCCAGAAATTTATATCCAAGGATTTTCTACTGGCTTACCGGAAAATATACAATTAAAACTACTTAGAACACTTCCTGGACTTGAAAATTGCAAAATGCTTAGACCTGCTTATGCCGTTGAATATGATTATATTCCCGCCACACAATTAAAGTCTTCACTAGAAACAAAATCAGTTGAATACTTATTTAGTGCTGGCCAAATTAATGGAACAACTGGATATGAAGAAGCTGCAGCTCAAGGTTTAGTTGCAGGCATTAATGCAACAAGGAAAATCAAGGGTTTAGATCCTATAATTTTTTCAAGAGAAAGTAGTTATATCGGTACTATGATTAATGATTTAATAACAAAAGACTTAAAAGAACCATATAGAGTATTAACAAGCAGAAGTGAGTATAGACTGACTCTTAGAGGAGATAATGCTGATAGACGATTAACTCCATTAGGCTACGAAATAGGCTTAATTAATGAATCTAGATGGCTAAATCATAAAAACAAATTAAGATTACTTGAAAAAACAAAATCAGAACTTGAAACTAAGCGCATAAAATGTACTGATGAAATAGCAAAATCAATCGAATTAGATTATGGGATAAGAATCAAAGGATCAAGTACTTTAAAAGATCTTTTAAAAAAACCAAATTTCCACGCTAAAGATTTAATTAAACATGGGCTACTCAATAAAGACTTATCTCTTGCAATAAGAGAAGGAATTGAAATTGATATAAAATATGAGGGTTATCTTAAAAGACAAGAAAATAATATCGAACAAATAAAACGTCAAAGCGCAAGAAGCTTACCACAAGCAATTGATTACGGAAAAATAAATACATTATCTCTTGAAGCTAGAGAAAAACTAAACATTTTTAAGCCAACTAATATTGGAGATGCTTCCCGAATTCCAGGTGTTAGTAAAGCTGATTTAACAGCATTATTAGTATGGTTAAAAATTGAACAATTAAAATCAGAAGAGGCAAATAGTAGCTCAAAAAAAGTTATTATTTAATAAGTTATCTTTTTTAGAACTGAAAAATATACTTTTTGATTCACCTAAAATATTGTGGAGAAAAAAAGCCTCAGCTTTTTTAACTACAAATACATTACCAGAAATTCCAGGAGCTTGGAAATTGATGCTTTTAGGAGATGGCAGTCCAACTAGACATTTACAACTCCTTACAAAAAAAGAGACTAAAGTTAATCTGATTGGTATGGATATTGAACAATTATCTATAAAAGATGCTCCTGAAGAAATAAATCAACTAAAAACTCCATTAATTAGAAGGCAGGTTTGGATAGAAAATAGCGATATTACCCTAGCATGGGCAGAAAGTTGGTGGAATGTGGAACAAGTTCGTTTGAGTTTAACAAATACAAAAGATCCAATATGGAAGAATCTCACAAAGGACAGATCAGAATTATTTAGAGAAGTCGATGCTATTTCTATTGTTAATTCACCTTGGCTAAGCCAAAAATTCAAAGACAAGGGACCATTCTGGTCTAGGAATTATAGATTTTTTAGAAATAAAAAGCCACTTACAATTATTAGAGAGGTCTTTAATCCTGCTATTGAAAAATGGTTGGGAAATGGTGAGATAGATAAATTTTCAAGCTTATACTCTTCTTCTACTTGATTTAGGTAGATTTCTTACTTTATTCATTATTTTTGTCTTTTCATTCGGCTGAAAAATATCTGACTCGGGTTTTAAGGATGTTCGTTTCCACTTATTAATTTGAAAATCTGAATCATCTGGCCAATTATCATCAGATGCTTTAATTTGTTTAGGCTGATTTCTTAAAGTGATATCAGATTGTCTTAAAGATATAGCAGTTAAAGGTTTCCTTTTAACATGATTAAAATCTTTAGCTGAAGCAGAATCACTATTATAACTTATTTTTTTTTCGCGTAATTCCCCTTCAAAAGCATCATCCCAATCATCCTCTTCGTCCTCAAAAAAAGAATCTACTTTTTGGTTTACCCATTTTGTTACATTATTAACATTCTTACGAGAAATTCCTCTTATAGAAACCTTTCGTCTTGATCCAGGCCTAGTCCCAGATACACCATCAACAAACTGTCTACCAATTTCTATAACTTGATCAACTTTTTTTTCCAAATTTATGTTCTCAAAATTATTTCTATTATTTCTTCTTGATGAAGTCATTTAAATAAATACCTATAATTAAATTACTCTAGATTTTTATAAATTACAAATAATAAGAACTAAAATAAATAATTTTTAAAATTCATTAAATACAATAACGCATTTTTTATTCCAATAACCATTAAAAAATAAATTACAACATTTTTTACAAGCAATATTCTTAACTCTTCTTCTATAAAGAAATTTTTCGCCACAGTTAGAACATACACCTTGATATTTGAAATCCTTGCGTAAAATAGGAAAGTTATGTCTAACTGTAATTTGAAAATCATTTTGCAATGAATTTATTTGTTTCATTTTTCTTAAGAAATTCTTTCCATGACTTTCATTAATCATCAGAGTCCTATCTACCCACGCATGAATCATTTCATGACATAAAGTACTCTCAATATCTTGGAGAGATAAATCCTTCAAAATGGGTTTTGATAAAACTATTTCAGATTTTATTATTCCATTTGCATTTTTCCTCTTATAAAAGCCTGCAGTAGTTTTTAATCTGTTATCGCTCCATCTAACACTAACAATTGGAATAGTATCTTTAACAAGAGAACTTGCAAAAAATAATCTATTAAATTTATGAAAAATTGGTAGCAGCGGTCTTACACTCATCTGAATTAAATTTATTATTATTTTGACAAAAAAAACCATCAAAATCGATTTATTTTCTTAAAGTAGAAAAAAAGTATTATTATGGATGCAACTTTAGTTAAAGATATCGGAATTAAAGCTCTTTTAGCAGGAGGAGTTGTTTTAATTTCATTTTGGACATTTAATGCAGTAAAGTTAGTCCTTGAAGCTAGGGGAATAAATCCCCTTGTCAGGAAGTTTTTTGATCAAATTGCATCTGGTCGTATTGACGCCGCATATGGATTAACTTCAAAAACTTATAAGACTCACGTCAAAAGACAAGATTTTTTTAAATTCTTAGCAAGTTTAAATCTAAATAAATATAGAAATCTAAAATCTGGGAGACCAAGAGTTCAAGAAAATCAAATTATTATTACTCTCAGTTTGAAATCAGAGGATAAAAAAGAAGAGTTGCCACTTGACTTCACATTTTCTAAAATCAATAAAGATTGGAAGATAGATAGAATATCAAAAGTTAATAATTAAAAAATTTATCATTTTGGATTTAGAAAATATCAACAGAAATAGAATCATAGAACTAAAAAAGTTAATTGATAATGCTAATTTTTTTTACTACACATTAGATAATCCCCAAATAGAAGATTCTCTTTACGATAGTTTGTATAAAGAACTAATTGAAATTGAAAATAAATTTCCGCAACTTAAAACAGCAGATAGTCCTACAAATAGATTAGGTGGCGAAATTGCAGAAGGATTTAAAAAAATAACTCATACAATTCCACTCTATAGCTTAGACAATGCTTTTAATTTTGATGAGCTCGAGAATTGGATCTCTAAGGTTAAAAGATTATTAAATGAATCAAATTATCAATTAATAAGCAAAAATTTTTTAGTTGCAGAATTGAAAATTGATGGGAACGCAATCGCACTAAAATATGAAAATGGTTTATTAAAAAATGCAGCAACAAGAGGGGATGGCAAAGAGGGAGAAGATATAACAAATAACGTAAAAAGAATAAAATCCATTCCCCTAAAATTACGAATAAAAGACATCCCAAAATGGCTAGAGGTTAGGGGAGAAGCCTTTATCCCCTCTCATTCTTTTAAATTAATAAACAAAATTAGAGAAGAGAATAATGAGCAATTATTTGCAAATCCTAGAAATGCATGTGCAGGTTCTCTAAGGCAATTAGACCCAAAAGTAGTAGCTGATAGAAATCTTGATTTTTTTGCATATCAAGTTCATTTTCCAAACGATTTTATCCCCAAGAAAGAACATAGAAATCAATGGAGTCGTTTAAAGTTTTTAAATAAGTGTGGTTTTAAAATAAATAATCATTCAGCATTAATAAATAATAATTCTGAATTAAAAGATTATTGTGAATTATGGGAGAAAGAAAGACAAAGAATTAATTTTGATACTGATGGGGTCGTAATAAAAATAAATGATATTGAGGCTCAAAAAAAATTAGGTCATACGCAAAAAGCACCTAGATGGGCAATAGCGTTGAAATATCCGGCTGAAGAGGCTGCAACAAAAATTCAAAATCTCAACTTTCAAGTTGGGCGTTCTGGTAATGTAACTCCCGTAGCAAATTTTGATCCTGTACAGTTAGCAGGCACTACTGTTTCAAGAGCAACTTTACATAATGCAGATAGATTTGAAGAACTGAATATTCATGAATTTGATACAATAGTTGTACGAAAGGCTGGAGAAATCATACCTGAAGTTGTAAGAGTTATTAAAGAACTAAGAATAAAAAACTCTGCAAAAATTAACTTTCCGATTTTCTGTCCATCATGTGGGGAAAAACTTCATAAAAATATTTCAGAAGCCGCCACAAAATGTCTTAATGATGTTTGCCCTTCAATTCAAAAAGGATTATTAAAGCACTGGGTAAGTAAATCTGCAATGAATATTGACGGTTTAGGAAATAAAATTATTGACCAGCTTTTTGAAGCAAACTTAATTCAAAAGATTCCTGATCTATATAATTTAACTAATGAAAAATTACAAACTGTTGAAAGGATGGGAGATAAATCTATTAATAATTTATTAATAGCTATCGAAGAATCTAAGAGCAAATTATGGCATAAAAAATTATTTTCTTTAGGAATAAATCATATTGGAGATGTTACGGCAAAGAGTATTTGTAATGAATTTAATGATATTTATGAATTAAAAAAAGCTTCTTTAGAGAAAACAGATAAACTTTCACAAATAAATGGTATTGGATTAGAGATTATTGAATCGCTAAATAATTGGTTTCTTAATAAAGAAAATGAATATTTAATTGATGATTTAAAAAATAAAGGTTTTTATTTTAAAAATAAGTATATTGATAACAAAAATAGTGAGAAAAACACAAATATATTTGAAAAGAAATTTGTTATAACAGGAACGATGAAAAGATTTAAAAGGGATGTTTTAATTGAGCAAATAGAAAAAAATGGAGGCATAGTTAAAAGCTCAATAAGTAAACAAATAGACTATCTTATTGCAGGAGAAAAAGCAGGGAGCAAATTAAATAAAGCTAAGCAATTAGAAATTAATATAATTGGAGAGAATGATTTAATATCTCTTTTTAACTAAAAATGAATCAAAAAAAAATATATAAATTCATCAAGACTGAATGTGGTCAAGCAAAATATGAAGCTCTTTGTTTAAATAAAACTTTTTATGGGAAAGTTAGACTTTATTGGTTTATTTTCTTCGCTGTTATAAAAGATATTAATATTAAAAACTAGTATTCACTTGTTTCTGTTATTATTTCATTTGCATATTTAGCCGATAGATAAATAACAAGTACTGTTGAAAGGATACTTATTATGTTAAAAAGCATACTCTTATTAGTTTCTAATAAACTTATTTCTGAAAGATTATTTGCAATTGCACCTAAAGAACAATAAAGATAAGATCCAGGCAATACACAAATCAAACTAATAGCAAAGTGTTTATAGTTTATATTATTTAGACCATAAAAATAATTAAGTAAACTAAATGGAAATATTGGGGATAATCTTGTAAGAATGATTAATTTCACACCACCTTTTTTTATGGTTTTTTCAAGAAGCGATAATTTAGAAAATTTATTAATGACCTTTTCTATTCTGTAAGAAAAAAATTTTTTAGATACAAAAAAAGAAATAGATGCTCCTAAAAAAGCATTTATAAAAACAATTAATGTTCCATAATATGGGCCATATAAATAGCCTGCTAAAAGAGATAACCATGAAGCTGGCAAAATAAAAACTACTACAAGGATATAGATAAAAGAAAAATATACAATCCCAATCCCAGAATCAAAATAATAAATTAGATCTAAAAAATTATTCATAAAAATCAATTCAACATCGATAGTTTTTTATTAATTGATTCAAACTGTAAATACGCCTCTTTTAATTTCTTATTACAATCTTCAACTATTTCTTTTGGTGCTTTTTCTACAAAATTTTTATTAGCCATCCTTTTCTTTAAGCTATCTATTTCATTATTAACTTTTATCAGATCTCTAGAAAATCTATCTCTTAAGGAATCGAGATTTACTATATCTTCAAAAGGTAAATAAACCTCTAAATCAGATATCATTCCAGAGAACGATTTCGCGAATTGATTCTTATTGATATTATCTTCATTTGAAATATAAACATGAGAAGATTTTGTTAATGTTTTAATATCACTTTGAATATTATTCAGAAAATCTAGCAATTTTTTATTATTCGTTATTAAATATATTGATATTTTCTCAGAAGGTTTTAAACCTAATTCAGCCCTAAGATTTCTTATTAGTCTAATAATTTGAAAAAGCTTTTCAAAAGATTTTTCTAATTTATCATCTATCAATTCTTCATCAATAGAAGGCCATAATTGATTTGCTAATAATTCATCTTTAGATTTTAAATTTAAAATATGCCATAACTCCTCAGTTATATGAGGCATAAAGGGATGCAACATAATAAAAATATCGTTCAATATCTCAATCAAAATTAATTCACCATTTTTATAAATGATGTCTTCTTGATTATTAAATCTGGGTTTTAAAAACTCTACGTACCAGTCACAAAAATCATTCCAAGCAAACTCATATATAAGCTTTGCAGCTTCGCCCAATTTATAATTATTAATAAGTTGAGATAAAGTTTTTTTTGTTTTATTTAGTTTTGATAAAATCCATTTATCAGATAACTCAAGTTCAGAAGAATTATATTCCATTGATAAATCAAGCGAACTTTTTGAGGTATTAATTAAAGCAAATTTTGTTGCATTCCAGATCTTATTCGCAAAATTTCTTGAGGCCTCTATTGTCGAAGAAGTTTCTGTTTTTCTGTCAAAATCTAATCTTATATCTTGACCAGATCCTGCTACTTCTCTTATCAAAGCAAATCTCAACGCATCAGTACCATATTTGTTAATAAGAAGTAATGGATCAATTCCATTACCGGCACTCTTACTCATTTTTTTATTATTTTCATCTCTTACTAAGCCATGAATATAAACGTCTTTAAATGGTATTTGTGCGGTAAAAGTATTTCCTAACATAGTCATACGTGCTACCCAGAAAAAAATGATATCAAATCCTGTAATTAAGACACTATTTGGATACCACTTTTGAAAATCTTTATCTTTTGTATTTGGCCAGCCAAGTGTAGAAAAGGGCCAAAGACCACTTGAAAACCAAGTATCTAAAACGTCTTTATCTCTAACAATTCTAATATTTGAGCCAAATTTTTCTATGGCATTTTTCATTGCTTCTTCTTCATCAATAGCAATTATATAAGGAGTATCTTGATTGATTGAATCTTCAAAACTTCTTAATACATACCATGCTGGGATTTGATGCCCCCACCATAATTGTCTACTTATACACCAATCATTTATATTATTTAGCCAATCTTTATAAACTTTACTCCACCTAGAAGGAATAAAATTTGGTTCTCCGCAATTAAACTTTTCTAAACATTTTTTAGAAATATTATCCATTTTTAGAAACCATTGAGTAGATAAAAGAGGCTCAATTGGTACTTTTCCCCTGTCAGAGAAAGGAACTGTATGTTTATACTTTTCTATTTTAGTTAACAATCCAATTTCATCTAATTCTTCAATAATTTGTCTTCTTGCATCAAATCGATCTAAATTTTGAAATTTACCAGCATTTTCATTAAGAGTTCCATCTTTATGCATTATATTTATTTGATTTAAATTATTTCTTTTCCCTATTTCAAAATCATTAGGATCATGGGCAGGTGTTACTTTGACACACCCTGTTCCAAATTCCATATCAACATGTAAATCAGCAACTACTGGAATATAACGATTAATAAAAGGAACATTTACCTTTTTACCAATGAATCGTTTATATCTTTCATCATTAGGGTTTACTGCAACTGCAGTATCTCCAAGTAAAGTTTCTGGCCTAGTAGTAGCAACTTCTAAATAATCTAAAGATAACTTATTATCATCAACCACAAGATATTTAAAATACCAAAGATTTCCATCTACTTCTTGCATCTCAACTTCAAGATCACTTACTGCAGATTGAGAGGCAGGACACCAATTGACTAAATATTCACCTCTATAAATAAGATCTTTTTGATAAAGGTCAACAAATGCATTTACAACTGATTTATTTAGTTGTTCGTCAAGAGTAAAACGTTCTCTTGTCCAATCAACTGAATATCCCATTCGCTTCAGTTGCGAAATAATATTTCCACCACTTTCTTCTTTCCATTTCCAAGCTCGACTTAAAAATTCATCTCTCCCAAGTCTCTCTTTATCTAATCCTTCTTTACTTATTTGTTTTTCGAGTATTGTTTGAACGGCAATAGACGCATGATCAGTCCCAGGTAAACACAAGACATTCTTGCCAGCAAGTCTTTGAAATCGTACTACTACATCTATTAATGCTGTATTAAATGCGTGCCCCATATGTAATGATCCTGTGACATTAGGGGGAGGAATAACGATACAAAAAGGCTCTCCTTGCGACTCAGAATCAGCTTTAAAGGCATCTGATTGCTCCCAAATTTGCTGCCATTTTTGTTCAACTTCATGAGGTAAATAATTGTTTAAACTAAAATCTTTTTTTTTCAGGTTCATCTTTTGCTTATATCAGTTGATTTGTTCCTATTTTATATTGATCAGTGCTAATAAATGTAAATAGACCAATTTTTCAAAAAGTTCACAAAACATCTAAAAGATTCAAGAAACTGCAATTTAATTAGTATTTTAATTTAAAACCTGAACCACATGAACATCTATATGCATTCGCTGGAGTAGATATCAAAAAACCACCGCCACTTAAATCACTATAATAATCAAGTATAAGTCCCTTGAATAGTTTAAATTTACTTACTTCAGCATATAAAGTAATACCCTCAGTTCTTGATATAGGCAAACCCTTACAAATTCCTGGTTTTAAATTTATATGCAACCAACCTTCATCATTAAGATCTTCTACTAGATCAATAAACATACTTCCAGGAGTGCCAGCAAAAGATGCCTGTCTTGAAAGCTCTGCTGCTGCAGATTGACTAATAGTGAGATTAACAATCTCAGGCATTTTGATATCTTAATAAATGGGCGATCCAGGGTTCGAACCAGGGACATCCTGCTTGTAAGGCAGGCGCTCTACCGCTGAGCTAATCGCCCTTATAATTATTTATTCTAATAGATCAAGTAATAAGTTTTAAGTATAATTCTCAAATATTTCATGATTAATGCAAAATTGAATTAATTAAGTGATTATTTGCTATGAAGAATGAAAAAAATAAAAAGTTAATCAATCAATCAGATGAAGAAGCTATAGATAATTTCAAAAAATTAATAATGAATATTCATTTACTTCAAGATGAAGAAGAAGGCTGCCCTTGGCATAAAAGTCAGACACATGAAACTCTCATTCCATACTTATTAGAAGAAAGTAATGAATTTATAAGTGCTTTAACAATTAAGAATAAAAAAAATATGGCAGAAGAACTAGGAGATATTTTATTGCAAATCATGTTGCATTCAGAAATTAGTTACAAACAAAACGAATTTGAACTAAAGGACGTTATAAACCTATTAAATAAAAAAATTATATCAAGGCATCCATATATTTTTAAAAAAAAGAAAAAAATCTCTATTGAAGAAGCTCACAAAATATGGGAAGACCAAAAAAGATTTGAAAGGGGAAAAAATAATAAAGATCAAGAAATTAATTAAAATTTATTTTCTAAATAAAAAAATAAATCCAATTTTAGGAACCAAAATAATTACCTCAGAATTAGATAAACTTAGCCTTTCATGGGAATAGTCATCAAATATTGCAAAAATACTTGCAGAAATTATAGAGATACAAGAGGCATTAAAGGAACAATATAATCAACATAAAAGAGGAATTGGGAAATATATATTTTACATTGATGAATTTATCCTAATTTTTGAAAATTACTCCCGAAGAAGTGTTAGATCTTGCAAATAAAAAATTCTTGCAAAGGATATCCACAATAGAAGAAATTATTGATGATAGAATTACCAAAATATCAAGTTCTGAATTTAGAGCACTCTGGAAACTTGCAAAAGAAAAGATCGCATCAAGAAATAAACAAACAAATGCATGAGAAGAAGATTTGGCTCGATGAATTGCATGAAGGATCGAGATACGGATTAGAAGGAAAAATAATAGTTAAAAAAAAGAGTTCTTTTCAGGAAATCATAGTTTTGGAGACTAAAGCACATGGACGAGCTTTAATGTTAGACGGATGTTGGATGACATCGGATAAAGAAGAAAAATATTACCATGAATGCTTGGTTCATCCTGCTTTAAGCAGTTTACATGAAATTTCCAACATACTAATTATTGGAGGAGGAGATGGGGGAACAGCTAGAGAATGTTTAAAATATAAGTCAGTGGCTAATATAGATTTGGTAGAAATTGATAATGAGATTGTCACTATATCAAAGCATTATTTACAACAGATCAGTATGGGTGCCTGGAATGATAAGAGATTAAAAGTTCATTTTAGTGATGGATTTGAATGGGTTAAAAATATCAATGATAATTATTACGATGTAGTATTAATAGATTGCTCAGATCCTTCTCAATTTTCTAGTGGGTTATTTAGTAAATCTTTTTATAAAGAGTGTCAAAGAATAATAAGAAAAGATGGGATTTTTGCGACTCAAAGTGAGTCTCCTGAATCATTTCAAAATATTCATATCAATATAATAAAATCCCTACGAGAAACTTTTAAGCGAGTAGAAACTATGTACTCATTTGTTCCTTTTTATCCAAGTGGTATATGGAGCTGGACATTCGCTTCTGATAATGTTAAATCTTTTTTAAAGGAAGTTAATATAGAAATAAATTCAATTGAAAAAAGTTGCGATATCTGGAATTTAAATTATCAGTCAGGTGCATTTAAAATGATGCCAAATAAAATATACAAAATATTAAGTGAGAATAAAAAATGAAAAGCAAAAAAATATTTAATTCAGAAAGCGCAATCTATATGGGGGCTCAAAGGGAGATTCATAACTGCTGTATAGGCATATTTGGTGTTAACTATGATGGAACAACATCATTCCGACCTGGAACGAGATTTGGTCCTGAAGCGATTAGAAATGTTAGTCAAAGCTTAGAGACATTTTGTCCAAATTTAGAGAAAGATCTTATAAATATCAAATACACAGATTTTGGATCCTTAATAATAGATTTTAAAAATACAGAATCAGTTCTTAAAAGAGTTACTAGTGCTACTGAACTCTTAATTAGAAAAGATTTAAAACCATTAATTCTTGGTGGAGAACATTCAATAACTACTGGGGCTATAGAGGCTTTAGTTAGGAAATACCCAGATTTAATATTAATTCAGCTAGACGCTCATGCAGACTTGAGACAATCTTACATGAATAACAAGAATAGTCACGCTTGCACTATGCAAAGATGTATTGAAAAACTTCCAAATAAAAAAATCTTACAAATTGGAATAAGAAGCGGCACTAAAGAAGAATTTCAGATAATGAGATCAAATAATCAACTTATTGATTTCAAACAAGGTAATGAAACTATATTATTAAGGGCACTAGAAAAAATAAAAGGATTACCAATTTATCTAACAATCGATCTAGATTGGTTTGACCCAAGTTTACTATCTGGTACGGGAACACCAGAACCAGGTGGATATTTTTGGAATGATTTTGAATTTATTATTAAAAATTTGAACAAATTAAACTTAATTGGAGCTGACATAGTTGAATTATCACCTGATATTGATTTGAGTGGAGTCAGTAGCATAGTTGCATCAAAAGTTGCGAGAAGCTTAATTATGACTTTAGACAAAAATGACTCAAAGGATTTAATTTAAATATATATTAAACTTACTAAAAAATATTAATGGTATTACTAAAAAGTCCATTGCATCAAAAATATATTGAATTTAATGCAAAGTTAATAAATTTTTCAGGTTGGGAAATGCCAATATCTTTTTCTAGTTTGATAGAAGAGCATCACGCTGTCAGAAATAGAGCAGGTTTTTTTGATATCTCTCACATGGGTGTTATTTCTGTAAAAGGAGAAAACCCTAAATATTATTTACAAAAATTTTTTCCAACAAATATTTTCTCAATTTCAGAAGGTCAAAGTTGCTATTCTGTGATGTTGAACGAATCAGGCGGAATCATTGATGATTTGATTATTTATGACAATGGTCAACAAAACAATGATTTGTCTGAAATCTTTCTAATAGTTAATTCAAGTAGATTTAATAAAGATTATGAATGGCTTAAGAAAAATCTTGAGAAAGAAAAGATATATTTATCAAATGCAAAAGAGGGAATGGCATTACTAGCTCTTCAAGGAGCACAATCATTCTCAATATTTGAAGAATGGAGTGAGATTTCAGTTTCGCATTTACAAAACTTTGGGTGTGAATATAGGAAATTAGAAAAGTTTGCAGAATCTGAAAAAATATTTTTCGCTAAAACAGGTTATACAGGAGAAAGGGGGCTTGAAATATTGATATCATGTGATTTAGCCTTGAATTTATGGGATTTTTTAGTATCAAAAAAAGTTCCTCCCTGCGGATTAGGTGCAAGAGATACATTAAGATTAGAAGCTGGTTATCCTCTCTATGGAAATGAATTAAATGAAAATATAAATCCTTATGAAGCAGGATTAGGATGGATAGTAAATCTGGAAAACAATCATGATTTTTTTGGTAGAGATACTATTAGAAATTATTCTTCAAAAAAAGTAAAAAAGAAATTGATTGGTATCAAAATATTAGGAAAAGCAATAGCGAGAAAGGGTTGTAAGATATATTCAAAAAATAAATTAATTGGAGAAATAACAAGCGGTAGTTGGTCTCCTACTTTAGAAGAACCAATTGCTTTAGCATATATTGATTGTGATCATTCAAAGCTTAATGAGAGAGTTGAAGTAATTATTAGAGATAAAGTTTTCCAAGCTATTATTTCCAAAAAGAATTTCATCAAAAATAGAATTAACACAATTGACACTTAAAGAATTATTATAGTTAATTGTTAAAGAGAAAAAGTTTTAAATGCGAAACAAAATTTGCGAGGAATTAAATAATTCTGATATTGGAAAAGATATTCAACTTTGTGGCTGGGTAGATAGAAGAAGAGATCATGGTGGAGTGATTTTTATTGATCTAAGAGATCATAGCGGTTTTTTACAATTAACTTTCAATCCTGATGATGGTGAAAATCTTTTTGTTAAGGCGGAAAATTTAAAAAATGAAACTGTTATTAAAGTGAGTGGCATTATAAAAAAAAGACCTGAAAGCTCAATAAATGAAAATATTTCTACTGGGAAACTAGAGCTTAATGTAAAAGATTTAATAATTCTAAATAACGTCAAAAGAAGTTTACCATTTCCAGTTTCTGTTCATGATTATGAAAATACAAAAGAGGAACTGAGAATTAAATATAGATATTTAGATTTAAGAAGAGGAAAACTAATTAATAATCTAAAAATAAGGCACAAGATAATAAAAACAGCGAGAGAATTCCTTGATGCGAATGGATTCATTGAAGTTGAAACACCTTTATTAACTAAATCCACTCCAGAAGGCGCAAGAGACTTCCTAGTTCCTTCTCGACTTTCTAACGGAGATTTTTTTGCATTGCCTCAATCACCCCAGCTGTTCAAGCAGCTCCTTATGATAGGAGGTCTGAATAATTATTATCAAGTAGCTAAATGTTTTAGAGATGAAGATTTGAGAGCAGATAGGCAACCTGAATTCACTCAATTAGATATTGAAATGAGTTTCATCACAGAAGAAGAGATAATAAGATTTAACGAAAATTTAATTAAAAAAATCTGGAAAGAAATCCTTAATATTAATATGAAAAATGACTTCCCAAGAATAACTTGGGAAGATGCAATGGAAAACTATGGAACTGATAGGCCAGACACTAGATATGAAATGCTTTTAAATAATGTGGGAGATATATTAGGAGAAATCGGTTTTAATATTTTTTCTAAAGCTATACAATCTGGAGGGTCAATAAAATGCATTACCGTAAAGGGAGGTAATTCAAAAATAAGTAACGTCCGAATCAAACCTGGAGGAGATATTTTTCAAGTTGCTCAAGAAGCAGGTGCTGGAGGATTAGCATTTATAAGAGTTAAAGAAAATGAGATTGATACAATAGGCGCTATAAAAAGCAATCTTAATCAATTACTCATAGACAAATTATTAAAAAGAACAAATGCAGAAAATGGAGATCTTATACTCTTGGGGGCTGGCAAGACTAATATTGTAAATCAATCATTAGATAGAATAAGGCAATACATAGCACAAGATTTAAAGTTAATAGAAGATAATAAAAAATGGAACTTTATTTGGGTGACAGACTTCCCAATGTTTGAAAAGAATGAAGAAGAGAATAGATTAGAAGCATTGCATCACCCTTTTTGCTCCCCAAAAAGCGCTAAAGATTTAAATAATGAGATTGAAGGGTCTTCCGCAAAAGCTTATGACTTGGTTTTGAATGGATTAGAACTTGGTGGGGGTTCTATTCGCATTCATGAATCAGATTTACAGAAAGAAGTTTTAAGAACTGTTGGGTTATCTGAGGAGGAAATTACAGATAAATTCGGTTTTTTAATTGAAGCTCTTGAACTAGGAGCTCCTCCACATGGAGGAATAGCCTTTGGTCTTGATAGAATTGTGATGCTTATTATTGGAGCTGATTCAATCAGAGAAACAATAGCTTTTCCAAAAAACCAACAATCTAAATGTCTTCTTACTAAAGCCCCTTCAAATGTTGCTAAATCTCAGTTAAAAGAATTAAATATCGAAATAACAAATGAAGAAGAATAATAATATTTATGGATGTTCAAAAGATTTTTTGGTAAAAATAAACAAAGGAGGTAGCGTTTAATTAAAAATATTTAATGTCAAAATTCGTATTTGTTACTGGTGGAGTTGTTTCCAGTATCGGGAAAGGTATCGTAGCAGCTAGTTTAGGAAGATTACTTAAATCTAGAGGATATAGCGTTTCGATTCTAAAACTTGACCCATATTTAAATGTAGATCCAGGAACTATGAGTCCATTTCAGCATGGTGAAGTTTTTGTTACTGAAGATGGAGCCGAAACAGATTTAGATCTAGGCCACTACGAGAGATTTACTGACACCGCAATGTCTAGATTAAATAGCGTGACAACTGGATCAATTTATCAATCTGTTATTAATAAAGAAAGACGTGGAGACTACAAAGGTGGGACAGTACAGGTTATACCGCATATTACGAGAGAAATACGAGAAAGGATTCACAGAGTTGCTTCAAACAGTAATGCAGATATTGTAATAACGGAAATTGGAGGAACTGTAGGAGATATAGAATCACTTCCATTTTTAGAAGCAATTAGAGAATTCAGAAATGATGTCAATAAAAATGATGTTGCTTATATACATGTAACATTGCTTCCATTTATTAAAACTTCTGGAGAAATAAAAACAAAACCCACTCAACATTCTGTCAAAGAATTAAGGTCTATTGGTATTCAGCCAGATTTACTTGTATGCCGAAGTGATAAAAAAATTAATGAGAGTCTAAAGAAAAAAATAAGCGGTTTTTGTGGGGTAAACGTAAGCTCTGTTATTGAGGCATTAGATGCTGACAGTATCTACTCAGTACCCTTATCTCTTAAAAAAGAAGGCTTATGCAAAGAAACCCTAAAGTTTCTAAACCTAGAGAACAAAGCATGTAATCTTAAAAACTGGGAAGATTTAGTTCATAATTTACGTAATCCAGGGAAGCCTATAAAAATTGCATTGGTTGGGAAATATATAGACTTAGGAGATGCATACTTATCAGTTGTAGAGGCACTTAGACATGCATGCATTGAGGAGAAAGCATTATTAGATTTACATTGGGTAAGTGCCGAAATGATTGAACAACATTCTGCACATAAGTATCTGAAAGGAGTTGATGCTATTGTCGTTCCTGGCGGATTTGGGAACAGAGGCGTTAATGGAAAAATAGAAGCTATTAAATATTCTAGAGAGAAGAAAAAACCATTTCTAGGATTATGCCTAGGAATGCAATGTGCAGTTATTGAATGGGCAAGAAATACCCTGAAACTGAAAGACGCATCAAGTGCAGAGTTAGATCCTACTACAAAAAATCCAGTTATCCATCTACTTCCAGAACAACAAGATATTATTGATCTCGGTGGAACAATGAGATTAGGAGTATACCCTTGCAGATTGCAAAAGGATTCGCTAGGGAAAAAATTATATGATGAAGATGTAGTTTACGAAAGGCATCGACATAGATACGAATTTAATAATTCATATAAACAAATGTTCTTAGATTCTGGTTATAAAATAAGTGGAACTTCTCCAGATGGAAGATTAGTAGAGTTAATAGAACTTTCAAATCATCCTTATTTCTTAGCATGTCAATATCACCCAGAGTTCTTATCAAGACCAGGCAAACCTCATCCACTATTCAAAGGTCTTATAAAAGCCTCACAAAAAGAATCCAGAAAAGAAATCTAAAATTGTTCATACAAAAGAATGACAAAGTTTTTACCTGTTGTTGAAAAGTTTCACTCACTTCAAGGAGAAGGTTTCCATAGCGGTAAAAGTGCTTTTTTTGTAAGATTAGCTGGATGCAAAGTCGGTTGTAAATGGTGTGATACTAAACAATCATGGGACAGTACTAAGTTTCCTTTATTATCAATACAAACACTTCTTCATGAAATAACAGAAGCAAAAAATCAAGGTGCAGCATTCATAGTATTAACAGGGGGAGAGCCACTACAGCATAATTTAGATGATTTCTGCAAAATCATTAAAGATAAAAATGATTTTTCAAAACAAAATCCTATAAAAGTTCATATTGAAACAAGTGGAGTTAACAGTATGTCAGGTTTTTATGACTGGATTACGTTATCGCCAAAAAGGCATAAACCACCTAAAGATTATTTCCTAAGAAGAAGCAATGAAATAAAAATAATTATTAATGATAAAGAAGATATAGAATTTGCTAATGAAATGAGAAGAAAAGTATTAGATATTGAAAAAAGCACTCAGAAAATTTACGAAAAAAAATTTTTTATTCAGCCAGCTTGGAACAATAGCAAGGGGTTCGCTCTCGCAATTGAATTTGCAAAGAGAAATCCCAATTGGTCTTTAAGTCTGCAAACTCATAAGTATTTAAGCATTCAATAATATATGATTATGAGAAATCAATCAGTAGTAATTCTCTCATCGGGAGGTTTAGACTCGTCAACAGTTGCAGCAATAGCAAAAAAATCTGGAGCCAAAATCTATGGATTATCATTTGACTATGGTCAAAAGCATAAAAAAGAATTAATTGCTGCCAAAAAAATTGCAAAATATTTTTCATTTGTAGACTTCAAAATAATAAAACTTGATTTATCACTATGGGGTGGATCATCCTTAACTGATCTCAAACAAGAGATCCCAAAAAAAGGAATAAACAAAAAGATAATTCCAAATACATATGTCCCAGGTAGAAATACAATTTTTATTTCAGTAGCACTTAGTTATGCAGAAGCAATAAATGCTGATTTAGTTGGTTTAGGAGTAAATGCTTTAGATTATTCTGGCTATCCAGATTGCAGACCAGATTATATAGATCAGTTTCAAAAGCTAGCAAAATTATCAAACAAAAGAGGAAGAGAAAATAACCCTATAAAAATTTGGACTCCTCTTTTATCTCTCAATAAAGAGGAAATCATTCAATTGGCATTTGAGAATGATTTAAATATAGAGGATACATGGAGTTGTTACTCTGGCGGATTGAAACCATGTAAAGAATGTGACAGTTGCAGAATAAGAGAATCAGCTTTAAAAAGATGGATCAAAAGAAAAAAAGCATTATGAAAATTCATAGAATAAAAATTAATAACTGGATAGAACCTGAAATTTTGGTGCTTTTATTCTCCGAAAAATATGGCAATGCCGGTTTATCTTGGCTTGATAGTGATGGGAGTGAAAATGGTGAATGGTCAATTCTTGGCGTTAAACCCCATAAAGTAATTTGCTGTAAAAAAGGCAAAGAAATAAACAATAAAGATAATCCATTTAACAAGCTCAAAACAATAGATAAAGGTTTTTGGATGGGATGGCTTAGCTATGAAGCTGGTGCATGGTTAGAACCTAAAAACAAATGGCACGATAGCGAAATATCTACATTATGGATAGCTTCATACGATCCAATAATCAAAATAAACTTAATAAAAAGAGAAATCTATATTGAAGGAAGCAAATTAAAAGAACTGAGTATTTATAAAGAAATTATTGAAAAAATTAATACAAAAACAATAAAAAATAAAAAAAAATTAGAATTTGACTTCTCAAACATAAATTTACAGGACACTAGCGAGATATTTCAAAAAAGGATTTTAGAAATTAAAAAATTAATCTCTATAGGAGATATTTTTCAGGCAAATTTAACCACCAAATGTGAAATTACAGCAAAAGAGAACTATAGCTTTCTAGATATATATTTAAAAATAAGAAATGAATTAAAAGCTCCATTCGGAGGAATAATAATCAATAACTTAGATAAAAAAGAAGGAGTGCTATCTACATCACCAGAAAGATTTCTAAAAGTAAATAAGGAAGGATATGTTGAATCAAGGCCAATAAAAGGTACAAGGCCTAGAGATAAAGATAAGAAAATAGACGCATTTCATGCAATTGACCTAATTACAAATGAAAAAGACCGTGCAGAAAATACTATGATTGTAGACTTATTAAGAAATGATCTGAGTAAAGTTTGCGAAACAGGAAGTGTAATCGTTCCTGAATTATTAAAGTTAGAAAGTTATTTAAAAGTTCATCATCTAACATCTGTAATAAGAGGAAAGCTCAAAAAAGGGAAAAATTGGATTGACTTATTAATGGCATGTTGGCCAGGTGGTTCAATCACAGGAGCTCCTAAGATAAGATCTTGCCAAAGATTATTTGAACTTGAAGGTTTTGAAAGAGGACCATACTGTGGATCATTTATCAAAATTGATTGGAATGGTGAATTTGATAGTAATATTCTTATAAGATCTTTTATTTTAAAAAACAAAAATATAAAAGTTTATGCAGGATGCGGAATAGTCTATGATTCAAATCCTATTGAAGAAACTGAAGAATTGAAATGGAAACTTTTACCATTAATTAATTCATTAAAATGAAAAAAAATTTAGGTTGGCATGATGGAGAATGGAAAGAAATTAATAGTATTTACTTATCAATAAAAAATAGAGGCTTAAAATTTGGTGACGGTATATTTGAAACAATATTAATTAAAGAAAATAAAGCAATTTTATTGGAAGAACACTTAAAGAGATTAAATAAAACTTTGCTATTACTAAATTATAAATTTATTATTAATAATAATTTCCTTATTAGAGTAATAAACGAAGGAATAAATAAATTATCGTTAAACAAAAATCAATATGGCTCAATTAGGATTAATTATTCAAGAGGTTTAAATATAGATAGAACAATTAAAGTATATGATAAATACAAAAATTTCGTCGCTAGTAATTTATGGATTGAATTTTATCAAATTAATTTAAATTTAAACCCAATTAGCGTAAACATAAGTCAAACAGAAAGAAGAAATGAATTTAGCTTATTAAGTAGATGCAAAACATTTTCTTATAATCAGTCAATTCAAGCTTTAATTGAAGCAAATCAAAATAATTATGATGATGGATTAATTCTTAACACTCAAAATGAACTTTGCTGCGGAACTACTTTTAATTTACTTTTAAAAAGAGATGATATTTGGTTAACGCCAAGAAGAGAAAGCGGCTGCTTACCGGGAATAATGGTAAATCATTTGCTAAAACTAAAACTAGTTAAAGAAGATTATCTTTTACCATCTTTTAATGAAAATGATATTCTGATAGCAATAAATAGCCTGTCTTGTAAGCAAATTATTCAGGTTAATAATTTAAAATTCAAGTTGAGTTTTGATATACATAATTTCTGGAATAAAATATATATTTAAATCTTTCTTTTAGTTGGAAGTTTTACATTTGACAATTTAGTAATATAGTTATTAACTTGGAATTCAACAATTTTCCCAATGATAATTATTGAAGGTGGCTTAAATTCTTGAATTTTTACTACTTTAACTAAATTAGATAAAGTCGTAATTTCTGATTTCTGATTTTTTAGAGTTGCTTCTTGTACAACAGCACTTGCGGTATTAAGATTCATTCCCCCTTCGATCAATTCATTTACTATATACTCAATATTTCTAATCCCCATATAAATAACAAGGCTATTAGTAGATTTAGCTAGAGATTTCCAATTTACTTTTCTGCCTTTTTTATCAATAGACTCATGTCCGGTAACAAAGGTAATAGAACTTGCTGCCTCCCTATGTGTTAATGGAATTCCGATATAAGAAGGAGCTGCAATACCAGAGGTTATTCCAGGTACAATTTCAATCTGTATTCCTTTATCCTCCAAGAAAGAAACTTCTTCTCCACCTCTAGAGAAAACAAAAGGATCTCCCCCCTTTAATCGAACAACATTTTTACCTTGACTTGATAATTTAAACAACAAATTATTGATATCCTTTTGCAAAAAAGATGAGCAGCCTGCTCTTTTCCCAACATAAATAACTTCGCAATCAGGACTTGCCTCTTTGACGATCTCTGGAGGAATTAAGGCATCATGAACCAAAGCATCACAATTCCTTATCAAACGCAAAGCTTTCAAAGTTATCAACTCTGGATCTCCAGGTCCTGAACCAACTAAATAAACAATTCCCAATTTTTTTGATCAATATGTAAAGTATAGTAATAAATGAACCTATGAATCGTCATATAAAACTTGAATTCAACCACAGAAACAAACCTTAATAAAAAAACATTGTTAAGTGCATTTATAACTTTATTAAATGATAGGCTTGGGGAAAGCATTGTATTCCCTTTATTACCCTTTTTATTAGATAAATTTAATAGTAGCGGCAGTACACTTGGATTCTTAGCAGGTACATATGCTATTGCTCAATTTGCGGTTTCTCCTCTTATTGGTGCTTTAAGTGATAGGTATGGAAGAAAACCAATAATTAGTATTTGCGTCTCAGGTTCAGTTATTGGATTAACCATATTCGCTATTACTGTAAGTCTTAATTGGAACAATCTTTTACCTCTTTGGGCAAGTTCACTGCCTATTATTCTTCTTTTTGTAGCGAGGATAATAGATGGGATTAGTGGAGGAACGGCTGCTACAGCAACAGCTGTTTTAGCAGATATTTCAACACCAAAAACAAGAGCAAAAACTTTTGGTCTAATAGGTGTTGCCTTTGGTTTAGGGTTCTTGTTAGGACCTGGACTTGGAACAACATTAGCAAAATACAGTGTTACTTTACCTGTATGGGTTGCGGCAGGAATAGCAAGCTTAAATTTATTTCTAGTAATTAAATTACTGCAAGAGACCCATCCAATTGATAAGAGAAAAAGGTTACCAAGGAAAAGAGAATTAAACCCGTTTTCTCAACTAAAAAAAGTTTTTGAAAATAAATCCATAAGGACACTTTGCTTGGCATTCTTTATCTTTTTTATGGCCTTTAATGGTTTTACAGCAATATTAGTTCTATACCTAAAACAAGCATTTGAGTGGACTCCAGAGATAGCAAGTTTAACTTTTGTAGTTGTTGGAATTATTGCAATGATTGTGCAAGGTGGTTTAATAGGACCTTTAGTAAACAAATTTGGTGAGCTTAAATTAACTATTGTTGGTACTGGATTCGTAATGACTGGATGTATCCTCCTAATAGCTGCTACGAAAGATAATGCAATTCCTTCGGTATTTACTGCAGTTGCTATATTAGCTTGTGGTACAGGTCTTGTGACCCCTTGTTTAAGAGCATTAATATCCAGAAAGTTGAATTCTTCTTCCCAAGGAGCAATATTGGGCAGTTTACAAGGTTTACAAAGTTTTGGTACTTTTATAGGAGCAGCAGGAGCTGGTCTTGCATATGATGTGATTGGAACAAAAAGTCCTTTTTACATAACATCCGTGATGCTTTTTGGAGCAATGATATTAATTTCAGGAAAATTTAACCTTAGAAATAATAAATCGCAAAATGAATAATAAGGATTTTGAAAAAAATTATATAAATAGAGAATTAAGTTGGATCAAATTTAATGAAAGAGTACTTTTAACTGGGATGGAAAGTAGTTACAAAGTTTTAGACAAAATAAAATTATGCTCTATTTTCAGTAATAATCTTGATGAATTTTTTATGGTCAGAGTAGCCTCTTTAAAAGCACAAGTTGAAGCAGACATACATAAAAAAAGTATTGATGGATTAACACCTTTAGAGCAGTTAAATATCATCAATAAAAGAGTTAAAAAGTTAACTAATCTTCAGGAGAATTATGTAAACGAAGAACTAAAAAATGAACTTCACAATTCAGGTATCTTAATTAATAAATATAAAAATCTCTCAGATCAAGAAAAAAAATGGTGTGATAATTACTTCTTAAACTCTATTTTCCCATTATTAACTCCATTAGTAGTCGATCCAGCACACCCTTTTCCATTTATAAGTAATTTAAGTCTTAATTTAGCAGCAATTATAACTGATTCAGATTCATCAAAAAATCAATTTGTAAGAGTTAAAATCCCAACTAAGAATATTGGTCGTTTCGTTCAAATACCAAATGAAATCGTTAATAAAACAAGCCATAAAGAACATTACTTCATAACAGTAGAAGATTTAATTGGGAACAATTTAAACAAATTATTTTCTGGAATGAAATGTATAAGCTACTCATTTTTCAGAGTTACAAGAGATGCAGATTTAGAACTAAAAGAGCTTGAAGCTGATGATCTTCTTCTAGCGATTGAGAAAAGTCTACAGAAAAGAAGAATAGGGGGAGAAGTTGTTAGGCTTGAAGTAGAAGAAACAATTCCTAGCGAAATTCTAAATTTATTAATAGATGGAATTTCTATTGCAAAAGAATATATTTATTTTTCAAAAAGTCTTTTAGGTTTGGATGATTTAGGATTACTAACAAAAATCAATAGACAAGATTTAAAAGAGAATCTATCTATAGGAACAACACATAAATCTTTAAAAGATCTCAGCGTCCTATCTGACACAAAAACCAAATCAATTTTTAGTTTACTTAGAAAAGAAAACATACTCCTACATCACCCTTATGACTTATTCGCAACCTCAATTGAGGAATTTATAAATAAAGCTGCGGATGATCCATTGGTAATGGCTATAAAAATTACTTTATATCGTGTCTCTAAAGACTCACCAATAATTGAAGCTCTTATTAGAGCAGCTGAGAATGGGAAAGAAGTAATGACTCTTGTAGAATTGAAAGCAAGATTTGACGAAGATAATAATATACAATGGGCAAAACAGCTTGAGCAGGCAGGTATTCATGTCGTTTATGGAATCATTGGATTTAAAACTCATACAAAAATATGCCTAGTGATAAGAAAAGAGAAAGGTAGATTAAGGAATTATTTTCACATTGGAACTGGAAACTATAACTCCATCACATCCAAAATTTATACTGATATAGGATTTCTATCAACTGATACAGAGATAGCATCAGATCTTATTGAATTATTTAATTATTTATCAGGTTTTTCAAAACAAAGAAATTATAAAAAGCTTTTAGTATCTCCCTTCTCTATGAGAAAAAAATTTATTTCTCTAATTGAAAGGGAAATTATCAATACAAAAGATGGTAAAAAAGGAGAGATTATTGCAAAAATGAATTCTTTGGTAGATCCTGAAATTATAGAATTACTTTATAAAGCTTCAAAAAGTGGAGTAAAAATAAAACTATTAATTAGAGGTATATGCTGTTTATATCCACAACGAAAGAATTTAAGTGAAAATATTACCGTTATTAGCATTATTGGCCATCTTTTAGAACATTCAAGAATATTTTGGTTTTATAACAATAATAATCCCGAAGCATTTATTGGAAGCGCAGATTGGATGCGAAGAAATCTAGATAGAAGAATTGAAGCGGTTGCTCCAATAGAAGATAAAAGATTAAAAGAAAAATTACATAATTTATTACTTATTTATCTAAACGATAATTATACTGCTTGGGAAATGGATGCACAGGGAAACTACTTTAAAAAAGGTAAAAATAAGTCAGGCAAAAGTTCTCAATTTGAACTTATAAAAAGATGGGATTAGTTTAACAGATATTACATTTTAATAAATTTCTTAACATTTTAATATTTTTTTTATTTTAAAAAAAATCAGTGAAGGCAATGATTTTGATTAAAAAAGGGAATAAAATGGTCGGAGAGACTTTTAAGTTTCAACTCAAAAGTAGTCTTTGTTGCTATTTCAGTGCTAACTTTCTAAAAAATCCACTTATGGAGGCCAGGGTGATGGGGATCCCTCTGGAATCTGGAAAAACTTCTTCAAAATCCATTGGAGAAACTAGATTACCAAATACCGCGAGAATTGCTCGCGCAAACCAAACCGATAAATCTAGCATTGCTGGAAAAAACAATCAAAGAAAATCTGTTAGGCAGAGTACTGATTCTATTGGTTACTACTTAAGCATGATTGGGAGAGTTCCTCTGTTAACTGCAGCAGAGGAAATTGAATTAGCTCATCATGTTCAAAACATGAAAAAAATTCTTACTATTCCTGAAATCGAGAGGAATTTAAAAAATAAACAACAGATTAGAATGGGCAAAAAAGCCCGAGATAGAATGATGGCAGCAAATTTACGTTTAGTTGTATCAGTTGCTAAAAAGTATCAGAATCAAGGGTTAGAACTTCTTGATTTAGTTCAAGAAGGTGCAATTGGACTTGAAAGGGCTGTCGACAAATTCGACCCCGCTATGGGATATAAATTTTCAACTTATGCTTATTGGTGGATAAGGCAGGGAATGACAAGAGCCATCGATAATAGTGCAAGAACAATTCGTCTCCCAATACATATAAGTGAAAAGTTATCAAAAATGAGAAGAGTCTCCAGAGAACTTTCACATAAACTGGGAAGGCAACCAAATAGACTTGAACTATCTAGTGCCATGGGAATTGAACAAAAAGATTTAGAAGATTTAGTCTCTCAGAGTGCTCCATGTGCATCACTAGACGCTCATGCAAGAGGAGAAGAAGACAGGAGTACTTTAGGGGAATTAATTCCAGATCCTAACTGCGAGGAACCTATGGAAGGGATGGATAGAACCATTCAAAAAGAACATTTGGGAGGATGGCTAGCTCAACTTAACGAAAGAGAGCAAAAAATAATGAGACTGCGCTTTGGTTTAGATGGTGAAGAACCACTTACTTTAGCTGAAATAGGAAGACAAATTAATGTTTCTAGAGAAAGGGTTAGACAATTAGAAGCGAAAGCTATTCTTAAACTCAGAGTGATGACAAATCATCATCAGGCAGCTTAAATAACTTTGTTAAAATATTTTCTAATAATTGTTTATATTATTTCAGTTTTTTCAATTGCAATAATTTATAGAAAGATTCAACCCAATAATAAAGAGTTACTTAGAAAAATTATCCATATTGGGATAGGCCCTTTAATTCCAATCGCAAAATATTTTGAAATCTCTAAAAATTTCGCTGCATATTTTACATTCTTAATATTTATCCTAATAGCGATTAATTATATTTATAAATTATTCCCAATAATTGAAAACGTTGAAAGAAAAAGTTATGGGACACTATTTTATTGCTTAAGTTTATTTATTTTAATAATGCTTTTTTGGGATAAAGATCCTAATTCACTAGTAGTTGGATTTTTTATAATGACTTTCGGAGACGGATTTGCAGGATTAATTGGTAAAAATATCTCATCTAAGAATTGGCTAATATTTAATCAAAGAAAATCTTTATTAGGAACATTCACTATGTTTACAACAAGTTTACTTGTATTAATTTCAACTTGCTTTTATATGGATTTTTCATTAAATAGTAATTATCTATTGATAGCTGCAATTGCTACAACTTTAGAACAAGTAAGCATATATGGAATTGATAATTTGACAGTTCCAATTATTTCAGCAATATCTTTTAACCATTTAATAATGAATCTTTAAATCAATTAATAGAGTTATATAGTGTTGATAAAAGATTCTCTGTAGTTTGTATATTTATGCAAGCATCAGTAATACTTTTGCCATATTCTAAATTGTTATTATTTAATAATTTCTGATTACCTTCTTTAATATGACTCTCTAACATAACACCAAGAATATTTCTCTCACCATTATTTATCTGTTGAGCGACGTTTATCAGAACATTTCCTTGCTTTTTGAAATCCTTATTAGAGTTACCATGGCTACAATCTATCATTACTTTATTAGGTAAATTAATCTTTAAAAGTTCAGAGGCTATATTATTTACATGATCGGCTTCAAAGTTCGGACCTTTAGAACCACCTCTAAGAACAATATGTCCATCTGGATTTCCCGTAGTATTTATTATAGAAGCAAATCCATCATTATTAACTCCTAAAAAATGATGAGACTTTGCGGCTGATTGAATTGCATTTATCGCCGTAGTAAAAGAACCATCAGTTCCATTCTTAAAACCAATAGGCATAGACAAACCTGAAGCCATTTCTCTATGAGTTTGACTTTCAGTGGTCCTTGCACCGATAGCCGTCCAACTTATTAAGTCAGCAATATATTGAGGAACAATAGGATCTAAAAGTTCTGTTGCAGATGGGATTTTTTGAGAAGCTAAATACAAAAGCAAACTTCTCGCTCTTCTTAAACCAGTATTGATATCGTAAGAGCCATCAAGATGAGGATCATTTATTAATCCTTTCCAACCTATAGTTGTCCTAGGCTTTTCAAAATAAACTCTCATTACTATTTCCAATTTATCCTGATATAAATTTCTAAATTTTTGAATATAAGAAGAATACTCTTTTGCAGCTTCAATATCATGAATAGAACAAGGGCCGACAATCACTAATAATCGTGTGTCATTTTTATGCAAAATATTTTGTATTGATCTTCTTGTTTTAGAGACGGTATTGGCAGAGGTATAATCAAGAGGTAAATCCTGATGAAGTTGTCTTGGAGGTATTAATGGACGAGTCTCAA
>CETG01159176.1_pt1 | contig 31250 bp, 44 predicted proteins | sample 361471 | NCBI WGS metagenome assembly CETG01 (sample SAMEA2622696, study PRJEB7988) | marine metagenome | isolation source: saline water (ENVO:00002010), including | reverse complement strand
GCTTACAACAGCTTTAAGTCATCTAATCGTTTAAGACTTGCTGAAGACCAAGATTTCCTCCTAATCAGAGTAAAGGAAGATCTTCTTAATTCATGTGATGACGTACAACCTTTTACTCGCATAAATCAAGTAAGTTGTTATCGATCGTTAGTGAAGGATTTAGATGCGGAATTGGAAGTTATTTTGGATAATCAAAGTCTAGGTAATAGGCGTTATAAGGAAAAATTATTAAGTAATAAACATTCCGTATACAATGTTGCAATTGATTCCAATACTTTAGAAGATTGGCAAAAAGTTAGAGAAAACATATGTTCGGCAACTAATTGGTCCTGGCGTGGTGCAAGAATTTTCGGACTCACAATGGCAGCTTGCGAAGTCAAATTAAACCGAATTCTGATTGAATATATGAAATATGAATGTATTGGCCAAACAATTTGTATTGATAGGTATAAAAAATATTTAAATCCAGCTGAAGCTGTCGATTTAAAGTATCCCTAATAAAAAAATACTTGTTATATTGTCTGCTCTTATCTTGTGACAGCAAGAAAATATTTCTTTAAGCAATATTTTAATCTTTAGAATAAAAACCGTTAGAATTTTTATCAGAAAAATTTTTATTTTAGAAAATTTCTTAGTCTCATTTTTTAACTTTAATAAAGAGTCAGAAAGTTTTTAAAATAAGCAAATAGTTTAAATTATTGCTAACAAATCTCGTTGTTTGTATGCTTGTATAAAATAGACTTTGAAATGATTAAGAAAATATTCTTTTTGTTGATGTTACTCCCACTTTCTTCTTGTGTGAGGCCAAAATTTAGTGCCTCTTTAATTAATAAAGAACCAAGTGAATTAACAAGACTTCGTCAATTAGCTAGTTCTGATGATTGCATGTATGATAATGGCTCATTTAATAAATGCCTTAAGAATAATTCTATTCCTTCTTTAGATTGGATCTTTATGGGCGAAGATAAGTTTTCGAGTAGTGAACCTACTATTTATTATCATTATATAGCGAACCCAAGAAGAATTCCTTTCTCAGATGTTGTTATATTTAATTATCTTGGGATTATTATTAATCAGGAATTTGATGATAATTACAAAATAATTTTACATCCACCAGGTCATACTCATAAGTTTAATTGTGAGACTTTTGAATATAAAGTGAAAGAGTGGGATTCTTACAGCAAAGAATTCACTGAAACATGGTCGAAAGGAGGGATGATTGATTTAAAAACACCAAATTACAGAACATTTGAAAAATACAAATCTTCAAAGCATTTTACAGGGATTCCAAGATTTCCTAGCGACACGCCTGAAGTAACAAAAAGGATTAATGAAGCAGAAGAAAAGAGCTATAGGATAAAGATGCAAGGTGTCAAGAACTTTAATTACATTTGCAAAAAGCTTATCAAATAAGCTCTATAACTAAGAGGCCTCACACTTGTGAAAAGTGAAAGAGGAGAGTAAGGGCTTAAAGAAGACGCTATGCTCTTTTTTACTTTTAAGTCTCAAATCATTCTCAAGCTAGGTCTAACTATAGAAAATCTAGTCTAACTTTTTTATGTTCTTGTCTAACTCTGTAAAACATGGTTAAACCCTTTGGTATCACTGATAGTGTAAAGTTGTTATTTAACGTATGAGTACTATCATTCTGCTGGAAGACCTTATAACTTGTTAAAATATTTCCGCAATTAACTTAGTAAATTCAGATACCCTTCAAATTTGAACAATAAGAAAATTATTCAAATAAATCGCCTAGATCAATTTTTTATAGCTTTATTAGATAAAGTCTTAATATTGATCCAAATGGCCATCTAGAAGAGCTTGAGCTATATGCTTACGCAATAAAGGACTTCCTTGAGGACCAGCCAACAAATTAACCAGTCCCTTTTTATGACAATTTTTATAGGTAATTTATCTTTTGATGCTGAACAGGATGATTTGATTCATCTTTTTAGTACTTATGGAGAAGTTAAGAACTGCAAAATCCCTTTAGAGAGAGAAACAGGAAGGAAGAGAGGATTTGCTTTTATTGAGATGGCTAATGATGAGGATGAGACAAAAGCGATAGAAGATTTACAAGATGTGGAATGGATGGGACGCAATATTCGAGTAAGCAAAGCTGAGCCAAGAAGAGATTCTCGCAAGAGTGATAAAGGTGGATATGGAGGCTCTAGAAACCAAAGATAAACAAATTGATTTTCTTAATACATAAAATATGGCAATATGTTCTGGTATTTACTAATAGGTTTTAATTGGCTCAAGTCACAGTAGGAGAAAATGAGCATGCAGAGTCTGCTCTACGTCGCTTTAAACGTGCAGTTGTTAAAGCAGGGATTTTTAATGAGATGAGACGAATAAGGCATCATGAGACTCCAGTAGAAAAGTATAAAAGGAAGCTCCGCCTAAGACTTAAAGATAAGAGGTTTAAAAAAAGGAACTAGAAATTTAAATTCCTCAGGTAAGCGTTAAGAAAAATAAGGATAATATTTAAGTTAAAATAATTATACTTATTTTAACTTAATGGTTTAAATATAAGTAAAGATATTTCAAAGATAAAAAATTATTTTTTTGTTTAAAAGAATAATTTTTTATACTTTAAACTTATTAAGATAATATATTTAAGTTTGTTTTCATGGATTTAAAAAAGGTATAGTTTTTACTTTCAAATAAAATCAACCATGGATAAGCATATTATTGCAATCGGAGGAGGAGGTTTTGGGAGGAAGGTTACTGATTTAAAGATTGAGGAATATATAGTTTCCTTATCAGAAAAAGAAAGGCCTAATATATGTTTTTTACCAACAGCGACCGGTGATAGTGATTCATACAAATTATCTTTTTATAGAGCATTTACTCAGCTTGAATGTAATCCAACTCATATAGATTTATTTAAAAGGACAATAGATTTAGACTCTCATATAAACAAACAAGATATTATATATGTAGGAGGAGGTAATACTAAGAGTATGCTGGCTGTTTGGAAGGAATGGGGATTAGATTTAACCTTAAGAAATGCATATAACAATGGTGTCATAATGAGTGGTGTTAGTGCAGGAGCAATTTGTTGGTTCCAAAAAGGTATAACAGATTCCTGGGAAAATGATCTAGCAATAATTAATTGTTTGAATTTTGTTAATGGAATATGCTGTCCTCATTATGACGAAGAGGATAACAGAAGACCTTATGTAGAAAGAAAAATCGAGACTGGAATTATTGAAAACTGCTTTGCTATAGAAGGAGATTGCGCATTACATATTAAAAATGGAGTACCATTAAATAGTGTTAGATTTTCCGAGGGAAAGAATTCTTATTTGGTCTCTTGTATTGATAATGAAATAATGAACAAAGCATATAAACCATTGATTTTATAATAGAATTATAAAGTATATTTAAATTATCTTAATAGATACTATAAAAAGAGGATTTATTAAGAAAAGGAAGAAAGAAAAATAATTCTTCATTTATTCCAATCTGTATCTTCGATAAGTTCTCGGTAGTCTGAATAATTAAAAAAAGACATCCTCATGTAACAGAGCTTTAAGATCTCCTTTTAGTAATCTTAGAAACAATTCCATTATTATTTTGATAGTTCTCTTATGAAAGACCTGTTAAAGCTTGCGTTGGAATCAAGAAAGCAAACATAAAGAGTACGAATGCCCTCATTGATGAGCGCTGTGAAATTTTTTTTAGATTTGGCCCGAACGAACTAAGCATGACATGCAGATCAATATGAAGAAATATAACAGATAGTATTGCGAAGCGTGAAGTACTCGGGCTTGAGCCTTCCTGCTACCAGTATTGAGAGTAAAAACAGTGATTGGAGTTTCCTCTTATTCTTAGGACTATTCAAGTAATGTTGAGATCTATTTTCAATATCAAAACACAATAAAAAAACCTTTTTACGTTATAAGTATAATTAAATAGAAAAGTCAGCTACTTTTTAATTTTGTTTAAATTTATTATTTCAAATATAATTTCAAAGTAAATTTAATAAATCATAGATAATTTAATATAACTATAGGGTAAATTAATAAATTGCATCACAGGAATATTCTTTTATCTCTCCATTATTTAATATATGAGCAAATCTAGGATTTTCACTTCTTAAACCGTTCTTTTTGTCTTGATAACTCCATAACCATTTCTTATCAGTAAATGTAATTTCTCCAGAATTAAATGATATAGGAAGCATTAAATTTTCATCTCTCCAATTGATTACTACAAATGCCCCCTTGTCTACTTTTTCTATATCCTGAATTTGTTTGAAATCGCCATTTAGATTATTTCTAATTATGGCTGTAAGGATATCACCATTACAATTATATTTTGGGGAAGGAATAAATGTTAAAAATAAACTAAAAATAATCCCTAATACTTTTAATGTAGGTATTAACATAATATTTTAAATAGAAAAATAAATAAAAAATACTTTATTAAAAGATTTAGTATTAATATCTTAGTATTTTAAATATATACTATAGCTTAAATTGATTGATTTAATCATTTTCTTGAAAACCTTTACCAGATTCTTCTGGGAATTCAATCTTTTCGCTTTTTATTTTATTTGGTTTCTTCACCAAAACTAATAATCCGACTATAAGGCATATAAAAATAAGAGAAACTAGTGCTATTGCAGCATATAAGTTAAACCTGCTGGGATTCAACAATTCTTGGTGTAAAGCAGAGTTCATTCAGAAAAAATCAAACATTTCAACTCTTATTAGCAGAAAAACTGCTTTCTGCAATTATGTTTGAGGATATATTTAAACATAACATTCTATAGATAAACTTATTATGTATTTAAATTAAAATAGGCTTACTTGATTAAGGCGACTAGCACAGAATTTTTAATAATGTGAATATTGCTTAGAGTTTATAAATATCTAATTAGGCTGCTTTTGCATTTATCCCAAGCTCATAGCCACTATCAAATAATCTTTGGTACGTATAACCTGCTTCATATTCACTAACAGGTTTTTTCTTTCCTTCATTTTTTTGAACGTAAATATAGTTTCCATCAATTTTACTCTTTGTAAACGTGAAGACATCCCCTGACTTTGAAAGTGTCCATGATTTACTTGAATTCTTTTCAAGATTCCACGGACAATTCCTTGGTCTTCTTTCTCTAAGTACCATCACTTTTATAAACTATGAGGTTTTCATCTAAACCGAGAAATGCATTGAAAACAAGACCTGATTTTGATAAAAGTAAAAATTTAATTTTTATAAGCCTAGGCTTCTTTTCTGTCTTCAGAATATTGGGCGCCCATGCAAAACTTAGTTAGTTCTCCCAATTGACTAGAATCTTAATAGAGTTGAGCTTTCGTGTATCCAATGCAAGTAAACGTTTCTGAGACGGTTGTAGAAACTTCAAGTGGTGTTCCTAAGAAGCTTGGAGATTATTTAGGCAAGGTTTTACTAATAGTAAATGTGGCAAGTAAATGTGGAAATACACCTCAATATTCAGGTCTTCAAGGATTACAGGATAAATATAAAAAAAGAGGTCTTGTTGTACTGGGCTTTCCCTGTAATGATTTTGGATCGCAAGAACCTGGATCCTTAGATGAAATCAAGGAGTTTTGTTCAATGAATTTTGGCGTTAACTTTGAAATATTTAATAAGGTACATGCAAAAGGAAATACAACAGAACCTTATTCAACACTCAATAAAGTAGAACCTGCTGGAGACGTTACATGGAATTTTGAGAAATTCCTAATAGGAAAAGATGGAAATGTTATGGCACGATTTCAACCTAGTATTGAACCTACAAGTGAAGAACTTATTGCAGCAATTGAGGTTGCTTTAGATACATAATTAATTACTTAAAGATATCTAAATATTTAAACTTTATTTTTAATTAAATATAATAATTCTAACTCTTGTTTTGATTCAGCTATCTTTTTCCTCAAAAAAATCAATGTACTTGTATCAGCCTTACCTGCTCTGATTAGCTCTTCTGAGCTGTTAATAGCAAATTCGAGATTTTTAATTTTGAGATCAATGACTTTTGGATTTTTTTTACCTTCCATAAGTGTGAAATCATCTATCATAATTTTGAGTTGCTTTTTGGGCTATTTTTTTGAGGTTAGCCTCCATTGATTTATCATTATAAGGTTTTTTCCCCAAACTTTGATTTAATATCTTTATCATTGCTCTAATAATAAAGAAAAGGATAATTCCAATAAAACTTTCAATAAGAAACTCCATTGGATAATCAATAGTAGATAAATTGATGAACATCTTTTAGTAGACTTGACTTTTTAAAATTGGAAGTAACATTTTTCAGAAGGTGCTCTTAAGTACTTTTAAAAGACAAATATAATCTTTTTCAATATAATAAACAAATATTTTTATATTATTAGAGATTTGAACATAAATAACTAATAAATTGTTTCTTTTTTTATTTTAATTTACTTTACATTTTTTATGAATCTATTTAAAATGTCACTTATTCAATTTCTCTTGACTAAAAGTAGATAGATTATTTCAGACAATTTATAGAGAAAAATTTAATTAAGGTATATCATTAATTAAGTTAATCAATTTTTGCAATGGAGGTATATAGAAAATGGATGAAAAACTGACTTTTATTTATGACGGCCAATGTCCTTTTTGTAATCAATTTGCGGAACTGCTGGAATTGAAGAGCAATATACCAAGTATTGAAATTAAAGATGCAAGATCATTTCCAGTTGAGCTTCCTTCTTCTTATGATATTGATGTTGAAGGAGCTTTACTAATAGCTGATGATCAGATGCTTTCAGGAGCAAATGCAATAAATTATATTTGTTCAAAGTTAAAAGACCCATCAGATAATTTATTGAAAATCCTTGCTGTTATTTTCCAATCCAGTAAAAGAACAAGAATAATATTCCCAATTCTTATTTTCTCAAGGAGGGCAACACTTCTTTTTAAAGGTGTTCCAAGGAAATTAATAACCGAAGAATAGATCCACTAGAAAAGATAGCAATTCGCACCAAGAAGGATTTTAAGCAAAACAATAAACTTTTTAAGAATAATAGCCATCATAGAAAGACTAGAAAATCTAGTCAATTGAGTTGTGCTAGATGAATTTATTATTTAGCTTTACCTTATTTGACGGATTTCTATTTTTAGATTAACTTAAAGTATAAATTTAAATAATTTATTCTTGTCAATTAAAGAAAAATTCAAAAAAACAATAAAACAATTAGCTTCTAACTTTTTATTGAAGAAGCTATACCATAAAACTAATTATTATTATAAATTCATTTTCTTAAAATATTTTTCCGGCTCAGTATCTAGTATTTTTGAGGATATTTATAAAAATAAAAGATGGGGAGAGAATAATATTTCAGTCTCAGGACCGGGATCTGAAAATGCTCAAACTAAGATTATTATCAAGAAAATACCTGAAGTTTTAGAAAAATATAGTATTAAGAATATCTTGGATATACCTTGTGGTGATTTTAATTGGATGAAAGAAATAAGATTAGATGGTATTTCTTATATAGGTGCGGATATAGTTACAGATATAGTCAATACAAATATAGATAGTTATCAATCTGAAAATATTAGCTTTGTAAAATTAAATATTATAGAAGATGACTTGCCAGAAGTAGATATGATTTTTTGTAGGGATTGCTTAGTACATTTTTCTAATCAGGATCTTTTCAAGGCTTTAAGAAATATAGCTTCCAGTAAATCAAGATATTTACTAACAACAAATTTCTCGAATAGAAAAAAAAATATTGATATTGCGACAGGTATGTGGAGACCACTTAATTTAAAGAAAGCACCTTTCTTTCTCCCAGCGCCAATTGAAGTAATGAATGAGGGATGTACGGAAGGTGATGGAGACTTTAAAGATAAGGAGCTTGCTATTTGGGAAATTAATTCATTAAAGAGTTTTTTAAACTAAAATCTGTTTAATTACAGAAAATATGATTTCTTCTCAATCACCATTAAATGTATATGGAAATCCACTTAAGAGTTGTAGTTGCTCTCCTATGACAGGATGGCATCGAGATGGCTTTTGTAAGACAGACTCTAGTGATATTGGTGAACATACAATTTGCGCTGTTATGAATAAATCATTTCTTTCTTATAGTTATGCTCAAGGGAATGATCTTATAACGCCTATGCCTCAATACTCATTCCCTGGATTGAAAGTAGGTGATCACTGGTGTTTATGTGCGGAGAGATGGAAACAAGCTTATGATGATGGGATAGCACCAATGTTGATACTAGATTCAACAGAGATTAGTGTCTTATCTTTGATTGAACTTGAGGTATTAGAAAAATTTTCTTTAAAGTAGAAAATTGGAATTTTATTCATCTTTGTCGCATGTTGCAGGATCTAATCAAGATTCATTTTTTATTTTTTTAGAAAGAGTATTCTGGTTCCTATTGTTGTTTTTTTTTGTGATTGCACTATTTAAATCAATAAAAAAATGAAATATTATAGTATTATTCATATAGTTTTTTATGTATAAGTAGATTCGTTTTTATTAGGTCTAATCCTTCTTCTAATAAAAAATACAATCCCTTATCTAAAAATTCTTATTATTCTATTACAATTAGACTTACCTTTTATTAATTCATGATGAAAGCCTTTGAGAAAGTAAAGCTTAAAGACTATAAGCCATATCCATTTGAGATACCCAAAATAAAGCTTGACTTGTCTATTTATGATGACCATATAAAAGTTATCTCTTCGATGAAAATAATTCCTAAACATAATAATATTAATGAGTTAAATTTAAAAGGAATTGATATTGAATTAGAAGAGATAATTATAAATAATAAGAATTTAAATGAAAATCAATATGATTTAATTGATAGTGATCTTGTGATTAAAAATATACCTTCTAATATCTTTGATATGCAAATAGTTACTAGATTAAATCCATATCAGAATACATCATTAGAAGGTTTATATGAAAGTTGTGGAATATTAACTACACAATGTGAAGCAGAAGGATTCCGCAGGATTTGTTTTCATCCAGACCGTCCAGATGTCTTAAGTTTATTTGAAGTTAGAATCGAAGCTGATATACAAAAGTACCCTATTCTCTTGTCTAATGGAAATAATATTAATAGATCAATATTAATAGATGATTCTTCTAGACACGAAGTATTTTGGGAGGACCCTTTCCCTAAGCCTTGTTATTTATTTGCAATTGTTGCTGGTAATTTAGCGGTAGTTAAAGATAACTATATTAGTAAGTCAGGAAGAATTATCTCTATTAATATATATGTAGAGAATGGAGATGAAAATTATACTAAGCATGCAATAAATTCACTAAAAAAAGCCATGAAATGGGACGAAAAAACTTATAATCTAGAATATGATCTTAATGAATATAATATTGTTGCAGTAAGACATTTTAATATGGGTGCCATGGAAAATAAAGGACTTAATATTTTTAATTCAAAATTAGTTCTTGCAGATTCATCTATAGCATCTGATGTTGAATTAGAGAGAATAGAAAGTGTAATTGCACATGAATATTTTCATAATTGGACAGGAAATAGGATTACATGTAGAGATTGGTTCCAATTATCATTAAAGGAAGGACTAACTGTTTTTAGAGATCAATCATTTACTTCTGACTTGCATTCACCTGTTATGAAGAGAATAGAAGATGTTTCATTTCTTCGAAGTACACAATTTAATGAGGATTCTGGACCAACAGCACATCCAGTTAAACCAAATGAGTATTTGGCTATTGATAATTTCTACACAACAACTATTTATGAGAAAGGTGCAGAATTAATTAGAATGTTAAAAATATTACTAGGAGAAGATAACTTTATATCCGGAATTAAATCATACTTGAAAAAGTTTGATGGGTCTGCAGCAACAACAGAGGATTTTATTTACTCGGTTCTCGAAGATGCTATTAATCAAGGCTATAAGTTAAATTTTGAGATTAAACAATTTTTCCTTTGGTATTATCAATCAGGGACACCAACAGTTAGCATTGATAGGGATTGGAATGCTAATCAAGGTAAATTAACTTTGAATATTAAGCAAAATACAAAGCCATCTAAAAGTCAGTCTAAAAAAAATCCTTTAGTTATTCCAATAAAACTTTCTCTAATATTAAATGGTGTTCCAGGAAAGGAATATTTAAAGATTCTAGATAAAAATCAAGATTCATTTATTTTTGAAAATATACCCATTGATAATCCTAAACCTATTATTTCTGTCTTTAGAGATTTCTCAGCACCTGTTAAATACAAATGTGATTTGTCAATAGATGAATTAATTTCTTTGGTTGATTATGATAATGATTTATTTTCTGTTTGGGATTCTTATAAGTCTTTAGTTAGAATTGCAATTCTCAGCAGAGCTTCTAAAACTCCTAATCAGAAATTAGAAAACTCCTTAATTGATTCACTTCAAAGACTTATAAATAAATATAGAAGTACGAATTCTTCATTTTTAGCATCAATTTTATCTATACCTTCAGTTATTGAAATTGATTCATATCAAGATTTTATAGATCCAATTTCATTAGAAAAAGCAATTACATATATTTTCTCATTCTTCGGTAAATCTCTTGAAAATATTTTGAGAGATTTATTAAATGCTTGCAATCAAGTTTCTGATCAAACTTGGCCAAATGGGAAGGGAGAAAGAGAATTAATTGAATCAATATGGAGTATGTTAATTCTTGCTGGAAATTTAGAAATTAGGAATGAAATTGTTGATGCTGTAAGAGGAGAATCTATGACCTTATCAAAGGCTGCACTCAACTCTTTACGACCTATAGATTGCATAGAACGTAATCATGCAATGGCTATTTTCTATAGAAGGTGGGAAGATAAGCCCGTAATATTGGACACTTGGTTTGGATTAGAAGCTTCTAACCCTAGAACTAATTCCTTAAATTTCATTAGAAGTTTGTTCGATCACCCTAGGTTTGATCCTTTAGCACCAAATTCAATTAGGGCTGTTCTAGGTGGATTTTCTAAAAACATTCCAGCTTTTCATGCGTCTGATGGAAGTGGTTATTTATTTATGGCAGAACAAATATTTGCTGTTGATCAAAGGAACCCTATAACGGCATCAAGAATATCAAAAATATTTTCTAGATGGCAAAGTTATATAGAACCAAACTCTAAGAATATGTTTAAAGCAATTCAATTTTTAAATGATAAAAACCTTTCTCAGAACACTAGGGAAGTAGTAGATTTAATGATTAGTTAAAGATTTTCAGCAAAAGGATATATTAATCATTAATATTTTAATGATATATCTATTTAGCCTTTGTTTTGCATATTTTTCAAAACTTTAATAGCTTCTTTTATATGAGCTGGTCCATTTAAAAGATCTTCAAATATATGTCTAATTATACCTTCTGAGTCAATAATATAAGTAACTCTACCTTCGATAATTCCAAGAACCTTTGGTACACCGAACTTTTTCCTTAACAAATTATCTGTGTCACATAGTAAAGGATATTCAAGTTTATTTTTGGTCGCAAATTCAAGATGACTCAATTCATCCCCATTACTAACTCCCCATACTTCTGCACCTAAAACTTTGAATAAATCATATTTATCCCTAAAGCCACAGACTTCAATTGTGCATCCTGGAGTATCGTCTTTTGGGTAGAAAAATAAAACAAGAGTTTTTCCTCGTAATTGCTTCGGACTCTTTTGTTTCCCATGCTGATCTTGCAATGAAAAATTAGGAGACTTATCTCCAACTTTTAAAGGCATAATAAATAAATGATTAATTATGAATTAGCAGCCTGAAATACAGGAATCATTTTCCCACCATCTTGATCATCATCATCATTGAAAATATTAGAAATAAATCCAATTAAAATAATTGATCCAATAGGATAGAAGCACCATAGTATGGCTTTCCATGCAGGATAGCTTTCTACAGAATTTTGAAGCTCTAACATACTTACAAGTAATTAATTAGATGATAAAAGACTTTAGCCTTTAGCGTGGATCGACCTTGTTCTTTTTATACACAATTATTTTTCAGTTTAGACTATATGACCTAAAATATAATGATTTATATTTTCAGTACCTGCATCTTTATAAAAGATCGAGGTTTATTATAAAGAACTATATTTTGTTAGGATTCTATTTGATTAGATTTTTATTATTAAATATTAACAGAGATAAAAATCAATATAGAAAGAAATTAATAGAGATAATAAATAATATCAGATTAATAAATAATATTTTATGAAAATTATAAAGATATCTAATTAATTGCTTTGAAATGGATTGTTAGGCATACGTTTTAAACAATTCTTACTAAAGATATCTAAAGAATTAGCTTCAATTTTAGTTAGTTTCCACTTAGAAGTATAAGCTATATCCTTGGCTTGATAAGATTTTCTTATACCTGGAATAGGTATAGCACCATGGTATCGACACCAGTTTAAGGCAACTTGAGATTGCGATACTTTGCGCCGATTAGAAATATTATTTAACTCTTTTCTTAGCTTCTCAGTACAAGGAATTAGTCGTTTATAAATACTTCTCCTTAGGTATGTACCTTTATACTTATTCGTGCCTGGAGGTATTGAGAGTATACCTAATGCTAATGGACTATATGCAAGAAATTGAATGTTCAAATCTTTACATAGTTCTATTAATTCAAATGTTTTTTTAGGTTGCGGAGATATTAATGAAAATTGTATTTGCAAACTAGTAATAGGAATTCCGCGTTTCTGAAGATAATTATGCACCCATTTAAGTCTCTTGGGCCCCATATTTGAAATTCCAATTTCGGGAACTAATCCTTCATCTAAAAGATCACTTAACCCATCAAGCAATTGAAGTTCTTGCCATGGAGCGTATCTATAAGTACTCCAATGTAGTTGGACTCTATCTAACTTTCCTTGAAGCCTCTCTTTACTTGATTTAAATGCATCTCTAAACCCATTTCTTCCTAATCTCCAAGGGAAAGGGGCCAATTTTGTCGCAACAGTGATTCTTTTTCTTCTAGAAGGAGGGATTTTCGCTAAGAATTCCCCTAAGAGCTTTTCACTTTGCCCGTTTAATTGCCCTATTCCATATGAGTCTGCTGTATCAATAAGGTTTATTCCATTCTTAATAGCTATATTAAATGTCTTTTCTAATTCCTCATCATCCTTATGAGCCTGATAACCCCAAAGGATTTTGTTTCCCCAAGACCATGTCCCAAAACCAATAGAATTCATAAGGGGTTTTCTCTATAACTTAATAAATTATTGCTTTGGAGGCACCTTAGAAGATGTCTTTGTCCGCAACTTACTTTGGATCTAATGGATGGCTGATTGAATTTGGACAATTCAGAATTCTTGTTGACCCTTGGCTCACGGGAAAACTTACTTTCCCTCCTGGATCTTGGCTAATAGAAGGACGGTTAAAGTATGAACTTGAAACACCGAAAGGACTTGATCTTGTTTTACTTACACAGGGATTAGCAGATCATTCACATATTCCTTCTCTTAATAAATTAGATAAAAGTATTCCTGTTATTGGGTCTACTTCTGCTGCTCAAGTAGCACGATCATTAAAATTTGAAACTGTTTTTACCTTAAAACCAGGAGAAACTAAATTATTTGATGAACTCACTATTCAGGCTAGTGAAGGTGCTTCTGTACCTAATATAGAAAATGGATATTTACTTGTTCATGATGCGGGTTCTGTTTACCTTGAACCTCATGGCTTCTTAGATAAAGCAATACCTAAAAGATTGATTGATGCAGTTATAACTCCCGTAGTTAATTTAAGATTGCCAATAGCTGGGAATTTTATAAAAGGTAAAAGTATATTACCTGAATTGATTGATCGTTTTAAGCCTTTAACTGTTCTATCAAGTACAACAGGCGGTGAAGCAATGTTCACAGGATTATTAAATAAATTTATAAGAGTAGAAGGGAGTTACGAAGAAGCCAGATCGATTATAGATAATGGCATTAAATTCATAGAACCGGAAGTAGGAAAGCCTTATAAATTAAAAACTTATAAGGTTAAATCATAGAAATATATCAAAAAGTAATTTACTTGTCGGATGAACATTTTATAAGATAAAATGTCTGAATTACTCTTTGAGATATATTGTTCTAACATGCAAATAATATTGGAATACCCTACCTTTTTTGATTATGAATAGGAAAAAATCAAAGAAAAAAAATAAAAAAATAGTAAGAAAAAATAAAGTAAATAACGATCCAAGACTTCAAAAATTCGCTTTATTGCTTTTTGGACTTGGACCAATAGCTATTATGGGGTATTTCTTATACTCAAGAGGCTTTTTCGATGGTATAAGTTATTAGTCAAATAAATATTGATCAATCAATATAATTACCTCTTAGGAGAATGTGAATTTTCAAGGCAAACCCATGCTATGGATGCCAAAGAATCTATCATTAATCACTTACCTCTATTTCATATGTACGTTTTCATGGTGTATATCCATTTTAGGATGAAACTAAATTGGTTTCATTAAATGCAATTACTTGCATCCTTTGGTTCGCCATTAAGTGATTTAGTTAATTACCCTTTTAATGCTTACAGATCTATGCATGTAGACATGCTGTCAATGAAATTAATAGGAGCTCTTCCTGTCATAGCTTTTATAGCTTTACTATTCGCAGCTATATGGTCTCAGGCAAAGAAATACCCCACAATGGGGTTCTCAGATTCAAGCAAAAATAGTGTTCGAGAATTTTAATGAATTAAATTATAATCCAACCTTTACTTATTTTTTATGGTATTTATAAATTCACAGAGTAAAATATTAAAACAAATGATTAATTTGATATTTCTTTGAAAAAGTAATTTTTTAATATGAATTCCTTATTATAAAGAGAAGCAAATTTTTATTTATTGTTATATGAAGTTAAGAGTAAATGAAATCGCTTTAGCTTTAAACGTTGACGTTTCAGATGTTATAGCTGTATGCACTATTTTAGAATTACCAGTTACTTCTAGAATTAGTTCCTTGACGATACAAGACGCAAAGAAAATAACTGATTATTACGAGAATAATAAATAAATGTATATAGATATTTATCTGAGCATACTTTTATTTTCTTTACTAGCTTTACCCACATTGATTTTGCTCTTAAGAAAAATGCTTGACCTTGAAATTAAAAAAGAAATTGAGATATTTTTTGACGAAGCTAAAGTACCTAAAATACTGAGAAAATTAATAAAATTTCAAATCAGGTTAAAATAATTTTCGAGTTCTTATAATAAATCAAAAACAGCCTTTAAATATTATTAACAATATTAATATATCAATTTACTATTGAATGAGCATGTCATAAGAGAAAAATATACTGTTACCAAATTTAATATATAGATTGATTAATAAAGAAAAATAAAAATCCTTCTATATAAATATTGAAAATCTTTAAATAGAGGTTATCGTTTTTAATTAAATGCCTTTTCTTCCGTGGGATTAAGATCTTATTTATTTAAGAGGTTAAAAACTGCACAAGATTTTTCTAATCTTACTTCCATAAAGAAACAACTAAAAAAAGCAATAGAATCATTTTCTTCTGAAAACAAGAGTAATGATTTTTTTCAATCTTCTAATTCATCTCAAGACTTTGATTTTGAAAATAAACTAGATTCTTCTATTGAGATGAACTCTCAAGAACAAGAATCTAATCCTGAAGTTATTTCAGACAATGATATTCAACCAACCAAATCATATATAAAAAATAATGCGCTTAATAATATAGATGAAAATTTTGTTCAGAATGAATTTCAAATAAATAATGAGTTTAAATCTTTGGAGCTTAAGGTTATAAATATTATTGTTAGGGAAGGAACTATTGTTCAAAAAACATTTTTAAGTAAAGATGGAAGAGAAATTATTAAATATTTTAACTAGATATATCACTAATATCTAACCATCTTTCTTCTGATATATTTATTTCTGATATTATATTTGCAAGTTTATGACTTAAAATAGAAATATCCCCATTATTTTCTAACAGTTCTTTCTCAAGTTCGGATTTATTCTCTTCTAATACTAATAATCTATCTTCTATATACTTCAGTTCTTTTTTTTCTTTAAAACTTAGTTTATTTCTTTTTTGAATATTTTTCTCATAAGTATTACTTTTATTCTTTTTAGAATCTGAATTTATATTTTTATCTTTTATATGAAACTTTAAAATTTTTTCCCGCCTTGATTTTTTCTCAAGGAATTCTGTATAGTTACCTTCAAATCTTTCAAGTTTCTTTGAATTAAAATTAAAAATTCTATCTATCGTCCTATCTAAAAAATAACGATCATGAGACACAACAATTACACAGCCTTGAAAATCTTCAATAAAATTCTCAAGCACGCTCAGTGTATCTATATCTAGATCATTAGTTGGTTCATCTAATAGTAATACATTTGGAGATTGAATTAATATTTTACATAAACTTAATCTTCTTTTTTCTCCTCCTGAAAGTTTTGATAAAGGACTATGTTGTTTTTGAGGAGGGAATAGGAACCTCTCAAGCAATTGAGAGGCAGTTCTTTCTTTACCTTGTAAGTTAACTCTAGTTGCTGATTCTTCTATAAAATCAATAACTTTTTTGCTTGAAATCTTATTATCAGTTAATTCTTGTGTGTGTTGATCTAAATAACCTATCTTCACCGTTTTGCCTATTTCAACTATACCTTTATTTGGTTTTCTCTTTCCAGATAGTAAGTCTAATAAGCTAGATTTCCCACTTCCATTCTTACCAATAATCCCAACCCTATCAAGTGAATTAAAGCTATATGAAAAATTTTCCAGTAAAAGAAGACTGTTTTGCTTTCCGTCAATAGTTAATTGAACATTTTCTAATTCTATTGTCTTTTTTCCTAGCCTTGATTTGGATGAATCTATTTCTAATATCTTTTTGGATGTGAAATTGTTTTTGGTTTGCATTTCAATAATTCTTTGAAGACGAGCTTTTTGTTTAGTGCTTCTAGCTTTCGGACCCTGTTTAAGCCAATCTAATTCTCTTCGTAAAGCACCTTTGAATTTCTTTTTAGCTTTTTCTTCTAATTTTTCTTCTTCGACTTTTTTCTCGAGAAATGATTCATAATTTCCTGAATATTTTCTTATGACCCCTCGATTTATTTCAACTAATTTATTAGTAACTTTATCAAGGACATAACGATCATGAGTTACAAGTACAAGAGCCCCTTGAAAATTTTTTAGCCAGCCTTGTAACCACTCCACTGCTGTTGCATCAAGATGGTTTGTCGGCTCATCAAGAAGCAAGATATCTGGACTTGAGACAAGAGCTGAAGCTAGACCTACTCTCTTTCGATAGCCTCCAGAGAGCTCCTTTACTTGTTTATTAAGATCCTTAATTCCAAGTCTTCTTAGAATTTCTTGGCATTCTTGCTCCAAGTTCCAAGCTTTTGATCTATCCATTTCTTCACTAATGTTGCCTAGCCTTTTTAGTAGTTTTTCATTACCTGGATTTCTTTCTATTTCTCGGCTTACTTCATTAAATTGAAGCAAAATCTTTCTTTTCACCCCGCATCCTTTAAGAACTTCTTCAATGATTGAGTGGTTTATATCAATTTCAGGTTCTTGGCTCACTAGTTTTATGTTAAGAGAAGAAGAACAATTCCTTTCACCTTCTAATAAAGGTTCAACCCCAGCAAGCACTCTCAAAAGTGTTGATTTGCCAGAACCATTTGGACCAATTAAACCAAGACGCTCTTTATCATTTATATGTAAATCTAGGCCTTTAAAAAGATTGTTTATTCCATAATCTTTTGAGGCCTGAAAAAGGCTTATTAAAGTCAACGATTTATCCTTGTAGACTTTCTTGCATTTCTATTAAACATAGCTAAAAAGGCATTTCTTACTAGAGTTTTCAAAAACTTCCATATCAATATTAAATAATTTTAAATCTAAGTTTGTTTTTGTAAGTTTTTATGCACAGAATATGTATTAGAATTTAATAGATATATTTAATCATATCTCTTATGACGTAGAAATCTATTAACATAATGATGGCCTTTGCAATTAGTAAGAAAGCTTTTTAATGTCAAGAATTATTAATTATAAAATCATATCTATAACAATAGCAGATTCCATTTAAATTAATAAATATCTTGCTTATTTAAATTGGCTACTTACTTGATAACAGGTTCTAACCGTGGTATTGGTTTGGAGTATTGTCGGCAACTCAAAAATAGAGGTGAAGAGGTTATTGCAGCTTGTAGAAACTCATCAGAAGAGCTTGATTCTCTAAATATTAGAATTGAAACAGGTATAGACGTTACCTCAGGTTCTTCCGTAATTAATCTTTTAAAAAATATAAAGAACTCTAAAATTGATGTTTTAATTCACAATGCAGCAATTTGTGAGAACAACTCATTGTCAAATCTTGACCCTGAAAGTATTTCTCGTCAGTTCGAAGTTAATGCATTAAGCCCACTATGCTTTACAAGAGCATTAATTAATAATTTAGGAGAAGGTTCAAAAATTGTTTTAATGACTAGTCGAATGGGATCCATAGAAGACAACACTAGTGGGGGTTCTTATGGCTACAGAATGTCCAAAGCTGCTCTTTGTATGCTTGGAAAATCATTGTCTATTGACTTGCAGTACAAAGGAATTTCCGTAGCGTTGCTTCATCCAGGATTAGTCAGCACAAGAATGACCTCATTTACTCATAATGGTATAACTCCTGAAGAATCAGTAGAAGGTTTACTAAAGATTATAGATAAATTAAATCTAGAAAATTCTGGAACTTTCTGGCACTCTAATGGAGAAGTATTACCTTGGTAATATTATTTAGGTAACAGTTATAAATCTGAATAGATTAAATTTAGGGTTTGCATATAATTAAATTATTTATATTCTTTTTTTATTTTATTTAATATAATTAAATAAAAAATCTTTTATGCGGGTGTAGTTCAGTGGTAGAACGTCAGCTTCCCAAGCTGAATGCCGCCAGTTCGAATCTGGTCATCCGCTTTAATCTAATTGAACTCTTTCAAATTGACTATTCAGTTATTTTATAAATGTAATGTAAGAGAATGAGAACCTAATCAGACTAAAAGCCTTATGGACATAATTTGATCGGTTTTCACTCCTTTTTAGTTTTTTAACCTTGTCTCACAGTCAATTAAGATTTATACATTAACTTTTTTTGTATGAATAAAAACAATCTAACCGAACAAGAACTTGCTGAAATATGTGAAGATGCCTTTGTAAATATAAAAGAAGCTTGTATGAGACTACAAGAAAAGACAAAATGCCCTAATGAAGTTGTTATCGAAATGTTAAATAACGTCTCTAATTATTACTTATCACAGAACAAATTAAGCTAGTAAAACTAAATATTTTAATTAGACTTATTATTTTTATAATATTTAAAAATGACAAGGATAAATCTAATTGAACCTAGCTTACTATCTGATCAACATTTAGTAGCAGAATATAGAGAAATATTCATGGTAGGGAGTGCATTACAAAGATCACTGAAATCTCCAAACTGGTATAATACTTTTAAGTCAATTCCTTTAATATTTACTTTAAATAATGGGCATGTTAAATTCTTTTATAATAAAGGTAAATATCTTCATAAAAGATATTTAAATCTTATTAAGGAAATGAAATATAGAGGAATGAAACCAGATCCAAATAGGAAATTTAAAATAGATCAATGGCCAAAGCATCTATATAAAGATTGGGAGCCTAATAAAGATGATCTCGAATTAATTAATGAAAGGATTAATGGAAAAATAAAACAAAAACCAAATTGGTATAGATGGACTAAAAGAGATAGAAAATAAAATTTCTTATATTAAATTAAAACAAACTGAACTTAGTTTCTATTCTTATAGAACCACAAAACAAAAATACTTGACCATCAAAAGACAAAAGCTCTATATATAGAGCTTACTGTTTAAGTCCTAAGCGCTATATATGGGGGGGGTTGATTTACAGCGCCTGATCGCTTAGAAATAGGATTCCCCATCACCTTGGCCCTAGTTATTTCCTGGGGTCTTTTTTATTGGTAATAATCAGGAGACGATGCTTTTATACAATCACCTGAAGATATATTTTCATAATGTCGCTTTCAGACCTTAAGGCCTTTCTCAAGCATATGCAGAGTGAATCTGAGCTAAAGAATAAAGTTTTATCTTCATCAACGGCTGATGATGTAGCCCAGATTGCTTTAAAATATGGATTTGAATTCTCAGGAGATGAGCTCCTTCGCTTTTCAGGCAAAAAGGTTGGAAAAGTTACCGTTAGAAAAAATGACGTACCTGGTGAATACAATTAATTCAATATTATTTTTAGAGACAATAATAGTTTTCTGATTTAGGGCAGGCTTTCTTTATACCTCTTCTGCTTGTAATAATTAAGGATAACCTTAGGCGAATTGAATTCCATCATCAGATTCTTTAATGATTCTTCTGAGAAAATTTATCGATTTTACTAATCGAATGAATCAACAAAATCTTTGCTTAACCTTTTAGACTTATACCTCATATGATTTCGCTCAATACGAATTCTTATCGAGAATAAAGAGGTCTTGGCACGTCTGTGTTTGATTTGATACTTTTCCACAAGTCTTAAGGTTTTACTTGTGCTTAAGAATCAATGGAATCGAAATTTGACATGTGTATTTTTTTATACAATGCTTGTTTTTTTGTTGCTATGACAGTCTTTCTGAATTTTTTTATATATCAACTTTTTTAACTGGAACAACAGTCGAGAGCATATAAAAAGAATCATGCATCAATGTGGAAAAGTGGAAAACATAGTAGAAGGAAGGATTTTTAATTTTTTTATTAGGTATAACAAGTTTGGATGTCCTCAAGGGAGGGTGGCATCATTTATATAGTTATTCAAAAGTTTCATTTATAGAAGATAAAGAACCATGCCTAAAATCAATACTGAAATAAATTGTTTGGATGATTTCAAACTACTTCGTACTTCTCCCAAACTTGATTTAGATCAATCGGAGAGGTTGCTGAAGGAATTAGACATACAGATTAAAAACGCTGACTGGCTAACTATTGGAATAATGGCGCCTGAAGCCAATCTTGCCGTACATGCCCTTAGAGAAATAGAGAGACATTATGAACTCCTTGAAATGAAGGAAATAAATCAGGAAGAATTAGTTGGGCCTGTCTTTCTTAAGGCCAATCAAAATAGTGGTCATTTCCATCTTCGAATTGAATATGGGTTGGGAGACGGAATTCTTATTAGTTGTCAATACAATAATGAGTCTAAAACCCCTGATACATTCGGACCTTTTCCCTTAAGTTTCTTTGAAAATTAATTCAAATTCTTATTAATATTTATTCTTCAAGCTTAAAACCTTTGTCCAATAATTTTTGATATAAAAGACGTGCTCTAAAAGCAAGAATTGTTTCTTCGTTTTGAGTACTTCTTATATTGAAATAGTGTTCATCCATCTTATTTTTACTAAAAATAACGAAATCTATTCCATTTTTTAGAACCCATTCATCTTTAGTGGCTAATTTTTGCTTGGGCCCCTTATCCCAAGGACATTTTTCAGGATACTTCTCTCTCCTAGTGGCCATTTAAAAAATATACATACACCAAAAAACATAACAAAAAATTTAAGTCTTGACATCTCTTATATAACCATGTTTTGCCTTTAAGTTATTTCCCTTGGATTGCATGCTCAGAGCTGATCCAACTTATTGAAATTTAGGCAGTTGTATCAAGAATGTAAAATTTGTAAATTTACTCCTCTTCCATAGATGTACTCAACTAGCCTTAAAAATATATTTTCTTAAAATTATTAATGATAAAATTAGAATCTCAAAATTCTATTAATTTAATCATAATTAAAATTAAATACATCATAAAAAAACTATTAATTTTATTCGTATCAATACTCTTTTTATTTTATTGGAATGTCCCAAATAGTAATGCTGCACAAGGTGAAAATATAAAAGCAAAAAAATTACAAATAAAAGTCTCCAACAAGTTTACTAAAAAGTTTTGTAATTCTATTGGATTTGGGATCTCTAAGGATAGCGCAATTAAATTTGCTATTGGAGAAAATAATAAGGAAATATCAAATTCAAAACTTATTTCACTAATCAATAGGGATCAATTGGAAGAAGAGATATCAACAAAAATTGTTGATAGTTGTGGTGGACCTCTGAACTTGTTTGGGCAAAAGGGAGTTGATGACTTCAAGATATATTTAGTAGACAATGATGCTATGAATGCTTTTGGTGGAGATTAGGATCAAGCTGTCTCAAAATAGCTTTAGTAAAATATTCTATTAATTGATATATTAATAATATATTATTAGGTCTTGTTTTTTGCTAACTCAGATATTTGGTTTTATAGCAGCATTACTTACTACTGCAGCATTCTTACCTCAATTAATTAAAACCTGGCAAACAAAGTCTGCTGAGGATATTTCTTTAATTATGCTTATACTTTTTTTGATTGGAGTGTTATGTTGGATTATTTATGGTTGGCAAATTAAATCATATCCAATATTGACTGCCAATATAATTACATTCTTGCTTAACATGTCAATATTAATACTTAAATTAATCTATAGAAATTAATGTTGACATATATAATTGAAATGGCTATTTACAAGCGATTATAAAAGATACTTATTGGAAATATAACTGATTAATTAAACTGTAAATTATAGCTAGATATACTGCTATAAAAGGGATTTGATTTTCAGTCCCAAAAAGAGTAAGGACTTGAAAAGACATAAACTTTTCACTTTTTAATAGCCTAATATTTAGTTTAGTTCTTTGGATCATCATCTTTTAACTAATGAAAATATAATATTTTTATTCAAGGAAAATCAACCTGAATGTTTACTTATCAAATATTTATCCATTAGAGACTAAACCAGAATCAAAAAGGGCGTCAAAAATCCTTGCACTTCTTGTCTTTCCTGATTCAACAGGTCTTAAACGATCAAGTATCGCTGCATTACAAGATATCCAGTAACTTCCTCTAGGGATACCGGCTTGATCACATACAATTGCAGGAGCAATGTTGGGAAATCTGTTGTAGTGAAAAGTATTAAGTGAATCCAACCAACATTTATCCAAAAATTCGAGCTCGTTATCTGACAAACGTTTGGAATAACAATAATTTTCTAGAACTGAGCATAAATTTAATGATGCGAGCATAATAATCTCCTCTGAAGCAAAAGAAAAATAACATCACTTAATTGGGTTCTCTTCAAATTAGATCTTTAGTTATTATTAAGAAAATGAAGCCTTACCCGACTTACCCACAAATGAAACCTGATTGAGAGAGTAAGTTTATGGTTAATTTATGGAAACTTGGTACGGCTTTATCTAATGAAACTAAAAATATAAGAAGTGATACGCACGTCATAGAAAGATATTGAGCCCAATGAATACCTAATCCATCTAAACCTGATTGATCAAATTTTGAAGATGTCATTTGATTTTTGTTTGCGATGCATACTAACCAAAAATTTTCAATTTCGGGCGATTAAAACTGCTTTATGAATAAAATACAATTACTAGACCTTTACTTAAAGTATGAAACTCCTTTTCTTCTTTGCTTAAGTCAAGATCTATCTCTAGAGCCTCTTTTAAAGCAACTTGATAAAGCTCCTCATGATTAATTGATTTTTTACACAGTGCAGCTATTCCATAAGGTGTTGCATACCATAAGAATGAAGAGGTGCCACCAATTGCGACCTTATCAATTGATTCCTCTAGAAAAGCTGGAATAGATATAGTATTAGTTTTTAGATTATGAACATATTCTTACAACAAATAAAGAAAAATGCGATCTATCTATTATGCCTTCAACATTAAACAAATTAGTTTTTGACTTATGAGAGTAAACATAAAAAGTGATAACCCTGGAGTCAGTAAGACTTTTTTAAGAATACAATTTTTTGTATTTTTGACTCTTAACTCATTGTTCTTATTAGTTTACCTAGGTTATAAGTATGTACCTGCCGTTCATGATTACATCAAGTATGGTTAGGCTACTTTATCTTCTTCCTCTCTAATTATTTCTATTACTTCAGGTGAGAAATCAATAATTGATTCATCTTCAATAGATTCATTTAATGGATTTATATTTGAACTATTCTTGATATAATCCTGATTCTCAACAAAAATTTCTTCTGAGGAATCAGAACTAATGCTAACAGTTGAATTAGAGTCCTCAAATAAATCTTTAATAAGAAGTTTTATTAAGGTTCTAATATTTTTAATTAATGCCTTGGAATTTGAAGCCATAAAGCTTAACGTTATTTTTATATCTGCCTGGTTGCTTCCATCCTTCTTTAAGGCTAGAAAAGTTAGAATTCCAATAGAAAAAGAGAATAAAACAAATACTGTAAACATTAGATTAGTAGTTTTTTTAAGAATCTCTATAAATCGATATTATGCAAGTCTTAATTCTTATAAATACATCTAACGACACAAATCAACAAAGTTTTTCAAATAGAGTACACCAAAATTTTCTTTAACACCTTTTCAATGAGTAGAGAAGGAGCTGCGTATAGCTTTGATTATGCCAGCGAATGTAATATGCGCTAAAGACTTTTATGATTTTAATTATTTATACTGATCGTTTTATAATTTTATATTAGGATAGTATTTAAATTTACAAATATTTATGGATTCAAATGAATTAGCTTTAAGTCCCATTTTAGGAACTGATTGCAGAGAACTTTTTAAAGAAGCCTATGAAAATCGATATACTTGGGATAATGATTTTCCAGGATATAAAGGAAGATGTTCATGGCAAAATGACAAATCTACTTTTCATGGATCATTTATTTTAGGAAAGGATTTAAAGGCTTTTGTTGAAGGAATAGATGATGAATTAATAAATAAATCTATATCCTCACAGCTTTGGGAAGTCGCAATACATCGAATTAGAAGACCATTTGAAAAGATTCATTCTAAGAATATTTTCACCTATGGTGGTTACGATGAAAATAATGGAATAGAGGTTTTAGTTTCAGGAAAGAATAAAGGAGATAAATACAATATTAAAGGAAAAATCATTACTATGGTTTATAGACATATACATGGAAATTTAATAAATATTTTTACTGATGAAGTTTTTGAGACAGGTGAAGGATATTTAAGTAAAAAATATACAAGTCAATACCTTGATCCTTCATCAGCTAAGCCAGTTAGAGCAAAGAATAATTTTAATGATGAATATACTGCTCTGGATAAAAATGGTCCTTGGGTCTTATCTAAAAGAAAGATAGAGACAGAATCTCAAAAGGAAACTTTTTCTTTCTTTGATTTACAGAAAATTAATTGATAGTATTATTTTATATTGATATTTTCTGCTCTAAATATTACTTTCCTGTCGTAGCTCTTGCAGATTTTAGAGAAAGAGTCGCTTCAATTGATGTTGTAATTGCAATTATAAATAGACCAATAAAACTTGTTGAATCATCTTTTCCTGCCAAAGGGTCAGAGGGGTCTACCCCTAAATCTATATAAAAATTAATCGTAATCCAGACAAAAGAAATCAAATTTGTTATCCAATAGGCTTTCCATCTTCTTTGATAAAGGTAACCTGTTCCTAAGCCTGGAAGCATATTTAAAACGGCAGCCACCCATCCGGAAGAAGCAGCAAGAATTTGATTTTCATTTGTTTCTTCCAACTCGAATCATGTATTTACAGATATATTGACATTATAACTAAAAAGATTTATAAATTAGTCTTAACTTTTAATAATTAATAGCGTTAATAAAAAATATGTTATTTAATTTATCATTTTAAAATTAATTATTGTATGAATAAAATTATCCTTACTTTTTTTTTAGTTTTATATTTATTTACTGCCAACTCCGTTTCGGCGTCTTTTAGCGAAGACTTTAATAAAAGTTTTAATATTTGGGAGAATAATATTTCTTTAGCAAGAAATTATTTAAGAAAAGCTGAATTATTTTTAAAAGATGGTAATTATGTAATGGCATGCAAAAATCAAGAGAAAGCTAGTATTCATGGCATTTTAGCTACTAAATCTCTTATTAATGCTTTCACCATAAACGAGGATGAGGATAATATAAAATACTTAGAATCTACATTAAATAAATGGAAAAAGATAGGCAATCAATGTGAATAAAACTTTTCAGCCAGATGCTTCTTAATACCTTTAAAGGTATTCTATGTGTTTCTCTTGTTATCTTATTCCCCTTCTTAGAGTTACAATTGTCACCTTGGCCTCTGATTGTTTTTGTAGGATTAATAATTGACTAACTTATTCTTTATTTAGCAATGAATTTTCATCTAGCCGAATCTTTTGCTAAAGGTTCTGAGTATTTTAATGTTGAATATTCATTGGGATCATTTTTTGGAGTAGTTTTTATAACTCTTTGTCTAGGATTTACTTGTTTGTTCTTATTCTCAATATTTTATTCGGATAAAATATCTTCTGAGACCTAATCCTTTAGGCAATATCTTTTTCTAAAAAAAAGATAAAAAGAATGCAGTTTTATCTAAGAATAAAAGCTTGGTACCAATCGATAAAAATTTAGAATAGGTAATTAGACTTAATCTTCTTAATGCTTTTTGAATATTTTTTCTAATTTAATTGAACTTCATTATGAGTCCCTCAATTTATTAACCTTTATTGGATTTTCATCGAATTAGTGGAAAGATAAAAACATAATAAATACCATCATCGATGGAAAGCTCTTTGCCTCAGTTAATTATTTGGTTCTTTGGAATTGGTGCGATACTGGTTTTTTTGATTATTGCGGCTTTCTTTTTTAATCAGAAAATTTTAAAAACTAAAAACAAAGCACCTGACAGCAAAGAATTACTCAAGGATCTATTGGAAGGTTTTGGTTTAGAAGTCCCAGCTGAATTAATTGATTCCGAAAGCACCGCGGTTAATTCCATTAAAGCTCCTTAAGTAAATGGAAAACGATCTTTTAATACCTTTGTTTTGGACTTTTGTTTTTGGCCTTCTTGTAACCATTGGATTGAGGAGAATTTCAAAGAAAGCTCCTACAGACAAAAAATGGGTAAGACCAGAGCCTGAAAAAAAATCAGAATCTGATGAGTAGTCTGCTTGTTAAAACAGTCTTTTTTATAAATTAATGGAATCCTTTAGTAATTTTCTTGAGTTTCTGCGAATAGCTTTGATTTTAATAATTGGTGGAACAGTCTTTAAGGCTTGTATTTCTGTTTTAGAAGGAAAAAAAATAGAAGTTAATCTTTTAAATCCTTTAAACCTAAAGGCTAGATGGCCTATAGAAAAAAAAACTCCACAAAAAGAAGGATCTAAGGAAAAAGAAGAAAAGACTTAGCAATTATTTTGTAAGCTGATTAATTTAATTTTCTGATTTCTTTGTTGTTTGGTTTTGAGATTCTATGAAAAGTACTTTGAGGCCAATTACTCCTTTGGAAGAATTTGAAAAAGCTTTGAGACTTGCAAGTCTTTCTGAGAGCGATCAAGAACTTATTGATTACATAAGATATATAGGGGTTTTTACTCAGCCAGCTTTAACTAAGGAGTTGAGGCGAAGCCCTAAGCCTCCTTTGTTGTCAGTTCTTTGCGAAATTTCCAGAAAGATAGGGGAGCATATTCCAGAACATTTTGCAGCTGTTCGTGAATGGTCAAAAGATAGTAGTGAATATGGAGTGCGTTGGGATGCGGATCTTATATGTAGCTCTGCTTTTAGTGTTGATGGCAATCCATTGACCCCTGATGCTGGAACTTGTCCTTATGACACATTTGTTGTTCATAAGGAGCTGTTTCAGGGGCTTGATTAAAGTTGGTTTTCACTACTTAAAAAAATTACGTTAATTTCTGCATTTATTTAGAATTGTATAGAGCAAATACATCAATACCTTTTGATTTCAGAATAAAAAGTCCTATAAAACCCACAATATTAAGAGCAATTACAAAAGACCATAGAGCCCAGGGTTGATTTCTTTCGATCTTCATATCAAATTTTTTCAATCTGTATAAACAATAGATGTATTGATATATAGGTGTTTTTATGTCAAGACATTCGTCTCTATTTTTTCAACGTGCTACGAGATTGATAATTTTTAACTTTTTGTGTTTCTTTTAAGGTTTATTAAAAGGCGTATTTAATTGTGCCAATGATTCACGCAACACCATTTTTGGGAACAATCGCAATTGGAGGATTCAATGGAGTAGCTGCCGCTTTCGGTCTACTAGCCCTTATCCAGGTAACCCAGTTTGTTTATTACGGTCTTGATTCAAACGATCCAACAAAGGGTTAAGTACTATTCATTTTTTTGAAGATCTTCTTTATTAAATGATTTAGATCTTTTCTTTACAGTGAATAACCTTTGTAACTAAGTCGAAATATTCAAATAAAAAAAGGCGGGTATTTTGCCCGCCTTTTTTTTATTTGTGTTTGGAATCTTATTTATCACCCTTTGCCCATGGGTCGATTCTCTTGGAATCATCAGAGTAATAAAAGAATTGGATCATTCCAAATACTGCACCTAAGCCACATAAAGCTGCCCCAATATTGAAGCCTCCTGAAGGTTTTATTAAACCTATATCTGAAGGGTGAGGAAGTTGGCTAGCGAAATCAAGGATGTGTGATAAATCAATCATTGAGTTGGATTGCTAGAGATAAAACCAGGTGGCCACTATGCCAAACCCGTATTTTTTGATTTTACATCAGCTTTCATTCTCCGAAATATTTAATCCGTACATTGAAAACAAATAAAGACCTTTAACTATTCTGACCAAACCAATTACAACGCTAGTAGAGTTGATAAGGTTTTTCCAATTTATCTCCTAAAAATATGCAGACCTATGGAAATCCAGACGTCACCTATGGATGGTGGGCTGGTAATTCTGGGGTCACCAACCGCTCAGGTAAGTTCATTGCAGCACATGCCGCTCATACGGGACTGATTGCCTTTGCGGCTGGTGGAGCCACCCTTTGGGAGTTGGCTCGCTTTGACCCCTCTGTGCCAATGGGCCACCAGAGTTCCATATTCCTTGCTCATTTAGCATCTATTGGTATTGGCTTCGATGAGGCAGGAGTCTGGACAGGTGCTGGAGTCGCTTCTATTGCCATAGTTCATCTTGTCGCTTCTATGGTTTATGGAGGTGGTGGGCTACTGCACTCTCTGCTTTTCCCAGGTGACATGCAGGAGTCAAATGTTGCTCAGGCAAGAAAATTCAAGCTCGAATGGAATAATCCTGACAACCAGACTTTTATTCTTGGCCACCATTTGATTTTATTTGGCGTTGCTTGCGCTTGGTTTGTTGAATGGGCCAGAATCCATGGCATTTATGACCCTGCCTTAGGTGCTGTTCGTCAGGTTAATTACAATCTTGACCTCTCTATGATTTGGCAACGCCAATTCGACTTCTTAAGTATTGACAGCCTTGAGGATGTAATGGGTGGCCATGCATTCTTAGCTTTTGTTGAAATTACTGGTGGTGCATTGCATGTAGTTGCCGGTTCAACTCCTTGGGAAAATAAGAGGCTTGGAGAATGGAGCAAGTTCAAAGGTTCTGAACTCCTTTCTGCAGAAGCAATTCTTTCTTTCTCACTAGCTGGAATTGGTTGGATGGCAATTGTTGCAGCTTTTTGGTGCGCAACAAATACAACTGTTTATCCCGAAGCTTTTTATGGAGAACCACTTCAATTGAAGTTTAGTATTTCTCCTTATTGGGTTGATACGGTTGACCTTTCTGGTACTGGAGCTGCTTTTTGGGGACATACCACTAGAGCAGCACTATCTAACGTTCATTACTATTTAGGTTTCTTCTTTATTCAAGGTCACCTTTGGCATTCATTACGTGCTTTGGGCTTTGACTTCAGTAAAGTAAGAGGAGCAGTTGGAAATGAAGGAGGAGATTCAAAAGAATTCCGCTTGGATTCTTGATTATTGTCTTTTAAAGATTTTAATTGATTCTTCTATTTTTAAAAAAGCCTCGCGACTTAAAGCGGGGCTTTTTTTTTTGAAAAAATGAAAAATTTGTTTCAATTGCCTGAAATTTCTTTTTGCTAATAAAGGCTTAAAAATTTTTTAAGTGCTTTCAAATTTTTCATCGAACTAAAAATTGGAGTAAGGAAGAGACAAAAAAAGTTGCGTTTGATTTCATTAAAACCCTTTTATAACAAGTGTTTTATAAGTTTTGGAAGGAAGCTTTTTTAAGTCTTCCAAATATTAAAAAAAAAGAAAAGTGATGTTTAATTAGTTGGTGTTTTGAAAACTTTCTTTTTGAACTAAATAAAGACCTTTAACTATTCCAACCATATGAATTGAGACGCTTGTAATCTGCGAGAGGTATTGTTGCTCGTTCTCTTAAATTATGCAGACCTATGGAAATCCAGACGTCACGTATGGGTGGTGGGCTGGAAATGCTGGGGTCACAAATCGATCAGGCAAATTTATTGCAGCACATGCTGCTCATACAGGCTTGATTGCTTTCGCTGCAGGTGCAGCAACCCTTTGGGAGCTTGCTCGCTTTGACCCATCCTTACCGATGGGGCATCAGAGTTCTATATTCCTTGCACATTTAGCTTCTATCGGCATTGGTTTTGATGAAGCAGGTGCATGGACCGGTGCTGGAGTTGTTTCAATAGCAGTTGTTCACCTTGTTGCTTCTATGGTCTATGGAGCAGGTGGACTTTTGCATTCCGTAAAGTTTGATGCGGATATGCAAGATAGTGCAGTTCCTCAAGCAAGGAAATTCAAGTTGGAATGGGACAACCCAGATAACTTGACTTTTATTCTTGGTCATCACTTAATTCTTTTTGGTATTGCCAATATCTGGTTTGTTGAATGGGCCAGAATCCATGGCATTTATGACCCTGCCTTAGGTGCTGTTCGTCAGGTTGAGTACAACTTGAATCTTCTTTCGATTTGGAACCATCAGTTTGACTTTATTAGCATCAACAGTCTTGAGGATGTAATGGGAGGGCATGCTTTCCTTGCATTCGCTCAGATTTTCGGAGGAGCTCATCACATTGCAACCAAAATGGGTTCAGGATTGCTAGGCCAATACACTGAATTCAAAGGAAAAAATGTACTTTCTGCAGAGTCTGTTCTTTCTTTCTCTCTAGCTGGGATTGGTTGGATGGCAATTGTTGCTGCTTTCTGGGCTGCAACCAACACAACTGTATATCCTGAATCTTTCTATGGAGAGACCCTCTCTCTCAAGTTTGGTATAGCGCCTTATTGGGTAGATACTGTTGAAGGAGGGACTTCTTTTTGGGGACATACAACAAGAGCTGCTTTAGTTAATGTCCATTACTACTTTGGATTCTTCTTTATTCAAGGTCATCT
>CETG01000624.1_pt1 | contig 31411 bp, 27 predicted proteins | sample 361471 | NCBI WGS metagenome assembly CETG01 (sample SAMEA2622696, study PRJEB7988) | marine metagenome | isolation source: saline water (ENVO:00002010), including | reverse complement strand
CATTGTCAGCAAGGAGTTGATTATCAAACAATTCATGCAGGCTTATTAATAGAGCATTTGCCAAAAGTAAAAGGCAGAATCACTGGCATTGTTAGTAGAGGCGGAGGAATACTTGCTCAATGGATGCTTTATCACTACAAACAAAACCCTTTATATACAAGGTTTGATGATATATGCGAAATTTTTAAGCGTTATGATTGCACATTCTCTTTGGGAGATTCACTTCGTCCAGGATGTTTACACGATGCTTCTGACGAGGCGCAATTGGCAGAGTTGAAAACTCTTGGAGAACTAACAAAACGTGCTTGGAAGCATGATGTTCAGGTAATGGTTGAAGGTCCAGGTCATGTGCCAATGGATCAAATTGAATTTAATGTAAGGAAGCAAATGGAAGATTGTTTAGAGGCTCCCTTTTATGTACTTGGACCATTGGTTACAGATATAGCGCCAGGTTATGACCATATAACTAGTGCAATAGGTGCTGCTATGGCGGGATGGTATGGAACGGCAATGCTTTGTTATGTAACGCCAAAAGAGCATTTAGGTCTCCCTAACCCAGATGATGTTAGAGAGGGATTAATAGCTTATAAAATTGCTGCTCATGCGGCAGATATAGCTAGACACCGTCCAAATGTACGGGATAGAGATGATGAGCTAAGCAGAGCCAGATATGCCTTTGATTGGAATAAACAATTTGAATTGTCGCTTGATCCTGAAAGGGCAAAAGAATACCATGATGAAACTTTACCGGCGGAGATATTTAAAAAGGCACAATTTTGTTCTATGTGTGGGCCCAAGCATTGTCCTATGCAAACAAAAATCACTGATCAAGACTTGGAGGCGCTTGAAAAAGTTATAACTAAAAAGAATGATTCTAAGCCAGTCTCCTCTGACATGGAAACTATAAAATTGAATAAGGAAACTTAATCTTTAAAAATTTAATATTTTCAATCAATTATCAAGTTCATCTTTAAACCATTCTATGGTTTTTTCTAAACCTTTTTCTAAGATTATTTCAGGCATCCAACTTAATTCTGTCTTGGCTAATGTTATATCTGGTTTACGTTGTTTTGGATCATCAGAAGGTAGATTAGCATAGTTAATTTTGATTGGCTTGTTTACTAGTTTTCCTATTAAATTTGCTAACTGTAGGATTGTAAACTCTCCTGGATTGCCAATATTTATAGGACCTTTATGGTTGCCATTCATTAGTTTAATCATTCCATCAATTAAATCATCTACATAACAAAATGATCTTGTTTGGCTTCCGTCCCCATAAATTGTGAGAGGAAGATCTTGAAGGGCCTGCGAAATAAAATTACTAACTACTCGTCCATCATCAGGAAGCATCCTCGGTCCGTAAGTATTAAAGATTCTCATTACTCTTATCTCGGTGGAGTGCATACGGTTGTAGTCAAAGCATAGTGTTTCTGCAATTCGTTTTCCTTCGTCGTAGCAACTCCTTATTCCAATTGAATTAACAGAACCTAAATAAGTTTCTGGTTGAGGATGTATTTCCGGATCACCATATACTTCACTTGTGCTAGCTAATAGAATTCTTGCGCCGACTCGTCTTGCTAAACCAAGCATATTATATGTCCCTAAAAAACTAGTTTTCGCTGTTTTTATTGGGTTGGTTTGATAATGAACTGGAGAAGCAGGGCAAGCAAGGTGCCAAATTCTATCAACTTCAATTTGAATAGGCTGAGTTACATCATGTCGAATAAGTTCAAAGTTTCTGTTCCCAATCCACTGAGAGACATTTCTTTTTCTACCTGTAAAATAATTATCTAAACAGATAACCTCTTCTCCTTTATTCATTAATTGATCTATTAAATGAGATCCAAGAAATCCTGCACCTCCAGTTACTAAATTCCTATAGTTTTTATTCATAATGATTGGTTCTTATCATTTGTATAAGGTAAAAGTAATTTTATCGAGATTTATTTTTGAAAGCTTGACAGTTTGAATCCTCAATAATTGATTTGTACATTCCTCACCTATTTAAGTAATTCATTTGATTTGTTGATAACATTTTCCACGGTAAATCCGAATTTATCCATACAAGTCCCGCCTGGAGCTGATGCACCAAAACTATTCATAGTTATTAAATAACCATCTAGTCCAACATATTTATGCCAGCCAAAAGATTCGGCTGCTTCAACTACTAATCTCTTACGAACGGAAGAAGGTAAAACATTCTCTTTATAAGATTCACTTTGCTCTTCAAAAAGCTCAATACATGGCATTGAAACCACTCGAACTTTATGGCCATCAGCTTCAAGTTTTTTATGTGCTTGAACGCATAGATCTAATTCTGAACCTGTGCCAATAAGTATTAGGTCAGGAGAGCCTTCGCAGTCCACAAGAATATAGCCGCCATAAGCTACTTTTGCTATGGAGGAATTATTTTGGTTTGCCATTCCTTGCCTGCTTAGGCAAAGTGCACTTGGACGATTTCTATTTTCTATTGCAAGTTTATAAGCACCACTAGTTTCATTACCATCTCCTGGTCTGAAAACAAGCAAATTTGGCATTGCTCTTAAAGATGGAATTGTTTCTACTGGTTGATGTGTAGGTCCATCTTCACCTACACCTATTGAATCGTGAGTTAGCACATAAATAACTCCTAGTTGACTTAGTGCAGAGAGTCTCATTGAGCCTCTCATGTAGTCAGCAAAAACAAGGAAAGTTCCCCCATAAGGTATTAACCCACTGCTGTGATATGCGATGCCGTTAATAATTGCAGCCATCGCATGCTCTCGAACCCCAAAGTGGAGATACCTTTTCTCAGGTGTTTCAGCTTGGAATGAACCTGTCTCTCCTTGAATATCTGTATAATTTGAGTGCGTTAAGTCTGCCGAACCTCCGATTAATTCAGGAAGATTTGGGCCAAGAGCTCCTAAGCAGATTTGAGAATGTTTTCTTGTTGCTAAACCTTTATCATCACTTGTATAAGTAGGTAGGTCTTTGTCCCAGTTCTCAGGTAATTCTCCTCTTAACATTCTTTCAAATTCTCTATATTTATTGGGATATTGATCTTTATATTTAGTAAGAAGTTCATTCCATTTTTGCTCAAGCTCTGAACCACGATTTATTGCTTCTCTATATTTTGCATACACTTCATTTGGAATTTCAAATGCTGGATATTTCCAATCAAGTTGTTTCCTAGTTAATAAAGCTTCTTCTTCTCCAAGAGGTGCTCCATGAACACCAGCTGTATCACTTTTATTTGGCGAACCAAATCCTATTGTTGTGGAGATTTTTATTATTGAGGGCTTGTTTTTAACATTTTTTGCCTCTTGGATAGCGTTAGAAATTGCCTTCACATCTGTATTGCCATCTTTTACATGTTGAACATGCCATCCATAGGCTTCGTATCGTTTCAGAACATCTTCAGTAAAAGAGACATCAGTACGGCCATCAATTGTTATTTGATTATCGTCATACAGAGCAATTAATTTTCCAAGCTTTAAATGTCCCGCTAATGAGCAAGCTTCTGATGAAACTCCTTCTTGATTGCAACCATCTCCCATAATTACATATGTGAAATGGTCGACTATTTCAGCATCGGGCTCATTAAATTTTGCAGCTAAGTGGGCTTCAGCAATTGCTAGACCTACTGCATTAGAAATTCCAGCACCTAATGGTCCAGTCGTGACTTCAATTCCAGGAGTCTCGAATGTTTCTGGGTGCCCAGGTGTTCTTGCACCCCATTGACGGAATTGCTTTATGTCTTCAATAGTTACTGATTCATAACCAGTTAGATGCAACAAGGCATATAGGAGCATGCATCCATGACCTGCTGATAAAACAAAGCGGTCACGATTAAACCATTTGGGGTTTTTGGGATTGTGGTTAAGAAATTTATCCCATAGTGTGTAACCCATTGGTGCACACCCCATAGGAAGACCTGGGTGGCCGCTGTTTGATTTGTTGACTGCATCAACTGCCAACATGCGAATACTGTTGATGCAGAGTTGTTCAAGAGAATCAGTAACGGCGGTCATTTTTTTGTTTGAGTTTGGAGTGAATTTTGAAAAATTTTGAAGGAGCCTTTTAAGGTCTTTTCCCAAAGGCAAGGCAGACGTTATGGCCACCAAAACCAAAAGAGTTTGAAAGCACAATGTTTGATTTATGCTCTCTTGCTTTATTTGGAACATAGTCCAAATCACATTCTGGATCAGGAGCTGAATAGTTAATTGTTGGTGGAATAGCTCCTTTGCAAAGTGCTAAGACGCAGGCTACTGCCTCAATACCTCCTGATCCCCCTAAAAGGTGACCAGTCATTGATTTTGTAGAACTAATAGGTATTTCATGCGCTCTCGCACCCAAAATACTTTTGATTGCTGAGGTTTCGTTTTTGTCGTTTGCAGGAGTGCTAGTACCATGAGCATTGATGTAGTCAACTTTTTCAGGGTTGATAGAGCCATCTAAAAGTGCTAATCGAATAGCTTCAGCTCCCCCAATGCCACCAGGCGATGGCGATGTGATGTGGTGAGCATCACAAGTTGTTCCATAGCCAATCAATTCAGCGTAGATTTTTGCACCGCGATTTTGTGCATGATCTAACGTTTCAAGTACCAATATTCCGGCGCCTTCGCCAATTACGAAACCATCGCGATTTGCGTCAAAGGGTCTGCTGGCTGTTTCGTAATCATCATTTCGAAAAGAAAGAGCTTTAGCGCTAGCAAAGCCTGCAACACCTAATGGTGTAATGCTTGCTTCGGCTCCTCCACAGACCATTACATCAGCTTTCCCAAGTTGAAGAAGCCTAAAGGCGTCTCCAATAGCATTTGATCCAGCGGCGCATGCTGTTGAGACCGCAGAGCTTGGGCCTTTTGCTCCTAAAGAGATAGCTGCAAGACCTGTTGCCATATTCGGAATCATCATCGGGACAGTGAAAGGACTGACTCTTGAAGGCCCTTTGTCTGCGAGGACATGAGATTGGGTTTCCATGGTTAATAACCCTCCAACGCCAGAGCCAATAATGACTCCGGTTCGAGATGCAATTGCACTGATTTCAAGGCCAGAATCAGCTACTGCTTGTTTAGCAGCAACGACTCCGAACTTTGAGAATCTGTCCCATCTTTTCGACTCTTTTGGTTCCAATATGCCTGCAGGGTCAAAATTCTTGACCTCAGCGGCAAACCTACAAGCATGTGAAGATGCATCAAAAAGGGTGATCGGTGCGACACCGTTTCGACTAGAAGTCAGACCTTCCCAATACTCGTCAACATTGTTGCCAATAGGAGTAATCGCGCCGAGGCCAGTGACCACAACGCGATAGAGACCCTCAGCCATGAGCTCCTCAGGATTGTTTGTCTTCTATGTATTTGACAGCGTCTCCGACGGTGGCAATCCCTTCGGCTGCCTCGTCAGGGATTTCGATGTCAAAGGCTTCTTCTAAAGCCATAACTAATTCCACTGTGTCCAGGGAATCTGCGCCTAAATCGTTTTGAAAGTTTGAGTCCGGTTTGACTTCTCCGGAATCAACGCTGAGTTGCTCTGAGACGATAGAACGAACTTTTTCAAGAATTGCTTCTTGGGACATGGCCTTTATATGCTGACCTAGCATCTTACGATTTCATGGCTTCGAGTTAACAAGAGTGACGGCATCGTTCGAATTTCTTAAATTTTCCTCAAGAGGCAGTAAACTTTGATACGGGAAGATTGGATTGACTTAATGTCCCACGCTGTAAAAATCTACGACACCTGTATCGGGTGCACACAATGCGTCAGGGCCTGCCCTGTAGACGTCTTGGAGATGGTTCCCTGGGACGGTTGTAAAGCCGGCCAGATAGCCTCTTCACCTCGCACAGAAGATTGCGTTGGATGTAAGCGATGTGAAACTGCTTGCCCAACCGATTTCTTGAGTATCAGAGTTTATTTAGGCGACGAGACAACAAGGAGTATGGGTTTAGCGTATTGAATCTTTATTTTGAAAACCAGATTTATATGTTTTTTGTGTAGAAATAACTTTTTAATTCTTATAAATAATGTGGAAAGTTAAATGTGTGGAATTGTTGCAGTTATAGGGTCTAGAGAGGCTAGCCCAATTTTGATGGAAGGCCTTAAGAAGCTTGAATATCGTGGATATGACTCAGCAGGCTTAGCAACAATTAAGACAATTCAAGAAGGTAAAGAGGGCAAAATTATATGTAAACGAGCGAAGGGAAAGCTTTCAAATCTCAAGAATCTTTTAGAGAAGGAAGGGGCGATAGGGTCTTTAGGTATTGGACATACCAGATGGGCTACACATGGGAAGCCAGAGGTGAAAAATGCCCATCCTCACAGGGATGAATCAGGTTCTATTGCGGTTGTTCAGAATGGAATTATTGAGAATCATGTCATTTTGAGAAAGCAACTCGAGAGACTCGGTGTTAATTTTTCTTCAAATACTGACACGGAAGTTATTCCACATTTGATTGCTGAAGAACTTAAAAAAACAACTCAGATCAATCAGCTTCCTAAAGGAAGCCAATTTAAAGAGGCTGTTAGGAATGTCATTAGTCAATTAAAAGGTGCCTATGCTTTGGCAGTCATTTGGGACCAAGCACCTGACACATTATTGGTTGCAAGAAATCAGGCTCCTTTATTAATTGGTTTGGGCGAGGGAGAATTTTTATGCGCTAGTGATACTCCCGCTCTTGCAGGCTTTACTAGAACGATATTGCCTCTTGAGGATGGAGAAGTTGCTCTATTAACGCCCTTAGGAATTGAGCTTTATGACAAGGACAACAATCGTTTGCAAAGGGCTCCTTCATTATTGAGTGGTGCAGAGTACGTAGTGAATAAAAGGAATTTCAGGCATTTCATGTTGAAGGAGATTCATGAGCAACCTGAAACAGCAAGACTTTGGGTTGAGAGACACTTGCCAAATGGATTGCCAGAAAGTGATCCTGTTGCTCTTCCATTTGAAGAATCTTTTTATGAAGGGATAGAAAATATTCAAATACTTGCATGTGGAACAAGTCGACATGCTGCAATGGTTGGAGCTTATCTCTTGGAACAGTTTGCAGGAATTCAAACTTCTGTCTTCTATGCCAGTGAGTTTAGGTACTCTGCACCTCCATTATCTCCAAACACTTTGACCATAGGTGTTACTCAGTCAGGAGAGACAGCAGATACTTTGGCGGCTTTATCTATGGAAAAGCAACGAAGGTCAGAAGTTGATTCTGATAAGTTTTTGTCAAGGCAGCTGGGTATAACTAACCGGCCAGAGAGTTCGATTTCTAGGCAAGTTTCTAATATTCTTGATATAGGGGCTGGTGTTGAAATAGGTGTTGCCGCAACTAAGACTTTCATGGGTCAATTATTAGCTTTTTACGCTCTTACTTTAAAGTTCTCATCCTATAAGAAGTCAAGAACTTTAGATGAGATAATTATGCTGGCAAAAGAGTTAAAGTCTGTTCCAAATTATTTAAGCGATCTAATTCAAAACCATGATCAGATCTCAGAGGAATTGGCTCACAAATTTGCAGAAACTCAAGATATGATTTTCCTTGGGAGAGGTATAAATTATCCAATAGCACTTGAGGGTGCATTAAAACTTAAAGAAATAAGTTATATCCATGCAGAGGGTTATCCCGCTGGAGAAATGAAGCATGGTCCCATAGCACTTTTGGAGCATCGAGTTCCTGTCGTTTCTATAGCTACTCCAGGAATTGTTTATGAAAAGGTATTGAGCAATGCACAAGAAGCAAAGGCTAGAGACGCCCAATTAATTGGAATTGCACCTAAAAATTTGGAGACAGAAATTTTCGATTATTTGCTACCTATTCCTGAAGTAAGCGAATGGATTAGTCCGTTATTATCAGTTATACCTATGCAGCTTCTTAGTTATCATATAGCTGCACATAGAGGATTAGATATTGATCAGCCAAGAAATCTTGCTAAGAGTGTGACTGTAGAATAGCTTTAAATTGTTCTACCATAACAGTCATCAAATCTAATAATATCGTCTTCTCCTAGGTAATTCCCTGTTTGGACTTCTATAAGTTCAATCGTCTGTTCTCCAGGATTACTTAACCTATGTTTAGATCCTAATGGTATATAAGTACTTTGATTCTCTAATAGTAACTCTTGCTTACCATTGATTTCTATTAAGGCATTACCTTTCACTACAATCCAATGCTCAGCTCTATGTTTATGCAATTGTAATGAGAGACTCCCACCAGGTTTTACTTCAATTCTCTTGACTTGCCAATATTGACCATTGTCAATACCTGTATAACTACCCCAGGGTCTATAAATTTTTTTATGTTGTTTGGTTATTTTATTATTTTCATCATTCAGTTTTTTAGTTATTGCTTTTACATCTTGAGAATTTTCTTTATTTGCAACTAAAATGGCATCATCTGTTTCAACTATTATGAGATTTTTCAGACCAATTGCTGCTATAAGTCTATGCTCGCTTCTTATATAGCAATTAGTACATTTCTCTGAAATCGCTTTTCCTTTAATATAGTTTCCATATTGATCTTTTTGAGATGAATCCCATAAGGAATTCCAGCTACCAATATCACTCCATCCTGAATTAAGAGGTATTACAGTTCCAAGATCTGTCTTTTCCATAACTGCTATATCAATTGGGATATTGGGGCATTTAGAAAAAGACTCTTCATTAATTCTAGAGAAGTCAAGATCATTTATTTTTTTATTTAATGCAGCCTCACAGTGATATATTATTTCAGGAAAATGTTTTTTTAATTCTTGAAGTATTGTACTTGCCTTGAAAATAAATATTCCACTATTCCATAAAAACTTCTTGTCCAAAATATATTTTTCTGCGTCTTCTTTGCATGGTTTTTCTATAAATCTTGAAATTTTACTGCCTTCTAGGCTCTTTTTATCTAATTGATTACTAGCTTCTATATATCCATAACCAGTTTCCGCTTTTTCAGGAATCACTCCAAATGTGACCAACCTTCCTTGATCAGCATATTTCTTGCCTATTTCAACAGCTTCAACAAATTTTTTTGTATCGTTTATCTCATGATCAGCTGCTAGACAGAGTAATAACGGATCACTTTTATCCTTAATAGCTTCTAAAGCTGCTAGAGCAATTGCAGGAGCTGTATTTCTTGCGACAGGTTCAAGAAGTATAGATTGTGGGTTTATTTTTATTTGCCGCATTTGTTCCGCAACGATAAAGCGATGCTCTTCGTTACAAATAACGATGGGCTGACCTAGATCTCTAATGGCTTTTAGGCGATTATTGGTTTGCTGAAGCAATGTAGTGCTATTTTCGCTGGTAAGTGCCCAGAATTGTTTAGGGTAACTTTCTCTAGATATTGGCCATAATCTTGTTCCTTTGCCTCCGCAGAGAATTACTGGTACAAGGCATCGAGATTTCACTGTTATTTCTGGAGTTTTCAATATTTTTATATAAGTTTAGTATTTCTCAAGCTCTATAAATCCAAAAGTCCAGGAGGTGGGTCAACGTTGATGAAATTATTTTCAAGATCAACGTCTGGAACAATTTGCTTGACAAAAGGGATAAGTATTTCCCCACCTTCAGTTAACTTGACGGCTAAAAGATCATTACCCCCTTTTACAAGGTCAGTAACAATTCCAATATGTTCTCTATTAGGCAATAAATTTACTTCTAATCCTATTAAATCTAATAAGTGATATTCATTTGAACTAAGTTTAGGCCTACTTGATATGGGAACTAATAATTTTTTCCCAATAAGACCTTCTGCTTTTGATTTTGTATTTATTTCATCAATACGAATTATGAATAGGGATTTTCCAGGTATTCTTCTTCCAGATATAACCTTTATCTCAGTTGGGGATTCTTTCTTGGACTGGACCCATCTCTTACCAGGCTTGGTAAATCTTTCAGGAAATTCACTGAGTGGATTAACTCTTAATTCTCCTTTTAAACCCTGAGTGGCAACAATTTTTCCTATCGTTAGCCAAGATTCTTCATGAGGCATGATTGATGAAAGAAAGCTATTTAATTAAATTTGACTCAAGGATTGAATTATGACCTCTTCAACGAATCCTATTTTGCCAGGCTCAACAGTCATAGTGAAAGACACTTCTTCTATATACAATGGTTATACCGGTTTTGTACAACGTATTAGTGGTGAGAGTGCTGCGGTTTTGTTTGAGGGTGGTAATTGGGATAAGTTAATCACCATTCCAATTTCTAGTCTTAAAATTGCCTTATAATTATTTTATTTAGCATAGATGTTAATTTTCTCATATTTTTAATTTTATAAGTGATGATCTGGCTGCTTCTTTTTCTGCTTTCTTTCTAGATTGGCCCCACCCTTCTCCAACAGGATTTTTATTTATAAATACTTTGCAAAAGAATTTTTTGCTATCTCCATGAATTGTTCCTGATTCAGTGATTTTATATTCCGGTATTTCATATCCTTTTGCTTGACACCATTCTTGAAGGTGTGATTTTTCATTTTTATTGTAGGGATCATTCAATATTTGATTACTAGTTTTAATCCAATATGGTTCAAGCCATAAGTGAATTGAATCTAAGTCATTAAACCATTCGTAAATAGCTCCAATTAGTGCTTCTGTGCATTCAGCCTCAATTGTTGATAGAGCGGACTTATCAGCAGTAGCATTTTTTCCTAATTTTATAACTTCAATTATTTTTATATTTTTCCCTACTTGAGAAAGCCATTCATCACTAACTAGGTGTGATCTAAGCTCAGATCTTTGACCAACAGATAAATTGCTATATTTTTTTTCTATAAATTCAGATGCTGCTAACCTGAGAACAGCATCCCCAAGAAATTCAAGTCTTTCATGGTTTAATTTATATTTAGCTGAGCTGTGTATTAGAGACTCATTAATACTTTCTAGAAATTCTAAATTATTTTCATCTGTTGATTTCTTGCTAATTAAATCAACTTTAAGTTTCTGCATAAAAATTTCTAGTTCTTTAAGCCTTTTGGTCGAAAATTGAGGTTTTTTGTTGGCAATCATTAACATAAAGTTGATCTATTTTATAAAAATAATTTTTGAGGTGAAAGCAGGTCATAAGCCGGGTTCTGTTAACTCTTCTTAATAAGATAAGAAAGTCAGTGATCATCTATCTGGGACTGACGTTGCCGGCAGCCTCTAGCGGCTCATATATGTGGAATTAGACATGTGACCGGTCTAATCCCCTCACCTTGCTCCCGCCGGGGTTTACCTAGCCAGCACCTCTCGATGCTGCTGGTGCGCTCTTACCGCACCTTTGCACCTTCGCCTGTTTGAAAGAGGTTTACGTCTTTCATCATCGGCTGTGTCTTTCTGTGGCACTATCCTCACGGTTACCCGCACTGGGAATTACCCAGCAAGCTTTGCCACTTGGGAGCCCGGACTTTCCTCAATCAAAATTTATTGAATAGCAACAAATTTTGATTGCGATCACTTCCCCTGCTTTCAAAGTCCATAATGCCTTAATGCATGAATCGATGCACTAGGGGCTGTAGCTCAGTTGGATAGAGCGACGGTTTCCTAAACCGTAGGTCGTGGGTTCGAGTCCCGCCAGCCCCGTTTATAAACTTTTCTGGTTTTTACTTTTTCTATATATAGTGGGGTGGCCAAACCACTCATACTGTCGCTAGCGTTAGCTAAGTGAATCAGTCCTAATGACCCAGCTTCACGATTTGCGACTTCGCCTTCTTGTTCAACAAGAAAGTGAAAATATTGCTAATTCTCAGCCAACCGATCTAGATCTCTCCATAGTCCAGGCTAGATGCCTTTGTTGGCTGGCTCTATTAGCTGAGGCTCACGAGGATCAGGCTAATGACGCAGAGCGCCGCGGAGATACCGAGCAGGCCATGGGTTGGTTTGGAGATTCAATGAGGCTTAGGGATGTTATAAATGTTGTAACGAGTATTGAAATACCCTTGCCAGATTCAACGGATTTACAAGGGGAAGATGATGATTCCAATGAAAATACTCCTTTTGCGGCATAGTAGATGTAATGATGGTTATAGCTGTATGAACAGTTGTGCCAGAAGAGCCTTGTCAATGCTCAGACTGTCAAAGGTTCTATAAAGAGCATGATCGACTAATTCGTGAGTTTCCAACTCTTCGCCTTCAGCAAGAGATTAATTGGGCTGCTCTACAAGCATTTAGAACATTGGCTGGAAAAGTTCTTGAAGATCTTCAGAAGCAACAATTATGCATATCTCAAGATCAAGACAAAAATGATGAAAAAACTTCACAATCCGAAGAAGAGCAAATTGAAACCTGTCAGCAAGCAATTGCTGATTTAGAGAATATTAATGCTCATCTTTTTTCAATTGAAGCTTTAATGGAGAGAATATTTGATGTTCGTGTCCCCGACAATGTAGAGCAAAAGTTTCGTGAATTTGCAGGCGAGCTTGCTCCAGATCCATTAAATATTGATCGTCTAAGATTAAATAGGCTTTTGCACCAAACCCCAGATTTACCTGATAGAAATTAATTTTTTAAATATCACAATTAATCTCAACGGGGAATGGTTTTACTTGCCAAATATTTTCACAGTATTCTCTTATGGATCTATCAGAGGAGAAGAACCCGGATCTAGCTGTATTTAAAAGGGACATTTTATTCCACCTTTTTCTATCATGCCAAGCTTTGCTTACTTCATCTTGTGCTCTTAAATAATCTGCAAAGTCAGCCATAACAAAGAACGGATCATTATTTCTTAGATTATTAATTAGTGGTTTAAATAATTCACTGTCACCGTTACTAAAATGACCCAGCTCGACTAATCTTATTGCCTCTAATAATTCGGAAGAATTTCTTATGAAATCTTCTGGATTGTAACCATTATTTTTTAGTTCCATTATTTCAGCTTCTGTCTTACCAAAAAGGAAAAAGTTTTCTTCTCCTACCTGATCTCTTATTTCTATATTTGCTCCATCAAGTGTACCTATTGTTAATGCTCCGTTCATTGCAAATTTCATATTTCCAGTGCCAGATGCTTCTTTACCTGCAGTTGATATTTGCTCTGAGAGATCTGAAGCAGGGTAGACTTGCTCTCCAAGCTTTACATTATAATCAGGTAGGAATACAACCCTTAAACGTCCTTCCATATCTGGATCAGCATTTACCATTTCAGCAATACCATTTATAAATCTAATGATTAGTTTTGCCATGAAATAACCTGGTGCAGCCTTTCCTCCAAATATCACTGTTCTTGGAGCCATGTTTTGGGCAGTTCCATTCTTTATTCTCAAATATTGAGTTATTATTTGTAGCGCATTAAGGTGTTGTCTTTTGTATTGGTGTATTCTTTTGACTTGCACGTCAAACATGCTTGAAGGGTCAACTAATATTCCTGTTTGTCTATGAATATAACCAGCAAGAGATCTTTTCCCAGAGAGTTTAGTCTCTCCAAACCTCGTAAGAAAGTTTTCGTCAAGTTCTTTTTTCTCTAAATCTTTAATTAATTCCATATTGGTTATCCAATCAGCACCAATTTCTTTGTCCAATAATTTTGAAAGATCCGGATTCGCTAATGCTACCCATCTTCGGGGAGTAACTCCATTAGTAATATTTGTAAATTTTTCAGGCCATAACTTTGCAAATTCCGGAAGTAACTGTCGTTTAATTAAATCTGAATGTAAGGCAGCAACTCCATTGACATGATGAGCTCCAATAGTTGCTAGATGGGCCATCCTTATAGATTTTCCTCCGTCCTCATCAATGATAGATAACTTTCTAAGAATCGAATCATTTCCAGGGAATCTAACTCGTACTTGTTGAAGGAATCTTTTGTTTATTTCAAAGATGATTTCGAGATGTCTTGGTAATAGGCTATTAAATAATTCTAAGTCCCATTTTTCTAAAGCTTCTGGTAGAAGTGTATGGTTTGTATAAGCTACAGATTGACAAGTAATTTCCCATGCTGTTTCCCATTTAACTTGATAATGATCAATTAGTAATCGCATCATTTCAGCAACCGCAATAGCTGGATGAGTATCATTTAGTTGTACTGTCCAGTGATTGGAAAATTCAGTAATTTTTATATCTCTTTTTTTGAGACTTCTCAACATATCTTGTAGTGAACAACTGACGAAAAAATGCTGTTGTTTTAACCTAAGTCTCCTTCCTTCATCAGTTCCATCGTTTGGGTATAAGACCTTGGATAAAGTTTCAGAAGCGACTTTTTCTTCTACTGCTCCGTAATAGTCGCCAATATTGAATGCATAGAAATCGAAGCTTTCTGTCGCATCAGCTCTCCAAAGGCGCAAACGATTACAGCTATTTACTTTGTAACCAAGTACAGGAACATCATGAGGAACTCCTATTGCATGCTCTGAGGGGATCCATCGAGATCTGTAATTGCCCTTCTCGTCAGTGTAGCTTTCTGTTCTACCTCCAAATCCTACTAGGCAAGCTTCATCAGGTTGGGGTAGTTCCCAAGGCCAGCCTCCTTTTAACCATTTGTCCGTAACTTCAATTTGCCATCCGTCTCTTATTAGTTGATTGAAAATTCCAAATTCATACCTAATGCCATATCCAGTGGCTGGAATTTCTAGACTTGCTAGAGATTCCATATAACAAGCTGCTAGTCTTCCTAGTCCGCCATTACCAAGACCAGGCTCTTCTTCCACTTCCAAAATATGATCTAGTGATTCAATTCCAAATCTTTTAAGGACTTCTTCAGCTTCTTTTTGGATTCCAAGATTTAGAAGGTTATTGTTTAACTGAGGACCAATTAAAAATTCAGCAGATAAATATGCAACAGTTTTTTGAGGTTTCGCTCTAATAGCTTCTTGGCTTGCCAAGTATCTTGTCATCAATCTGTCTCTTACGGCGTAACTAAGGGCCATGTAAAGATCATGCAGACTGGCAGATGGAGCCAATTTCCCAAGAGTAAAAAATAGATGTTTTGTCATTCCATCAAAAACAGCATCAGCATTTATGCCTGCACGCTCTTGATCTGCGTAACAACCAGGAGTTGGAAGCTGCAGATCGATTGGCTCTGAATTTGTCATTACAGTCTTTTATGTAAAAAATCAGATTATTAGCTCTTCAATGAGAGGAAATAATTTTCTGATTACTTTCCTAAACCTATCGATGGACGCTAGCGCTAGTTATTGCATCTGATCAGGCTTGACTTCAGATCAACACTTGCTTGTAAACAACTTTGGGAAGAGGCACTTCATATTGCTTTATTGCATTGCAGTAATATATGTTTCTTCAGAGGTATTTTATATCCAAATATGATTGATCTAGGCTATTTATTCTCTGTCCTGAGTACTCACGATGTTGAGGTTGCTGAAACGTTAATTGGAGTAATAAATTTCTTACTAATATTTGTAGCAGCAAGAACACTTGCAGAAGTTTTGGTCAGGCTTAGCTTGCCAACAATTGTTGGAGAACTACTTGCTGGAGTGATAATCGGGGCTTCAGGTTTTCATTTGTTGATACCTCCCTCAACGAGTGCTCATTTGAATGATGGTTTCATAACTCTTATAAGTTCTTTGGCTTCAGTTCCTAGAGAAGCAGTTCCAGATTTGTATTTTGAAAGTTTTCCCTCTCTCCAAGCAGTAGCAACATTGGGGTTATATGCATTGTTGTTTTTGACAGGCTTGGAAAGCGAACTTGAAGAACTTGTTGCAGTTGGAGCTCAGGCTTTTACCGTTGCAATGGCAGGTGTGATATTACCTTTTGCTTTTGGAACTTTTGGCTTGATGTTCCTTTTTCAAGTTGATTTGATTCCTGCGGTCTTTGCAGGTGCTTCCATGACTGCGACAAGTATTGGCATCACTGCAAGTGTATTTGGTGAGCTAGGTTATCTCAAAACGCGAGAGGGACAAATAGTTATTGGCGCTGCAGTACTTGATGACATATTGGGCATAGTTATTTTGGCCGTTGTAGTAGCCCTTGCCTCAGGAGGTGCGCTTGAAATTGCGCCAATAATTAAGCTTGTTTTGGCTGCAACTGTTTTTGTTGTTGGGGCAATTGTTCTTAGTAGAACTGCAGCACCAGCTTTTGATTGGTTATTAGATCGATTAAAAGCTCCAGGAGCTGTAGTTGTAGCGTCTTTCGTGATACTTGTATTAAGTTGTTTTGTCGCCACAGCAATTGGTTTAGAGGCTGCCTTAGGTGCTTTTGCGGCTGGTCTGATTTTGAGTAGCTCAAAAAATAATCATGCAATTCAGCAATCTGTGCTTCCGCTAGTTTCTCTTTTCGCAACAATATTTTTCGTTTTGGTGGGAGCTGGAATGGATCTGTCAGTAATTAATCCTTTGGATCCTGCGAGTCGATCGGCGCTTGTTGTTGCAGGTTTTATGTTGATCGTGGCAATTATTGGCAAGATTGCTGCAGGATGGTCATTCCTTATTGATCAACCAACTAATCGATTGGTAGTTGGTCTTGGAATGATGCCTAGGGGGGAGGTCGGTTTGATTTTCCTAGGCCTTGGGACAAGTGCCGGTTTATTGACTCCCTCATTGGAAGCAGCTGTCCTTTTAATGGTTATTGGGACTACTTTTCTTGCTCCAGTTCTTTTGAGAATTGTTCTAAAAGATAAAACTCCAGGAGGAGGTAACTCCATTCCAGATGATGTAGCTGCTGATCCAGTTGGTCTAATTTAATTTCTTTCAAATTGAAAATTTTCAAGCAAAATGGATCATTCGGTTATCAACCTACGATATTTAAAATTAATTATTAGCATTCTTATCTTGTTTTTATAGAAAATTATTTAAATATGCCTCAACTAACTCTCGAAAAGGAATCAACTTGGAGCTACCTTGGGCATGCTGTGCATACTATCAAGAGTGATCTAGGTAGTAACAACAATCAGCATCAAAGGCAAAATAAACCAGCAATTTTATTAATTCATGGTTTTGGTGCTTCTACTCAACATTGGCGGTATAACATTCCGGTATTGTCAAAGTCTTATGAGGTACACGCCCTAGATTTGCTGGGTTTTGGAAAGAGTTCTAAACCTGCGGAACTTGTTTACGGGGGAGCTCTTTGGAGAGATCAATTAGTCGCTTACGTTAAGGAAAAGATTCAAAAACCAACTGTTTTGGTAGGCAATTCTTTGGGGGGCTATGCTGCTTTAGCAGCAGGAGCTTCACTAAGTGAGAATACTGCAGGTGTTGTTCTTCTAAATGCAGCAGGATATTTTACTGGAGACAATAATCCTTCTAACAGCATTTGGGCCAAAACAAGAAAATTTATAGGAGGGGGGATTTTTAAAGACCCTTTCATACAAAGGTTGATTTTTGAAAATTTGAGACGGCCAGGCACTATTAGAAGAACTCTAAATCAAGTTTATATTGATAAAACAAATGTTGACGATGAACTAATTGAGGCTATTAGAAAGCCATCATTGGACCCTGGTGCATTTACAGTTTTTAGAAGTGTATTTAATCCAGGAGGTCCTCCAGGACAACCATTAGATGAACTTTTCTCTCATCTAAACTCACCAGTGCTTTTACTATGGGGGAATAGAGACCCATGGATGAATGCACCAGGTAAGCGTCAAGTCTTTAAGAAATATGCACCAAATGCAGATGAAGTAATACTTGATGCTGGTCATTGTCCTCACGATGAAGTTCCTGATCAAGTAAATGAGGCTATGCTGAATTGGTTGGAATCAATAAAAATTTAGAATATAAACTCTATTACTATGCCAGTATAAAATATAACTATAAAGATATTTTATTAATTTATAGCGAGGTTTTTAGTTCAATGAACTACGTTATTTCTAACTTTATACTTAGGATCTCTAAGGTTATAGTAAAATTATCTAATTCTAGAAAGATTAAGTAATGGCTGGGAATGTAGCTGCGCCAAATGTGGTCAACATCAGCGATCTGCGAAACCTTGCAAAAAGGCGCTTACCAAAAATGGTTTTTGACTATATTGATAGTGGTGCTGATCGAGAGCAGACTTTAAGTCAAAACTGCAATGCATATCAAGAGATAATGTTTAGGCCAAGATGTGCAGTTGGAATGTCATCTTGTGATTTAAGTATTAATGTGATTGGTCAAGATTTTAAGCTCCCATTTTTGTTGGCGCCTGTTGGTAGTAGCAGAATGTTTTATCCAAAAGGAGAAATTCTTGCAGCAGAACAAGCTGGTATTGCTGAAACTGGGTATACACTTTCTACTCTTTCTGGTTGTCGCTTAGAGGATGTTAAATCTGCTACTAAATATCCCGCTTGGTATCAATTATATTTACTTGGAGGAAAAGAAGTTGCATTAAAAACTATTGAGAGAGCTAAGGCTGCTGGTTTTTCAGCAATTGTCGTAACAATAGATACGCCTGTTTCTGGGTTGCGAGAAAGAGATGTTCGTAATGGAACCAAGGAATTACTATCTCAAAACCCTTTGGAAATGCTTCCCTATTTGCCTCAAATGCTTATTAAGCCATGCTGGCTAACTCAATGGTTGGCAGATGGAGGATTGATGAACTTCCCTAATGTCGAGCTTCCAGATGGACCTATGGGTTATACAGAGATTGGACCAGCATTGGAAGAGTCAGTTGTGACTTGGAATGATTTGTCGTGGATCAGGGATGCATGGGGAGGGAAAATCATAGTTAAAGGTATTCATATTGGAGATGATGCAATTAAAGCTGTTGATCTAGGAGTAGATGGAATTGTTGTTTCTAATCATGGAGCGCGCCAACTAGATAGTGTCTCTCCAACAATTAAAGTTTTGCCTGAAATCGTAAAAGCTGTTAACGGTAAAATAGATGTTTTGCTTGATGGCGGGATAAGGCGAGGTGGCGATGTTATAAAAGCTATTTGCCTAGGTGCAAAGGGTGTGTTGATAGGTAGGGCTTATGCTTATGGATTGGCGGCAGGCGGAGGACCTGGAGTAGCAAGAGCTATTCAGATTCTGCAGTCTGATATTTATAGAACTATGAAGCTTCTTGGTTGTGATTCAATAGATAAATTAGACAGTTCCTTTATCAAATTACCAAATAATTGGCAGTAAGATTCTCTCGATATTAGGTTTTATTCAAATAATTTAGTCTATGAAGATAATTATTTTAGATGATGATCCAACTGGCTCTCAAACTGTTTACGACTCAACTCTTATATTAGATTGTAGCTTCACTAATATAAAAAATGCTTTGCTTAGTGATTATAAATTAATTTTTTTGCTAATTAATACTCGATCTATGTCTGAGTCTAATACTGAATTAAAGTTACGTGAAATATCAAAATATTTTAAAAGAATATTTGATAGTAATATTTATCAATCAAATCAAGTTATTTTTGTTAGTAGAGGAGATTCTACTCTTCGAGGTCATGGATATTTAGAGCCAAGAATTCTTGGCGAAGAATTAGGACCTTTTAATGCAACATTTTATATACCAGCGTTTATAGAGGGAGGGAGAACAACTGTAAATGGCGTTCATTATTTAAATAAAATTCCTGTACATGAGACAATATTTGCTAAGGATTCAAATTTTGGTTATACAACTAGCGTAATTAAAGACTGGCTAGAGTTTAAAAGTAAGGGTCAAATTTTAGCTGATAATGTATTGCACATATCGATTAAATTTCTTGAAACTGCAATAAATTCAAAACATGGATTTAAGGATTTAATCGATTTTATGAATGCACTTGACCGGAATGTATCTGTCGTCGTTGATGCTGAGGATTCAAAGCATTTATATGTTTTTGGAAAAGCCATTAGGTCGTTACACCCCCATAAGAGATTTTTATTTAGATCAGCAGCGAGTTTTATCAATGGTTTAATTTCTCTACCGAATAATCCTTATGATATAGAAGATTTAGTGTCAACCAGAAGAAAAAATTCTGAAGGAAGAATACTGCCGGGAATGATTGTAATAGGTTCATATGTGAAATTATCCGATGATCAACTTGAGGTTTTACTAAGTGATCAATCCTGCAAGGGTGTTGAGCTTCCAGTTCAAAAGATCGCAGAGGTTTTTTTGGGCTTGATTCCTGAATCTGAGCTTGTTGATTTGAAGTATTTATGCGTAAAAAATATAGAGATTATTTTAGATTCTTTTAAAACTCCTGTTTTATATACATCAAGATTGGAAATTGTTACATCAAATTCAATAGATAAGAATTTAGAATTTGGTTTTTTTGTAGCAGAATTTTTAGCTTCTATTGTCAAGGAATTTAAATTTAGTATAGGATATGTGATTAGTAAAGGTGGTAATTCAACACAAGTTTTATTGTCAAATGGATTGGATTTATCAACTGTTATTTTGAAAGGTCAAATATTACCTGGCTTGTCATTAGTAATAGGTGAAATTAACAATATAAAATTGCCTATAATTACATTCCCTGGAAATTTAGGCGATAAATATACTTTAATAAAGGCATGGAGAATAATGGAGAATAAGTGAATTCATTCTGAACTTAGAAATTATTAATTATTGCATCTGCAAATTCGCTACACTTCAAAGGAGGAACTTCAGGATTCATTAATCTTGCTAAATCGTAGGTGACATTTTTATTGGAAATTGCCTTACTTATACCATTATTTATCAAATTTGCAGCTTTTTCCCAGCCTAAAAACTCTAGCATCATCACACCACTAAGTATAACTGATCCTGGGTTTATACGATCAAGACCAGCATGTTTGGGAGCTGTTCCATGAGTTGCTTCAAAAATTGCCGCATTATCTCCAATATTCGCTCCAGGTGCCATTCCAAGTCCTCCTACTATTGCAGCCGCTGCATCCGATATGTAGTCTCCATTTAAATTTAAAGTAGCAAGTATAGAATATTCTTGAGGTCGAGTTTGTATTTGTTGAAATATACTATCTGCAATCCTATCATCAACCATTATAAGTTCTTTCCATTTCCCATTTCCATGGGTTTGACTAATTGATTCGATGACTTTTTTTATTTCTAAGCAGATTTCTTTTTTATTCTCTTCTGTATAAGATTCGTAGCCTGGCTCGATAAGTTTTGCGTTTGATTCTATATTAATTGATTGATTCTTCTCAATATTACTTAAAATCCAGCTCTCTCTTTCGGTAATGCATATATCTCTAAACTCATTTATTGCTAATTCATAGCCCCAATCTCTAAATGCACCTTCAGTGAATTTCATAATGTTTCCCTTATGAACTAGTGTTACATGTCTTTTTTTTCCACAAAGTCTATGTGCATGAAGTATCGCTTTTTTAATGTGTCTTTGGCTACCAATTTTACTTACTGGTTTTATTCCAATTCCACAATTATCTGGAATTATTTTTTTACCTAGTTTTCCATTGGCTGGGATTACTGATCTATTTAGATATTGTATTAACTCAATACCTGTTGGATCGTCGCACTCCCATTCAATTCCCATATATATGTCTTCAGTATTTTCTCTATAAACAATTATGTCTAGATCTTGAGGACGTATATGAGGACTTGGGGTCCCTTCAAAATATCTGCAAGGACGTACACATGAGTAAAGATCAAAGATTTGCCTGAGGGCCACATTAAGTGATCGTATGCCCCCTCCTACTGGAGTTGTTAATGGTCCTTTTATTGCAATCCCGTATTTACTGATTGCTTCAAGGGTGTCATTTGGCAAGTATTGATATGTGCCGTAAAGATCGCAAGCTTCATCACCTGCATAAACTTTTAACCATTCTATTTTTCTTGTTGTGCCATAAGCCTTATGAATTGAAGCGTCAATAACTTTTTGGGTCGCAGGCCAAATGTCAGCTCCAGTCCCATCTCCTCTAATAAATGGAATGATTGGATTATTCGGAACCTGAGGTTGACCTTTGATAAAGCTGATTGCTTCCCCTTGATTTGGAGCTGAAATTTTCTCAAATTTAGTCATAAAGTTAGTTTAATTGTCCTGGAATATTTAATGAGCTTATGACTACGAGGTGAATCAAAAGGAGGAAGAGATGTGGTTTTTGCGCCTATTGTTAATGTTTTTTACCTTATTTAGCAAAATGCATCACTACATTTATTCTTTTTATTGATTGGAAACCTAATCATCGCTTGTGTTCTGATGAAATGACTTTGATTGGCATTTAATAGCTATTCACATGCAGGCCAGTTACAAGTTGTCTATAGGAAAGTATTTAGAGGATACATTACCCTTGAAAGTGACTAGGCTAATTTTGATTTCTTCTAGGCTTTCAATTGTAAGAGATTCTCTCTTTCCCTCAAAGTTTGATTGCCTGATTAATTTATTGTCCCAATCTTCCCAAAAGTGCAATGCCCGTAGCTTTAGCTAGTCAACTTAGAGAAGGTACGAAAAAGGCTCATACTATGGCTGAGAATACTGGTTTCATAAGTTGTTTCCTTAAGGGTGTGGTAGATAAATCATCTTATAGAAAACTTGTAGCTGATTTCTTTTTTGTCTATTCAGCTATGGAGGATGAGATTGGTAAATTGTCAGCAAGTGGTCACCCTGTTGTGGAATGTATTAATTATCCTGAATTGTTGAGAAGAAAGACATTGGAAAATGATTTGGATTTTTATTTTGGTATTGGTAGTTGGCAGAACAATCTTGCGCCTACAAAGTCGGCAAAAGCCTATGTAGAAAGAATAAAAGAAATAGCAAAAGATAATCCAATGTTATTAGTAGGGCATCATTATACAAGGTATATTGGGGATCTTTCGGGAGGACAAATGTTAAAAAAAATCGCTAAAAAAGCCATGAATCTTAGTGATAATTCTGGATTAAATTTTTATGAGTTTAATCAAATTAAAGATGAAAAAGAATTTAAAAGAGAATATAGGTGTATGTTAAATTCTTTACCAATAGATCAGAATATGGCTGATTTAATAGTTGAGGAGGCAAACAAAGCTTTCAAATTTAACATGGATATATTTAAAGAGCTTGAGGGCAATTTAATATCTGCTATTGGCATTGTTTTGTTTAGATTTTTGACTAACAGGGAATACAAGGGGAGTACAGAGTGATACTACAAGAACTTAGGTAACTTATTTTTGTATAGAATTATGTTCCTATAGTTTAAAATTTATTGATTTAATTACTATTAAAATGATCATTTTTGCTAGGTGAGGGTTATGTTCGATCCTTATCTTTTAAAGCTAAATAATTACCTCCAAGGAAGAGGTGGGCATAGACTTTCATTACCTAGTATTTTTCAAGAATGTAAATCCTATAGAAATCAAGAAAACATCATTAAAAGTTGGCTCTGGAGCGTTCCGGGATTTCGTCGTTGGCGGGTTACTAGATTAGATGCTGGTGAAAGTCTTCAAGTACTTAATTCTGTCGCCTATCCCGACTTGAATAATGATCAGCCAATATTAGGATTAGATCTTTTGTGGTTCGGCAAGAACAGTAAATTAGTTGCCGTTATGGATTTTCAGCCTTTAGTTCAAGATGAAATATATCTAGATAGGTATTTTAATGGGTTGAAATTACTTAGAAATAGATATCCGCAGCTATCTAATAAACAAATAATGAGAGCCTTTGATCCGAATCAGTATTTTTCTCCTTGGTTACTATTTTTTCGAGGTGATCTTGAAGAATCTGAAGGTCTCTTAGCCAATGCATTTAATGATTTTTTATATAAATATGGAGAACTTTCAGATCTTTCTAAGCATAGTAGACCTCTCATCCAATCTTCTGAGGTTTTAAAGTTGCAAAACGCTTATGATAAGTATGGTTCAGAAAAGGATCCTGCTCATGGATTATTTAAGAGTTATTTTGGAGAAGAATGGACTAATAAATATTTATACGAATTTCTATTTCCTGGCTCATCTTTCGTTGATAAAAATTAAATCAAGCTATGAATAGTCGAGAGAACAGCCTTGAAAATTTCTATTTAGAAGATTGGATATGGCAACCATTCTTGCAGAAGACAATTCGTAGTTTTGCAGAATTATCCCCCAAACTCCTGCCAACAAGTAAAGAATATTTAGATAAAGAAGTAACTATTGGATCTAGAAATAAGTCAATAATTGCCCGATCATATCTTTGGGCTTGCCAAACAAGAAAGATTAGAAAGGTTAGAGCTGCTTGTATTAGTGCAGGTCGTATAGCATCAGTTATGAATTTGCTTGCCTGCCCATTTGATAACTATGACTTACCATTTTTTGGTGCAGACTTTGTTACATTACAAGCCTTTCATTTAGTTGCGCTTGATCTTCAACCAGTTATAAAAAACGACCGAATTCATACAAAACATGTATGGGAAAGATTAGAGCCAATCCATAAAAAGTGGCAAAGTCTTCTACCAAAGACAGAGTCAATACCAAATCAATTTGAATCTTATTTTTCTCCTTTTTTACTCTGGAGTAAAATCCCTTTAGGTAATGAAGAAGATTATTTTATAAAAGATGTTTTATTTAATGCATATTCAGATTATTTAGATCTATATATGCAAATAGTTTTGGAGGCTTCTGAGGTTTGCTCAGATAGATCAAGGATTTTGAAAGAAGGGCAAGAAAAATATATGAGTTATAGAGCTGTAAAGGATCCAGCAAGATCAATGCTGATAAAATTATTTGGAGAGAAATGGACAGAGAGCTATATTAGAGATGTCCTATTCGATATTTAGTAATATTTTCAAAGATAGATATTTTTAACTAATTTTTAGATCTTATTATCTTATTATCTTATTATTGATTGATATTGCTTGTATTAAGTTGCAAACCAAACTTCTATTTGTATGCTTAGGGAACATATGTCGTTCTCCTGCTGCTGAGGCAGTCTTCTTGAAACTTGCTAAAGAGAAAAAGATAGAAGATTCTTTTCTTGTTGACTCTGCAGGGACCGGTCACTGGCATGTTGGTAAACTTGCTGATAGTCGGATGATTGCAACTGCCAAGAAAAGAGGTGTTGCAATTAATAGTATTGCTAGGCAAATACAAAAGAGCGATTTTAATAAATTTGACTATATAATTACTATGGATAATGATAATTTTGAAGTGGTTAGAGAAATGTCTAAGAATATTAATGCAGGTACAAATATAATTCCATTGTTAACTTATCATACTAAATCCAACTTAAAGGAAGTGCCAGATCCATATTATGGAGGGCCTGATGGTTTTGAAAACGTATTAGATCTTTTAGAGGAAGCTTGCATAAATTTGATTAATGAACTTACCTAATAGATCTTGGCCATACTTCGTCTGGTATTCTTTCATGAAATAGATCACATATTTTCAGAACAACACTATCAATACTCATACCATCTGTATTTACTTCTATAGCATCACTTGCCTTCTTTAAAGGTGAAATATTCCTAGTAGCGTCTTTCTTGTCGCGCAGCATTATTTCTTCTTTTACTTTTGCAATATTTTGTGATTTGAATCCACTTGTTTTCAAGTCATTAATTCTTCTAAGAGCTCTTTCATGAGGACTTGCTGTTAGGTATATTTTTAAATCTGCATCTGGGAAGACTTTTGTTCCAATGTCTCTACCTTCGGCAATTAATCCTCCATTAAGCCCAATAGATTTTTGTTGTTTTGTTAGATATTCTCTTACTAAATCAATAGCAGCTATAATTGAAACAAAAGAAGTCACATCAGGTGATCGGATTATCTTGGTTACATCAAAGCCATTTATAATAACTTTTTGTTCTTTATTATTATCAGGCTTCAACTCTAAGTTTAGATTCTCAAGAAGATCTTTCATCTTAAAATTATCATTAATATTTATTTCCTCTTTTTGTATTAACCATGTGACAGCTCTATACATTGCTCCAGTATCTAAATAAATAAGATTAAGCTTCTCGGCGACATTCTTTGTTACTGTGCTTTTACCTGCTCCTGCAGGCCCATCTATTGCAACAACTGGCTTACGTTTTGTGAGGAACATGTGATCAATTAATCTTTTGTTGCCAACCTTGATTGCCACTCCAAGCAAACATTGGTGCTCGACCTCATCTAATATACTAAGTGATAAGTGCTTTACAAGTTCAATATATTCAATATTTAAATCTTTTTTTTCAAGTGATTGCCTGATTTCCTTGATATCAACTTCTTTGCCCGCTAAGTAATTATTTTTTGCTTTGAAAAGCTCTTTAGGTAGATTTCTGGCTATCTCAATATCCTTTTGAGATAGATATTTGTTTCTTGTACTTGCAGGAAGTCCATTTTCTTCTCGTATTGTTTTGACTGATCTAACAATTATGGGTAGTTCAAATTCTTTAATTAGATTTTTAATTATTATTAATTGCTGCCAATCTTTTTCTCCTAAGATTAGGTATTTTGGCTTCACTAATTTTAGTAAATGATAAACAATTGTTGCTACACCATCAAAGTGCTCTAGTCTATTTGGACCGCATAAGGTCTTAATTAATTTTGTAGGAGCTTTTAATTGAAAATGATTGTTTATATCTTCTGTAAAAATATCTTTTGTGGAAGGAGCCCAAAGAGCATTAACTCCATACTTTTCAGCAATATCGCAATCTTTCTTTAGATCTCTAGGATATTTTTCTAAGTCTTCTCCTTGGCTAAATTGCAATGGATTTACATAGATGCTTAGGAGAATGACTTCATTACCCTTTTTCGATAATTTAAGACCATTTTGGATTAATGCACCATGACCTTTGTGTAAGCCGCCCATCGTAGGGATAAATGTGATAGGCCGCTCTTGAGCCTTTTTCCATTTAAGAAGATCCTGCTTTGTTTTGAGTATTCTCAAGGTCTTAAAAATTCTGAACAGAAGAGTGGTTATTGATCGATTCTTGTTTTAATTGCTTCAGAAGAATGTTTGGATACTCCACCAAAGGGCAAACTAAACAAGAACATGCTCTAAGAAGAGTTCATGGATTCATAAGTTCATCATGGATTACAAAAGCTCAGGAGTGGATGTCAAAGCAGGAAGAGCATTTGTTGAGCAAATTAAATCAAGTGTTGAGTCCACATTTCGGCCCGAAGTCTTAGGAGGACTTGGTGGCTTTGGCGGCTTAATTAGGTTGCCTAGTGGACTATCTAAACCAGTCTTGGTCTCAGGTACTGATGGTGTCGGGACCAAGCTTGAGTTGGCACAAGATTATCAGCACCATTATGGAGTGGGCTTAGATTTGGTGGCTATGTGCATAAATGATGTCATCACAACAGGCGCAGAGCCACTTTTTTTTCTTGATTACATAGCGACAGGTGTGCTAGGGCCACAAGCGATGTCTGAGGTGATCAATGGTATTGCCTCAGGTTGTAAAGAATGTGGATGTGCATTGTTGGGAGGTGAAACAGCTGAAATGCCAGGATTTTACCCAAAAGGTAGATATGATTTAGCTGGCTTTTGTGTTGGAGTGATTGAAGAGTCAGCTTTGATAGATGGGAAGAAAATTAGACCGGGTAACAAAATAATTGGTTTATCAAGTAGTGGAATACACAGCAATGGTTTTAGCCTAGTTCGTGAGATAATATCGATGAATAATGTGAATAGATCAACTTCCTATGGAAAAGATAAGATTCCCTTGATTGAGAGTATTCTTAAACCAACATTTCTTTATACAAATATAGTTAGACGATTAATTAAAAATAATTTTAGCATCCTTGGAATGGCTCATATAACTGGCGGAGGATTACCTGAAAACCTTCCCAGATGTTTGCCTAAAGGATTGATTGCGCATGTAGATAAATCAAGTTGGCCTCGCCCTGAAATTTATAATTGGCTTCAAGAGAATGGAGAAGTTCCTGAGGTTGACTTATGGAATACATTTAATCTTGGTATTGGATATTGCTTAATAGTTTCAGATTTAGATGTTCCAGGTGTTTTGAATACCTGTACGGATGAGGGCTTTTCTGCCTGGGAGATTGGTAAAATAATTGAGAAGCCAAGCTCAGAGGATAAAAAATTAATTCTCGGCATACCCTATTAAACCGATTTATTGTCTCAAAATTTTGCTTTGTATTTCTCATATCTCGTTTTTATTTGTTCTCTTTGGAAAAGAACGGTTAAAGTATCCACAATGCAAGTCGAAAACTTTTCGGCCGCTTAATATCTACATCTTTTCCTTATTACAATGCCTTTTGATGGTCCACAGCGCCTAACGCGTAGGCGTAGTTCTGCAGGCCCAATGCCTCCCAAAAGACCATTAGGTGGTCAGGATTCTCCAATGGGAAGACAAGGTCCAAGGCCAACTTTTTTGACTTTGAGAGATCATGGAAAAGTCTATGTGGCTGATATGCCAAATCTTTCTGATGGGCAATTAGCTCATGTTCGTAATGAGGCAGAGGAAGTGCTTACAAGTTTAGAAAGACGTTTAATTGATCTAGAAAAAGAAGCTTCTGCTGGTGCAGGCGATAAAGATACTTTGATCAAGGCATCTACAAAAAGAGAGGTGACTCAAAGATTTATTAGAGCAATTCATGAAGAGCAAGAACACAGGCGAAATAATCCTGCATTAAAGGATGCTGCTTCTGAATCATTGCCGCGTACATTTCTGGAAGTTGCTCGTCATAGATTGCCAGGTTCAACTTTTGATTCCTTACTTAGAGAGGCGCTAGAGGCATGTTCCAAAGATGAAGAGTCAGAAGCTGAGCCTCCTAAAAAAAGCTCAACAAAAACAATTCCAGTCCCACCAGTAAAGGTGGTACCACTCAGGTCTCAGCCTCCCAATACAATACCTGTAGTAGTTAGTCCCGATCCAAATTTAAAAATTCAGGAGTCTGAAAGCTAATTACTTGAAAAAGGGTTTTTTGGCATTCTTCTTTTACACTTTTCACTTAGAAGATTTAATTTTTTAAATTCTTCCTTGTTTAACTTCCAGTTCAATGCATTAATTATATCTTTTGCTTGAGCAGATGTTCTAATGCCTGGTATTGGCAATGCCCCAAATTCTCTACACCAATTGATAGCAACTTGAGCTTGAGAGGCATTCCTCTCTATTGCAATATTATGGATTGCTTTCCGCAAATCAAGACTTTCTTTTAGTAGTAATTTATAAATTTGATTTCGTAAGAATGTCTGTTTATTCATTTTGTTTTCATAGGGACTGACAGATAAAACTCCAAGAGCAAGAGGGCTATATGCAATAAGTTGAATATTTTCTTCAAGACAAAAATCACGAATATATTTTGAGTTTTCTAAGTCTGGGCAAAGAAGTGATAATTGTATTTGCAAGCTTTTGATATTTAATCCTCTTAACTTAAAACTATTATTAATTATTTTAAGATTATTCAGTCCAAAATTTGATAATCCAACTTCTTTAATAAGACCCTTCTCATTTAAATCACCAAGTCCATTGAGCAAAGATTTCTCTTGCCAAGGAGCATACCTAGATGTACTCCAATGTATTTGAACTCTATCTATATTGCCTTGCAATCTTTTCTGACTTAGATAAAAAGCTTTATCAAACCCTCTTCTACCAAGCCTCCAAGGAAAAGGAGCAAGTTTTGTTGCAATTGTAAGTTTATTTCTTTGATTAATAGATAATTTTTTTATAAAATTACCAATTAATATTTCACTTCTGCCTTCTAATTGACCAGTTCCATATGAATCAGCTGTATCAACAAGCTCTAGTCCTCCATTTACTGAATCAATAAATGCTCGTTCTAGCAAAGCATCATTGTATTGAGGATTGTATCCCCATAAGAGTTTGTTGCCCCAGGACCAGGTGCCGAAGCCTATACCAGGTTGAACACTTTTGGGATTAGAATTCATTTAGAAAAACAAGAATTATTTTAACTTTTCCCCTTAAACCTGATGACTCAAGACAATAGTCAATACTATCCCAAGAGAAACAAGCCAATTCCAGAAGGAAAAAATTGTTTACTTGTTTGTCCTGAAAAAATACTGTGCAATCATTGTGGAAGATCATCTAGTAATGGAATTAGGTGTAAAGGAGCATGTCTAGCAGATAGTGAATATTAAAACAAAAATATGTTTACTATTTTGCAATTTACTTGATAATAAACAAGTTTTATTCATATAAGGTTGCCATTAAGATAATTTTAGAGCATTCTTTTGGTAGATTTTGCAAATCATCATGCCTGATCTTCTTATATGCGAAAAATGTAGTAAACACTTTCTTAGCGCAAAGTATGCGTGGACACCAATTAATTTTATATGTAAAAAATGTGAGGAATTATCAAATGAAGAAGAATTAAAAATTTCAATCAATACTCTTAATGAGAATAATAATATAGAAAAAAATTCAAATACTTATATAAATAATATAGAAGATGGAGGAATTTTGATTACTTGGGATTTTGTATTGAAAGTAGTTATATCTGGTGGAATATGTATTTTATTATTTATGTTAATAAACAAAAATAGAGTTAATACACCTAATAAAGAAATATCATCTGATATTTCGATCGAGTTTGAGGTTAAAAAAAGAAATAGTTGATTTATTCTATCGAATCAATTATTCCTTCAGTGATATATCTAGCCATCTTCATTATGTTTTGATTTATTTCTCTTTCAGAGCAGTTCCATTTTTTAGTTATAGTTTTAGATAGCTTTTCTTCTTTAGCATATTGAATCATTTTATTTGCTAGATAAGGCGGAAGTTCTCCTCCTTTTTTTTCAGCAATTTCCTCCCATTCGTCTTTAGTAATATCTCCAATATTTTTTAAATCAGATAAACCAGCATAATTAAATAATTCTGATATTCCAACATAAATAAATATATGACCTAATTGATGAAGAGAACTCTCTGAATTTTCGCCAGATTTGAAGAGAATAAGTAATTTCTTTATTTCTTGATTAGATTCTTCACTTCCCTCTTTCGCTGCATTAAGCAACTTATAGAAACTGCTGAATTCTATTGGTTTTGACACGACGACAAACTGATAAATTTTAATTTTACTTTTGGGAAAACATTTTTATACCTATAAGGTTCTTTTTGAAATAAAAAATTTTCAAAGTTCTTTCAAATTATTGATTTCACAAGCAACAAACTTCATTTGTAGTCTCTGTTGATTTTGAGATTATTGCAACATATTCCATTTTATGCGCACACGTTTTAAATACAGTTTTAATATAAGATGGGCCTATTGCCTTTTTTTTGCCTAAGCTCTGTAAATAAAGGATATTTATTCAATCTACTCCTTTATTAATCGTTCTTTTAACTGTTGTTATAATAACAGTTAAAAGCATTATTGTTTGGCATTTAGATTAGTCTTTGTATGAATTCGTGCTTCTTTAGTGATTTGTATAATAATTTTTGCGCTACTTTTGAAATATCTTCAAATAGAAAATTGATTTTCTTCTAAATTTGAGCATATTTTTAACGTACCCAAAGAGACTTTTTGCTAGAAACTGAAAAATAAACTAATATACATCATGTTTCTGTTTTCAGTGGAATGATTCTTGATGATGAGTGATCATTATCCAATAGGCAACTTTACTCCTGACAATTAACAATTATTGAACTACCTTGGTATTAATCCTTTGTATGGAGATAAAATGGATGAGGGATTTGCCAGAGAAGTAACAATTCGTTCTCTCTTAAAGTCAAAAGGTTATCAATTTGATGAGCAAAATCAATATTGGTTTAGAGAATGGACAACGAATAAATCCCGAGAAAAACTTCTAGAAGTTGCAGTTAAAACTGAA